>Ga0207713_1000567_pt1 | contig 36741 bp, 31 predicted proteins | sample KBSS64metaG_FD_184404 | JGI IMG/M metagenome (GOLD analysis project Ga0207713, IMG submission 184404) | Switchgrass rhizosphere microbial communities from Kellogg Biological Station, Michigan, USA - KBS S6-4 metaG (SPAdes) (version 2) | ecosystem: Host-associated > Plants > Roots > Rhizosphere >... | reverse complement strand
CTCGAAGACCGTGACTTCGTGGCCCTGAGCTTCGGTGTGAACTTCTGATCTGCCCGAGAAGGATGAATGCAATGCGCAAGATGATTCTGCAATGCGGTGTCCTGGCCCTGAGCCTGCTGGCCGCCAACGTGATCGCGGCGGTGTCGCCGGACGAAGCCAACAAGCTCGGCACCAGCCTGACGCCGCTGGGCGCCGAGAAAGCCGGCAACGCCGACGGGTCGATTCCGGCCTGGACCGGCGGTATCCCGAAGAATGCCGGTGCGGTCGACAGCAAGGGCTTCCTGGCTGACCCGTTCGCCAGCGAAAAACCGCTGTTCACCATCACCGCCGCCAATGTCGACAAGTACAAGGACAAACTGTCCGACGGCCAGGTGGCGATGTTCAAACGCTACCCTGAAACCTACAGGATCCCGGTCTACCCGACCCATCGCACCGTGGCCGTGCCACCGGAAATCTACGAGTCGGCCAAGCGCAGTGCGCTCAACGTCACCAGCATCAACGACGGCAACGGTCTGGCCAACTTCACTGGTAATCGCTACTACGCCTTCCCGATTCCCAAGAACGGGGTCGAGGTGCTGTGGAACCACATCACCCGCTATCACGGCGGCAACCTGCGGCGGATCATCACGCAGGTGACGCCGCAAACCAATGGCAGTTACACGCCGATCCGTTTCGAAGAAGAGATCGCCGTACCGCAACTGATGAAGGATCTCGATCCGGAAAAAGCCGCCAACGTTCTGACCTTCTTCAAACAGTCGGTGACCGCGCCGGCGCGTCTGGCCGGTAACGTGCTGCTGGTGCACGAGACCCTCGACCAGGTGAAGGAGCCGCGCCTGGCGTGGATCTACAACGCCGGCCAGCGCCGGGTACGGCGTGCGCCGCAGGTTGCCTATGACGGGCCGGGCACCGCCGCCGACGGCCTGCGCACCTCGGACAACTTCGACATGTTCTCCGGCGCGCCGGATCGCTACGACTGGAAACTGATCGGCAAGAAGGAAATGTACATTCCGTACAACAGCTACAAGCTCGACTCGCCGAGCCTCAAGTACGACGACATCGTCAAGGCCGGGCACATCAACCAGGACCTGACCCGCTATGAACTGCACCGGGTCTGGGAAGTGGTCGGTACGGTCAAACCGAACGAGCGGCACATCTACGCCAAACGCCACATGTACATCGACGAGGACAGCTGGCAAGTGGCACTGGCCGACCACTACGACGGTCGCGGGCAACTGTGGCGAGTGGCCGAAGGACACGCTCAGTACTACTACGATCACCAGGCGCAGGCCTACACCCTTGAGGCGCTCTACGACATCATCGCCGGCCGCTACATTGCTCTGGGGATGAAGAACGAAGAGAAGCACAGCTTCGAGTTCGGCTTCGAAGCCAAGGCCGCCGACTACACCCCGTCGGCCCTGCGTGCCGAGGGCGTACGGTAAGGGTTTCGATACATTGGCAAAGCAAAGGGCGACCATACGGTCGCCTTTTTTATGGGCGCCAATCAGCGTACTGAATACTCGTCAACAAGCGCCGGGGAGAGGACTAGGGTGAGGGTACAACGATAAAAAGGCGTACCCGATGACCGCCATGACCCACGCTCCGGATCGTCCGGGATTCTTGCCCAGACTCTCGGCTCATCATCTTCCACGTCCACGTCTGACTGCATCATTGCTGGAGTCTTCGGCACGGGTCCGGCTGATCTGCGCACCGGCCGGCAGTGGCAAGAGCACGCTGTTCACCGAATGCCTGTTGCAGGCGCCCCTCGAATGTACGGTGTGCTGGCTGCCGCTGGCGGGCCTGTCGATGAGTGTCGCGGCATTTTGCGAGCGACTGGCGCAGGCATTGGGGCTGGCAGCGGCGGATGAGTCGTCGTTGCTAAATGAACTGGCGCGCCGGTCCTCGCCGGTCTGGGTGTTTCTCGACGATTACTGCCGTGTTGAAGAACCCGCGCTGGATGCATTGCTCGACCGGATGCTGGCGCTTGCCAGTCCCTCCGTCACCTGGTGGATCGGCACCCGTCGACGCCCGCAATGCAACTGGCCGCGCCTGCTGCTTGATGACGCCGTGTACGAGTGCGAACGCGCGGCGCTGGCGTTGAGTCGCGGCGAGATCGCGCAGCTGTTGCGACACCTTCCGCCGGCCCAGGCTGACGACGTAGCCGGGCGAATCCTCCAGCGCAGCGGTGGGTGGTGCGCCGGGGTGCGGATCCTGTTGATGCAAAAATGCGACTGGTCGCAAAAGACCTTGCCGCAGCAACGCATGGACACCTTGCTGGACTATCTGCAACACGAACTGTTCAGTGGTTTGAGCCCGGAGCTGGCCGACGCCTGGCGGGTGCTGGCGCATTTGCCGCGGTTCAACGCCAGCCTGTGCGATCACCTGTTCGGTGCCGGCGAAGGGGCGCAGTGGATGCGCACGCTACAAACCCTCGGGTGTTTTATCGAACCCTGGCAAGGGTCGCCGGACTGGTTGCAGGTGTGTGCTCCGCTGTCGCGTTTGATGCGCGACGAACCCTGGTCGGCCGGACGTTCCTGGCATCGCCTGGCCTGCCAGTGGTTTGCTGCCGGCCAGCATTGGAAATGCGCCTTCGAACAGGCGTTGCTGGCCGAAGAGTACGAAGTCGCGGTGAGCCTGCTGCAGCACTTTACGTTCGAGCATCTGTTCGAGGAGCAGACGGTTGTGCTGTTGTTGCGCCTCTACGAGCAGCGAGGCGAGGAATTGCTGCTGGGTTCGGCGCAACTGGTCGGGCTGATCACGGCAGCGCTGTTGTTTGCCGGGCGTTTTGCCCAGGCGGCGGATTGCATCGGGCAACTGTCGCGTTTTCTTCCGCCACCGTCGGCGGGTCAGCAACGGCAATTGATCGCGCGCTGGCAGGCTCAGCAAGGCTGGCTGTTGCATTTGCAGGGGCACATGGACGAGGCGCGCGCGCATTTCGAGCAAGCCTTGAACGATCTTTCGCCGCAGGCCTGGACGGCGCGCCTGCTGTGCCTGTCGGGCCGCACTCAGCAAGCGTTGCTGTGCGGTGATCTGGAGCTGGCGCATTCGATCAATCGTGAAGCGTTGTGCCTGGCCCGGGCCGAGGGGTCATTGCTGTTCGAGGCGTTGCTGGAGCTGGATCACGCCCAGCTGCTGGAGCAACGGGGGGCGACGGCTCGCGCCGAAGACTTGCTGGCCGGTCTTTGCGAAATGCTCGGCGCGTCCGTCGAGCGACCGACGCCGATGCTGGGGCGCATCGCCCTGCGTCGAGGGCGGCTGGCACTGACCATGGGGCAGCAAGGCCGGGCGGCCGTGTTCTTTCAACAAGGGCTCGACGACTGCCTGCGCAGCTATGACAAACGAGTGCTGTACGGCTTTCTGGGACAGGCACAACTGGCCGCCGATCAGGGCGATTATCCGCGGGCATTCATGCGTCTGCGTGATGCAGAGCGGCTCATGCAACAGCGGCAGATTCCCGACACGGTTTATCGCGGCGTTCTGCTGCAGGTCAGCAGCGAATTCTGGTTGCAACAAGGGCGACCAGAACTGGCTCGCGAAGCATTGAGTCGCGTGCTCAGGCACTATCGTGGCCCGCGCGCACGGCAGGCCCCGCCGGCGACGCTGGAACTGGTTCCGCGCATCGAGTGTTTGTTGATTCTGTCCGAGACCCGCTTGCATCAGATGCAAACCTCTCTGGTTCGCCTGCGTGCCTTGCTGACGTCGGCACAGGCTCGAGGAATGGTGAGGCTGGAGGCCGAGTTACTGTTGACGCTGACCGAAGTGGCGCTGATCCTGGGCGAGCCAGATCAAGCCAGGAGTTTCTTCGATCAGGGTTGCCAGATCATAACGCGCTGCAGCCTGCAGCAAATGCTGGCTGAGCTCTATATCCGATGCGTGGAGATGCCCTCGCGCTGGCGCATTGATGAAGCAGCGGAACAGGTGGACGAACAATCTACGACGATCAACCCTCTCAGTCAGCGAGAACTTAAAGTCCTGCAACTGATTGCCTTCGGCGATTCCAATCTACAAATTGCCGAGAAGTTGTTCATCTCATTGCATACAGTAAAAACTCATGTCCGTCGTATACATAGCAAATTGGGTGTTGAGCGCCGAACTCAGGCGGTGGCGAAGGCCAAGTTGCTGAATTTGTGTTGAGTTGTTTAAGTCTCGCCTTGATATTTAGACTTGTTGAAATATATGGCGTCTTTGATTTTTTAATTGGATGGGGCATTTTCGCTACAGTGAAAGTGACATTGAGTTGCTTTCGTTTTGTATGACATACAGGATGTGCCCAATGGGGATGATGTTTAAAGAATCAATGGTTGACGCTGTTTTGGATAATCCGGATGGGCAAGTTGCGCTGGATGACGCACGGCGTGCGGGGGAAGAGTTGAGGGGGATGCTGGAACGTTCTCCTTCCCTGAGAGAAGTTGTACGAAAAAGGCTTTCGGAACGATTCGAACGATTGGGGAAGTCTCTTGATGTGGAGCGTTTGTATATCAATGCCGGTTCTGATCAATATGAAATCGAGAGCAGGCCGTCCGGTTTCATACTTGATGTTTTTTTTGATCTCCTGAAGCGTGCTGTTTATCCGTCTTATATCCAGAATCATGACTTTGTCTATTTGAGCCCGGGTACAACAGATGCGCGCTTGAAAATCGAGAGTTTAAAGATTGTCGACGTCGAGGACGTTTTGACTCAGGCGTTACAACAGTTGGCCAGTGATCAGGCGAGCGCCTCGCGTCAATATTGGAGCAGTTCAATTCGCAGCCAGTCCGGGGAGTTGACAACTCACAAAGTATTGTTGGAAGCGGCGTTTGCCGAAGCATTGCGGGCCGAGTTGGCTCTGACGGAAGTAGCAGGTTCGCTCAAGAGTTATCAGGCACTGCGTGCCAGGGAGATGTTGAGGATGGACTCGCCCGGTGCGTATAAAATCAGTATTCGCGCGACATCCGGTATTGCGCGGGATCTGGCGTCTGGCTTTGTCATGTCCTATTCCAGCATCGCAGATTCTGAGGTCAAGCTGTCCAGCGATGCTTATGGCTGGTTCCTTTATACCCCGAACAAGGGTTTCGAATATTTCTCCAGCAGTTCCGACTTGCATGCAGCACTGTGCAGCCGACTGGCAGTCGCGCCTGATGCCATCAGGTATCCGGCATTGTCAGTCAGCCTGTTCACACACTGCGTGGACAGCAGGCTCAAGGAGCAGGAGACACACTTTGCTGCACGGCTCAGATCCGGTGAGCAACGCCAGGAAGGATTTGTCCAGGAACTGGAAAAAATTCATCAGGTCTTTGCGATGCATTCGGATCTGAACCAACGGATCGGCGCTCTGCGCGTACTCGTCAAGCGTCTGACGTGGCCAGACTGGTTAAAATCGGCCGGTGAGTCTGTAGGTCATGCTTACGAAACCCTGGAGGCTTCGAAAGAAGGGTATGAATTCGAGCACGCCCAGGTATTCGATACGCTGTTCTCACTGCGTCATTTCGCCGTAGAACATTTCGGTGCCTGGTGTGAAAGCGCATTGGGCATGCGTCTGGACCCGGATGCGATCAAGGTCCACAGCCTGCACCGGATCAAGGTCGGCGGACGCACGATCGAGCAGGAGGACACTTGCACCCTGACCGAGTTCATCGTTATCGGCCTGCAGGATGCCGGCAACCGCGCGAGCCTGCGCATAGAGGGTGCTCCGGCAGATAGCGGGTTGACCGTCGCCAGACTGGAAGGCTGGTTATCCAATCGGGACCTGCGCGTGGAGTTCAGCAATTCCCTGCCGTCCGACAGTCCGCAAATGTTTCGCGAGTCCTACTTCAATTATCTGCACAGTCAGGCGGAGTTCGCACTGTTCGTTGCCCAACATTCTGCAGTTTTCAATGAAGCAGATGCTGCATTGATCAAACGCACGTTGCAGGGTGACCCTTCCGTGGAAATTCGCGGAGTGAAACTGAAATCTCGACCTTCGATTTTGCAAGACGTGCTGTTGTTCGTTTCGCGCACAACAAGTACTCGTTACGCGTTGATGAAAATGCCCCATGGTCAATTCGAATTCGTGAAGTTTGCCGACATTTACCAGTTCAATCGCTGGCTGGAGTCTATGTTGTCGGATAATCGCGCGTATGCCGAATCATTGATCCCGCCTGACGACCTGGCCACTGCCGGCCAACTGATGGGAGGAGGATCTACCGCACTGCATTACATGTATGAACTGGATCCTTTGCCGGGTTACATGGCTCTGAAGGCGGGTGAGCCGTTATTCGGTTATAGCGAAGTGGCTTATGCGAATGAAGCAGGCCGTGTTCGAGCGCTGGCACCTCCAGCCTACACCTATGCGGGAATAGCGGCGCGGCAAAGATATGTGCGCCTCAGTACTGAACTCAGGGCATTGTCGATGGTGAACTCCCGGGATAATGGCTTTCCGACTTTTGAGCAATTTACCCGTGCCCTGATCAAACAAAGGATTGAAGAATTACTGCTTTCTCGTGGTCAGACGGTTCAAGTCGATCCCGATAAAATCATGATTCAGACCGACGATTTTCATCTGGATCTGACCACTGTCCTGATTGAAGGCCATAACTTCGACGTCCCCGAGACGCCCGGTCGGACGCCTGATGAGAATCCGAAGTTCTACGTGACCGGTGGACACCCTTCGATTGAAAAACTGGATATCAGGGATCTTTCCAGCTGGTCGGAAACCTTGCGTCCTGGGAATCACTACACCCGTCTTTTGCAAAACGACTATCTGGACCGGAAACATCCGGGCTATGAGTTCAAGCGGGCTGTGCATGCCACAAAAATCCGCTGCGAGATGCACTTCGACGCCTGTCATCAGTATTTCTCCGGGAACCTCTCTACGGAAGTCTTCAAAGGGATTCAACGCCTGGTCGACAACCTGAGCGAGACCGCCGGCACGGATGGCTCTCCGTTTCCATCGAATACAAACGAGGGGATCTACAAGTTCCGCCTGCTGAGCCGGCGAATCGTCGAAGGTGTTTATATTTTCCGGATGTCCATTAATGGAAAATTCCATGACTATCTTTACACGCCCAATGCGCCTGACGGTGTGAGTTTCCGTTCGCTCAACGAGTTTGTCGGCTCCATTCGTTACCGTTATGGGCCTTTCCGTGATTACTACACGGCGAGGGTGAAGATTGACGACCGCAAGGTTGTGGATGATTACTTCGACAACCTTGTTGCCACGGTCAATGCCGTCGCACCACCTCAACCCGAAGGCCAGGTACGGTTGCTGGGTCTCTCTATGCTTCATGACGACAGTATCTATCGCGTTCTCAGCGATATTGACGCACGAACCACAAGTCTGAATGAGGTCATAGCCGGTCTGGTGTATGACAATGTGATTTTTGCCGCCAACATTATCAGTCTTGTGATTCCTCCCGTTGGGGTAGTGGTCACCGCCGTGGAAGTGTTCAAGAGCCTTTATGACGGTGCCAGAGCGTATGAGCAGGGTGATTACTCATCCGCCTTTGGCCACGGAAAATCCGCGCTGATCGGATTGGTGAGTCTCGGAAAGGCAGCCGCAGCCGGCAAACCGGTCAAGGTGACACAGGCTCAGAAGAGTTTGTTTGACCTGGGCAAGGATGCCAGGACCGTGGTGGGCTGGATGGCCCAGGCCACAGGGCAGAAGTTGGGAGAAAAGCGCCTGATCGAAATCATCGAGCAATTGATGAAGGATCATCAGAGCCGCAGGAGTCAGACCACCGTCCTGTGACAGGCGGATCGAGCCTCAAGCGTCTAGTGCTTGAGGCTCATGACCCATCCGCCAGCTCACGGCCCGCGTCGCAGCCAATAACCGCTGCGCCGCCGGGCCGTTTTCGTCGGCATGAAACAGCGAGGTCGGGCCGACGATGGTCAACACCGCAGCGACCTGTCCGAGGGCGTTGAACACCGGTGCCGACAAGGCGTCCACACCGGGCATCAGCAAGCCGTGGACATGATGCAGACCGCGTTCGCGGATCTGTTCGCACAACGCCTCATAAGCTTTTTCGTCCGCCAGCGGTTGGCCGCCGCTGGCGATTTCCTGTTCGCGCAATTCATCGGTTTCCCGGTGCGGCAGGTACGCGGCGAAGACCAGACCGGTGGAGGAACTGAGCAGCGGCAATACCGAGCCCAGTTGCGTCACTACCGTTACCGCGCGCACCGCCGGTTCGATGTGCACCACGGTCGCGCCCTGATTGCCCCACACCGCGAGGAAACAGGTTTCGTTGAGTTCGTCGCGCAACTCGGCCAGCGGCAGGGCGGCAACTTTCAGCACGTCCATACTGTTGAGTGCGGCCAGGCCCACGCGCAGCGCTTCGCGGCCGAGGCCGTAATGGTTGGTGGCGGTGTTCTGTTCGGCGAAACCGCTGGCGATCAAGGCCTGCAGATAACGGTGAACCTTGCTCGCCGGCATCTGCACATGTTCGGCCAGACGCGACAGCGAAGTGGACGGCGACAACTCGGCCAGGGCCTTGAGGATGTCGGTGCCGACTTCGGCGGAGCGGACTTTCTGTTTGCCGTTGCTGTCGCTGGTCTTTTCCATGGTGCTGCCGTGTCCCGGAACGAATGGGCGTCTTTATAGCTTGACGCTGGATAGCGAGCAAATTACGTTATGCGTAATTGAATTACGATAAAAATAACCCCGGCGTGCCAAGACCTCTGATCCAGAGCGTCCGGCCATGCCGACGCCCTGTTCAGGAGGCTCCATGAACCTCGATTCAGCCCTGGCTTACCAGTCCGGTTTCGGCAACGAATTCAGCTCGGAAGCGTTGCCCGGCGCACTGCCCGTCGGCCAGAACTCCCCGCAGAAAGCCCCGTACGGTCTGTACACCGAACTGTTCTCCGGCACCGCGTTCACCATGACCCGCAGCGAAGCGCGGCGTACGTGGATGTACCGGATCCAGCCGTCGGCCAATCACCCGGCATTCGTCAAACTGGAGCGGCAACTGGCGGGCGGCCCGTTGGGTGAAGTGACCCCCAATCGCCTGCGCTGGAACCCGCTGGACCTCCCGACCGAACCGACCGACTTCATCGACGGTCTGGTGAGCATGGCGGCCAACTCCGGCGCCGACAAACCGGCCGGCATCAGCATCTATCACTATGGCGCCAACCGTTCGATGGAGCGCGTGTTCTTCAACGCCGACGGCGAGCTGCTGCTGGTACCGCAACTGGGTCGCTTGCGCATCGCCACCGAACTGGGTGTGCTGGACGTGGCGCCGCTGGAAATCGCCGTGTTGCCACGGGGCCTGAAATTCCGCGTCGAACTGCTCGACCCGCAAGCACGCGGGTACGTCGCCGAGAACCATGGCGCGCCACTGCGCCTGCCGGACCTGGGGCCGATCGGCAGCAACGGCCTGGCCAATCCACGGGATTTCCTGACCCCGGTCGCCGCCTACGAAAACCTGCAACAACCGACCACCCTGGTGCAGAAATTCCTCGGCCAGTTGTGGGGTACCGAACTCAATCACTCGCCGCTGAACGTGGTCGCCTGGCACGGCAACAACGTGCCGTACAAGTATGACCTGCGCCGCTTCAACACCATCGGCACCGTCAGTTTCGATCACCCTGACCCATCGATCTTCACCGTGCTGACCTCGCCGACCAGCGTCCACGGTCTGGCCAACCTCGACTTCGTGATCTTCCCGCCGCGCTGGATGGTGGCCGAGAACACCTTCCGTCCGCCGTGGTTCCACCGCAACCTGATGAATGAATTCATGGGCCTGATCCAGGGCGAATACGACGCCAAGGCCGAAGGTTTCTTGCCCGGCGGCGCGTCCCTGCACAGCTGCATGAGCGCCCACGGCCCGGACGGCGAGACCTGCACCAAAGCTATCAACGCGGACCTCAAACCGGCGAAGATCGACAACACCATGGCCTTCATGTTCGAGACCAGCCAGGTGCTGCGCCCAAGCCGCTTCGCCCTCGACTGCCCGCAATTGCAATCCACTTACGACGCCTGCTGGGCCACGCTGCCCGCCACGTTCGATCCGACCCGGAGATAACCCATGACTCAGAATTCCATCACCCGCAGTTGGGTCGCCTCGGCCAACGGTCACGCGGATTTCCCATTGCAGAACCTGCCGCTGGGCGTATTCAGCACCAACGGTTCGGCACCGCGCGCGGGCGTGGCGATTGGCGAACACATCTTCGATCTGCAAGTGGCGCTGGAATCCGGTCTGTTCGACGGCGCCGCGCGCAGTGCAGTCGAAGCCATGCGCGGCGGTCAGTTGAACGCGTTCTTCGAACTCGGCCGCGACGCCCGCGCTGCCTTGCGCGAGCGTCTGCTGGAACTGTTCAGCGAAGGCAGCACTCACCGCGGCAACATTGAAGCCCAGGGCGCAAAACTGCTGCCACTGGCCGCCGATTGCCAGCTGCACCTGCCGGCGCGCATCAGTGACTACACCGACTTCTACGTCGGCATCGAACACGCGCAGAACGTCGGCAAACTGTTCCGTCCGGACAACCCGTTGCTGCCGAACTACAAACACGTGCCGATCGGCTACCACGGTCGCGCGTCCACTGTGCGCGCTTCCGGTGCCGACGTGCGCCGCCCTAAAGGCCAGACCCTGCCGGCCGGTGCGACCGAGCCGACCTTCGGCCCGTGCGCGCGGCTGGACTATGAGCTGGAACTGGGGATCTGGATCGGTCAGGGCAACGAGATGGGCGAGCCGATCGCCATTGGTGATGCCGCCGAACACATCGCCGGTTTCTGCCTGCTCAACGACTGGTCGGCCCGTGACATCCAGGCCTGGGAATACCAGCCGCTCGGCCCGTTCCTGTCCAAGAGCTTCATCACCAGCGTCTCGCCATGGGTGGTGACCGCCGAAGCGCTGGCGCCATTCCGTACCGCGCAGCCGGCGCGTCCGCAAGGTGACCCGCAGCCGCTGCCGTACCTGCTCGACAAGCGCGATCAGGAGGGTGGTGGCTTTGACATCGAGCTGGAAGTGCTGCTGCTCACCGAGAAAATGCGCGAGCAGAACCTGCCGGCCCATCGCCTGACCCTGAGCAACACCCGTTACATGTACTGGACCGTCGCGCAAATGGTCGCGCACCACAGCGTCAATGGCTGCCAGTTGCAGGCCGGTGACCTGTTCGGTTCGGGCACTTTGTCCGGCCCTGAGAACGGTCAGTTCGGCAGCCTGCTGGAAATCACCGAGGGCGGCAAAAAGCCGATCGAACTGGCCTCCGGTGAGGTGCGCAAATTCCTTGAGGACGGCGACGAAATCATCCTGCGCGCCCGCTGCGCCCGCGAAGGTTTTGCCTCCATCGGTTTCGGCGAATGCCGTGGCACCGTGCTGGCGGCGCGCTGACAGGAGCGGCTCATGGATCTCTACACCTATTACCGTTCCACCTCGTCGTACCGGGTGCGGATTGCGCTGGCGCTCAAGGGCCTCGACTATCAGGCGTTGCCGGTCAACCTGATCGCACCGCCCGGTGGCGAGCATCGGCAACCGGCGTACCTGGCGATCAATCCCCAGGGCCGGGTGCCGGCGCTGCGCACTGACGATGGCAAGTTGCTGATTCAGTCGCCGGCGATCATCGAGTATCTGGAGGAGCGTTATCCACAGGTGCCGTTGTTGCCCGAAGACCTCGTTGCCCGCGCCCGGGTGCGCGGTGTGGCGGCGGTGATCGGCTGCGACGTGCATCCGCTGCACAACGTCAGCGTGCTCAATCGCCTGCGCGGTCTGGGGCATGACGAGCCGCAGGTCAACGAGTGGATCGGCCACTGGATCAGTCAGGGGCTGGCGACGGTGGAGCAGTTGATCGGCGACAGCGGCTTCTGTTTCGGCGAGTGGCCGTGTGTGGCGGACGTGTACCTGATTCCGCAGTTGTACGCGGCCGAGCGTTTCAATGTTTCGCTGGAGGCGTATCCACGGATTCGTCGGGTGGCTGCGTTGGCTGCTGAACATCCGGCGTTCATTGCGGCGCATCCGGCGAATCAGCCGGACACGCCGAAGTAGCATTTGATGGCTCCCGTGCAGCGCACGGGAGCCATTACGGTTACCCGCAAAAAATCATAAAAACAAAACAGGTACCTTGCGATGCATAACCAGATTGCCAGCTTTCGGGCGGCACTCGACGCCCGTCCTGTGTCCCGCTTTCAGTGGTTGCTCCTGATTCTTCTCGCCTTGCTGCTGGTCACCGACGGCTATGACGCCCAGGTGCTCGGTTACGTGGTGCCGGCACTGGCGCAGGACTGGGGCCTGGAAAAATCCGCATTCGGTCCGGTATTCAGCGCCAACCTTCTGGGCCTGACCCTCGGTTCGCTCGCCGTGACGCCGCTGGCCGATCGCTTCGGCGTTCGACGGATTCTGCTCGCCTGCGTGCTGATCTACGCCAGCCTCACCGTGCTGATGGTGTTCGCCGATTCCCTGAATACCCTGATGATCGCGCGTTTCATCTGCGGCATCGGCATGGGCGGCGCGATGCCCAGCGCCATGGCGTTGATGTCGGAATATTCACCGCCACGCCTGCGTACGCTGATGGTGACGCTGGCGGCCTGCGGTTTTTCTTTCGGCGGTGCGGCGGGTGGTTTTGTCGCGGCCGGTTTCATTGACCGTTTCGGTTGGCAAGCGGTGTTCCTCGCCGGCGGTGTCACGCCGTTGCTGTTGTTCCCGTTTCTCTGGTGGATGCTGCCGGAATCCTTGCCACGACTGCTGCGTGACGCACCACCCTATGCGCGCCTGCGCAAAGTCACCGCGCGAATGCTGCCAGACTGGCAACCGCCCGCCGCATCGGTTGAGCAGAATGAGCGCGAGCAGGGCAGCAAACTGACCGTGGTGGAGTTGTTCCGCAATGGTTACGCCCGTCCGACCTTGCTGATCTGGGCGACGTTTTTCGTCAGCCTGATCCTGCTGTATTTCATGATCAGCTGGCTGCCGTCGCTGCTGCTCGAAAGCGGGCTGAAACTCAATGAAGCGAACCTGGTGACGTCGATGTTCCTGTTCGCCGGCACGCTCGGCGCGATCTGCATGGCGTGGTTCGCCGACCGCTTGAAAAGCAAGGTGCGACTGCTGTCCGGCGTGTTGGCCGGCGCGGCGGTGTGCACGATCCTGCTGGGCCTGAACCACGACAATCCGCGTTATCTGGTGGCCTGTGTGTTTACGGCGGGGTTTTGCATCATTGGCGGGCAACTGACGCTCAATGCGTTCGCCAGCAATTTCTATCCGGCCCACGTGCGCGCTACCGGCACCGGCTGGGCATTGGGAGTAGGGCGGTTCGGCTCGATTCTCGGGCCGCTGTTCGGCAGCCTGTTGCTGGCAACGCACATTCCGGTGGAGCAGATTTTCTTCTTCTGCGCGATTCCGGCGGTGATTGCGGCGTTGCTGATCATTCAGGTGCGTTCGCCAGCCACTGCGCTGTTCAGTGGACAACCGCGTTCGGTGGCAGATGGCCCAGCCGTTCCGTCAGGCGAAGTCGCTGAATCGGGTCGTCGCTGAGCAATAGCGCATGCTCCAGATCGAAACGCTCGGCGTTCGGGCAATCGAGACGCTGGTACAGACTGGCCCGCGCCAGGTAGTCGGCGGCGCTGGCGTTGCCCAGCTCGAGCACGCGCTCGGCATCGATCAGCGCCGCGATGAAGTCGTCGTGGGTCAGGTGCAACTGGCGCAGGTTGCGTGACAGACGCTGAAGCATTTGCAGAGGAGTGGCAGTCAGCAGGTGGTCGGCGTTGAGTTTCATCTGATGGCCGTACTGGCGATGCAGCAGTTCGCGGCAATCGTTCGGATACAGACGTCGTCCGCCGCACGGATCGAGCAGGTGATCGGCCCCGGGAACCTTGAGCAGGAAATGCCCGGGGAAGTTCACGCCAACCAGCGGAATCTCCAGACCACGGGCCAGTTCCAGAGCGATCAGTGCCAGCGCCAGCGGCTGGCCGCGTTTGGTCTGCATGACTTTGTGCACCATCGCTGCCTGTGGGCGCAACGGTACGAAATCATCCTGGGCAAACCCCAGATCGGTCATGCGCCGCAGCAGCGGTTGCGCCAGCTCGCTGACCGGCAGCAACGGCAAGCCATAGCTGACCCGCTGCTGCAGTTCCTTGAATTCCTGCAACAGCGCTTCGGGATCGGCTTGTTTGTCGTGCTCGGCGGCCATCCACAACGCCGCTTCGAACAGCGCGGGCGGTGAACGGTGCAGACAATCGAAGAAACGTTGGCGCGGACTCATCTAAATCTCCGGGGCATGCCTCGTTTTAGCCCCGTCTTTGCCATTCGTCCAGTGCCGGGCCGCGCTGCCATCGGGTTATGCCACAACCCTGTAATCGGTGGCGGCGCTTATTCCGGTGCGCTTCAGCAATTTTCGGGCGCAAGCCTATACTGGCGTCTACCAGAAGTGATTCGGGAGCCTGCCGATGTTCGCTCTCATGCAAAGCACTCGCCTGGAATCGCTGCACCTTAGCGTTGATCCGGTGTCCGGATTGAAGGCGGTCATTGCCATCCATAACAGTCGCCTCGGGCCAGCCCTGGGCGGGTGTCGTTATCTTGCCTATCCGAACGACGAATCCGCAGTCGAGGATGCCATACGCCTGGCCCAGGGCATGAGCTACAAGGCCGCATTGGCTGGTCTCGCCCAAGGCGGTGGGGTGGCCGTGATCGTGCGGCCGGCCCACGTGGAAAACCGCGCCGCACTGTTCGAAGCCTTCGGCCGTTGCATCGATCAGCTCGACGGGCGCTACATCACCGCCATCGACAGCGGCACTTCGGTGGCGGACATGGATTGCATCGCCCAGCAGACCCAGCATGTCACCAGTACCACCTCGGCCGGCGACCCTGCACCGCATGCGGCGATGGGCGTGTTCACCGGGATTCGCGCCACTGCGATGGCACGGCTCGGTAGCGACAACCTCGAAGGCTTGCGCGTGGCGATTCAGGGGTTGGGCAATGTTGGTTATGCCTTGGCCGAACAGTTGCACGCCGCCGGCGCCGAACTGCTGGTCAGCGACATCGACCACGGCAAGGTGCAACTGGCGATGGAACAACTCAACGCCCATCCGATCGCCAACGACGCGTTGCTCAGCACGCCGTGCGACATCCTCGCGCCGTGCGGTTTGGGCGGTGTGCTCAACAGCCACACGGTCACCCAGTTGCGCTGCTCGGCGGTGGCGGGTTCGGCCAACAATCAGCTGACGCACCTGGACGTCGCCGATCAACTGGAACGGCGCGGCATCCTGTATGCGCCGGATTACGTGATCAATGCCGGCGGGCTGATCTACGTTTCCCTCAAGCACCGGGGCGAAGAGCTGACGACCATCACTGCGCACCTGTCGAAGATCAGCTCGCGCCTTACCGAAGTCTTCGCCCACGCCCAGGCGGAAAAACGTTCACCCGCGCGGGTGGCTGACGAACTGGCGGAAAAGGTGTTGTACCGCTGAGATTCGTCCGGGCATGAAAAAGCCCCTGAGTCTTTCAACTCAGGGGCTATTCAATTCAGAGGCTTCAATTACTTCGCAGCCTTTGCCGCTTTGGCAGGTTTGGCTGGCGCTTCTACCGGTTCAGCCACGTCTGCTGGCTCGGTTGCCACAACCGGTGCAGCCGGTGCGTTGATCAGTTCCGACAGGGCATCAGGCTGGCTCTTGAACGCCCGGGCGAATACATCGCGGTTCTTCGCCATGAAGATCCCGACTTCTTCCACTTGCTGCTCGCTCAACGATGGAACGGCTTTTTCCAGCACTTCGGCCAATAGTTCGGCCAGTTCGAGCATTTTGTCATGACGGTCAGCTTCGGCTTTATCCATGAACAAGCGCTCCAGATCTCGGCTGCTGCGGTATACCACTTCGACGGCCATTCACCACCTCACATGCCTTCACATTAAGTTGTCTTCGCGACTACTGTATCTATATACAGCGAAAAGGATAAGCGAATCCCTGCGCTTTGGGTAGTGGCTTTTCAATGTAGACCGGATTCGGATTTTGTCAGCCCGACGCCTGCGCACAGGTGCGACCAAACGCCACGGCGCGGGTTTCGCGGCGGCTCGCCATGATGGCGTGGCCTCTTTTCTGCATGCATCTGCGTACGTGCGCAATAACCGTCACGTCCAGCAAGCAACATCCGCTCGAACCGGGCTAAGGAACCTTCATCGTGAAAATCAACTGGGCCGAGAAACTGCGGCAAAACGTGCATCAACTGGCCGAGTCCCTGGGCAACCTGTTCGTCGAGACCTTCCATTACCTGGCGCTGTTCGCCATTGGTGCGGTAACCGCCTGGGCGGCGGTGATGGAATTTCTCGGGATGCTCGAGGAAGGGCACATCAAGATCGATGACATTCTGTTGCTGTTCATCTATCTGGAACTGGGGGCGATGGTCGGGATTTACTTCAAGACCAACCACATGCCGGTGCGCTTCCTGATCTACGTGGCGATCACGGCACTGACGCGCCTGCTGATCTCCAACGTCTCGCACCACAACCCGCCGGACATGGGCATCATCTACCTGTGCGGCGGGATTCTGCTGCTGGCGTTCTCGATTCTGGTGGTGCGTTACGCCTCGTCGCAATTCCCTTCGGTGAAAATCGAGAACCCGCACCGCAAGATCGGCACGGGTTCCAGTGAACATCCGGAAGTGGAGAAGGGCGAACTTTAAAGGCCGGCGGCTGGCCGGGGCTGATGTTTGGCCCGACGCGGTGGCGGAGTGATTCCGTCGCCGCGGGTCATGGCATCAAGGATCGCCATGGCGCTGTGGCCCTGTTCGATGGCGATGCCGAACTGAATGCTTTGCACCAGCCGTTTGAGGCGTTTGGGGTCGTTGCGCTGTTCGGCGCTGATCATCCGTTTGGCGACGATCCGGCCGCCATTGGAGAGGGTCAGCATGATGCTGCCGTCGAGCCCCTGAATGCTCAGGTTGATCTGATAGTCCGGCGCAAAGGCATCGGTAATGATCTGAAAAGGATTGTCCATGATGCGTCACCGCCTGATTGAACGTGCAGTTGTTGACCGGCCTTGATCGGGTTGGTTCGCCAAACCTGACCATCGGCCCTTCCGTGGTCCTGTCTCCTTCAGTGATGTAGCAAGGGACATGCCGGGAATATTGTCGAACAATGAAACCGGCCAAAAAGAAGGCGAGCTCATGGCTCGCCTTCTTCGTTTGCGGCCCGTTTCAGGGCAGAACCGAGTAGATGATCGCTGACAGTGCAATCAGGCCGATCAGCACCACGAACACGTTCGACACCTGGCCCGAATACTGGCGCAAGGCTGGCACGCGGCGGATCGCGTACATCGGCATCAGGAACAGCAGGCAGGCAATCACCGGCCCGCCGAGGGTTTCGATCATGCCGAGGATGCTCGGGTTGAAGGTCGCCACGGCCCAGCAGCTGAGGATCATGAACAGCGCGGTCGCACGGTTCAGCCAGCTCGCCGACATCACCCGGCCACGGCTGCGCAGGCTTTTGACGATCATGCCCTGGAAGCCTTCGCTGGCGCCGATGTAGTGGCCGAGGAAGGATTTGGTGATCGCCACCAGCGCAATCAATGGCGCGGCGTAAGCGATGACCGGGGTCTGGAAGTGGTTGGCCAGATACGACAGGATCGAGATGTTCTGCGCCTTGGCCGCTGCCAGATCCGTCGGCGACAGCGCCAGCACGCAGCTGAAGCAGAAGAACATCACCGTGACGACCATCATGCCGTGGGCCATGGCGAGGATGCCGCTGCTCTTGCGTTCGGCCTGCTCGCCGTAGCGCTGTTTCTGCTCGACGGCGAACGCAGAGATGATGGGTGAATGGTTGAACGAGAACACCATCACCGGGATCGCCAGCCACAGGGTCTTGAGGAACACCGACATTTCCATCGGTTCTTGAGCGCTGGCGAAGAATGCGCCGTTCCAGTTCGGAATCAGGCTGATGCCGAGCAACAGCAACGCGGCGACGAACGGATACACCAGCACACTCATGGCTTTGACGATCACGTTCTGACCGCAACGGACGATGGCCATCAGACCGAGGATCAGCGCCAGCGACAGCACCGCGCGCGGTGGCGGGGCGATGTGCAACTGGTGTTCGAGGAAGCTGCCGAGAGTGTTGGTCAGCGCCACGCTGTACACCAGCAGGATCGGGAAGATTGCGAAGAAATACAGCAGCGTAATCAGTTTGCCGGCGCCGATGCCGAAGTGTTCCTCCACCACTTCGGTGATGTCACCGGAGCGGCCCGAGAGCACGAAGCGGGTGAGGCCACGGTGCGCGAAGAAGGTCATCGGGAAAGCCAGCAACGCCAGGATCAGCAACGGCCAGAAGCCGCCGACACCGGCGTTGATCGGCAGGAACAGGGTGCCGGCGCCAATGGCGGTGCCATACAGGCCGAGCATCCAGGTGGTGTCGAACTTGCTCCAGCCCTTGTGGGCGGTTTCGTTATTGCGTGTGCGGTCTACAGCGGGATTTTCGGCAGCAGGTGTGCGTACATCGGTCATCGTTTTTGCCTCGTTATTATTCTTGCTCGGGCTCACGTGTTACGGGCGGTCAGGGAGCGCTCCTCAGCACTCCACCCAGCTCACGGCCAAGCCGCCCCGTGAAGTCTCTTTGTATTTGTCATGCATGTCGGCGCCGGTATCGCGCATGGTGCGGATCACCCGGTCCAGGGAAATGAAGTGTTTGCCGTCGCCGCGCAGGGCCATTTGCGTGGCGTTGATCGCCTTCACCGCAGCGATGGCGTTGCGCTCGATGCACGGCACCTGCACAAGGCCGCCGACCGGGTCGCAGGTCAGGCCGAGGTTGTGTTCCAGGCCGATTTCGGCGGCGTTTTCCAGTTGCTCGGGCGTAGCGCCCAGCACATCGGCCAGACCCGCAGCGGCCATGGCGCAGGCAGAGCCGACTTCGCCCTGGCAGCCGACTTCGGCGCCGGAGATCGAGGCGTTTTTCTTGCACAGGATGCCGACCGCTGCCGCGCCCAGAAAGAACGCGACCACGTCGTCGTCGGACGCGTCCGGATTGAATTTCATGTAGTAGTGCAGAACGGCCGGAATGATCCCGGCAGCGCCGTTGGTCGGCGCGGTCACCATGCGCCCGCCGGCAGCGTTTTCTTCGTTGACGGCGAGGGCGAACAGGTTGACCCACTCCATCGCCGACAGGGTCGAACTGATGACGTTCGGCTTGCCGATTTCCAGCAGGCTACGGTGCAATTTCGCAGCGCGGCGGGGAACATTCAGACCGCCAGGCAGGATGCCTTCGTGACGCAGGCCTTGCTCGACGCATTCGCGCATCACCGACCAGATGTGCAGCAGGCCCTGACGGATCTCGGCGTCGCTGCGCCAGGCCCGTTCGTTGGCCATCATCAGTTCGGACACCCGCAGGTTGTGTTGCTTGCACAGCGCCAGCAGTTCGACGGCGCTGGAGAATTCGTAAGGCAACTCGACGTCGCCGGCCGGCGCTACGCCGGATTCGGCTTCGGCCGCTTCGATGATGAAACCGCCGCCGACGGAGTAGTACGTTTGCTCGAACAGTTGGCCGGATGCACCGAAGGCCGTCAGCGACATGGCGTTCGGGTGGTAGGGCAGGCTCTCGTCCAGCAGCAGGAGATCGTGCTGCCAGTTGAAGGCAATTGAACGTTCACCGACCAGAAACAGTTGGCCGGTCTCGCGCAGTTGCTGGATACGAGGCTCGATGGTCGACGGATCAATGCTGTCCGGCCATTCGCCCATCAAACCCATGACCGTCGCGCGGTCAGTGGCATGGCCGACACCGGTGGCCGAAAGCGAGCCGTACAAACGGATTTCCACCCGCTGCACATCGTTCAGCAAATGCTGGTCGATCAGCGCCTGGGCGAAGGTCGCGGCGGCGCGCATCGGGCCGACGGTGTGGGAACTGGACGGGCCGATGCCGACTTTGAATAGATCGAAAACACTGATAGCCATGCTAAACCCTTACAAGCAATGGAGTAGGAATCGCTGCCATTTTTTGTAGGACAAGCGCAATGTCGGCGATACTGCCTACCTCGCTTCGACGTGACTAACGAAACTTCCTAAGTAAGCCTTTAGCAGGACTAAACCATGAGTCGTCAATTGCATGCCCAGACTTACGTCTGGCTGCAGGTGTTTTCCTGTGCCGCGCGGCACCTGTCATTCACCCGTTGTGCCGAAGAACTGCACATCACGCCGGGGGCGGTGAGTCAGCAAATCCGACAGCTGGAAGAGCGACTGGGGTTTCGCCTGTTTCATCGCCGTGCGCGAGGCGTGGAGTTGAGCGCGGAAGGGCAGCGACTGGCGATCACGGTCAACGAGGCTTACGGCAGCATCGACGCGGAATTGCGTCGGCTGGATGCGGGGATGATCAGCGGGATTCTGCGGGTGCGCTCGATTCCATCGTTCCTCAGCAAATGGCTGACCCCGCGCCTGCCGCGCCTGCAACAGCGTTACCCGGACATCCAGCTGCGGCTGGTGGCCGAGGACAGCAGCGTGCCGTTGCATGAGGGGGATTTCGACCTGGCGATCGACCTGAACGACGGCAGTTATCCGGGACTGTTATCCACAGCCTTGCTCGACGAGCAGATATTTCCGGTGTGCGCACCGGGCCTGTTGCGCGGACGGCCGCCGCTGCACGGGCCGGCGGATCTGGTGCATTTCCCGCTGTTGCACGACATCACCGCATGGCGCGGCAGTTATGAATACGCGGAGTGGGAGTTTTATCTGAATGCCATCGGTTTCGAGGGCGCGGATGTGCGGCGCGGGCACACGTTCAATCGCAACCACCTGACCATCGAAGCGGCGATTGCCGGCATGGGCGTGGCGATTGCCCGGCGCACGCTGCTCAACGACGAGCTGGAGCGAGGGACGTTGATCGTGCCGTTCGGGATTTCGGTGCCCAATCACAAGCGCTATGTCTTGCTTTATGCGCCGGGGGCCCTGAGCCATCCGGGGGTGCGGGCGGTGCATGACTGGCTGGTGGAAGAGGCGGGGATTTTTCGCAGCCTGCACCCGTTGGGTGATGGCCAATTGTGAGCAGATTTTTCGGGGTGGCGGGGCAACCCAACTCCCGACCTTACCAGCGCTTTACTCGGTTGTCCGGCTTTTTTTGCGAATGAATATTTATCTTTTTTCAGGGGTTGAAATGTTCGTCCGGCGGGCCGATTGTTGTAATCAAGAGGTCACGAAATCCTGTTCCAGGCCTCTTGCGAGCTAGCTGAAATAAGGGATGAACTATGCAAATCCAAGTCAACAGCGACAATCATATTCAAAGCAGCAAACGACTGGAGGAGTGGGTACGCACCACAATTGAGAGCACGCTCGACCGTTATGAGGAAGACCTGACCCGTGTCGAAGTCCATCTGAGCGACGAGAACGGTGACAAACCAGGTCCTCATGATTTGCGCTGCCAACTGGAAGCGCGGCCAAAAGGCCATCAACCGATTTCCGTCACCCACAAAGCCGATTCGCTGGAACAGGCGATCGATGGTGCAGCCGAAAAACTGGAGCACGCGCTGGAGCACCTGTTTGGCAAACTGCGCGGCAAACCGCGAGCCGCTGTGGTGCCATTCACAAGCAAAGCCAATGACAAGCTGTTGGCGGAGGAGTTTGACGAGAACGAACAGGCAGCGATCAACAGTTGATGCGCTGATTTTCCAAGCCACCCAATGAGAAAGGGCCTGCAATTGCAGGCCCTTTCTGTTTTCAACAGGATCAGAAAGCCACGGAGGTCTGCACGTATACCGTGCGCGGCTCGCCGACATACTTGCCCTTGTTGTTGTCATCGAACGAGCGGGTGAAGTATTGCGTGTTGAAGATGTTCTTCACCCCCACCGCCACGTTCAGGTCCGACAGCTGCGGGCCGAAGTCATAACCGGCACGGCTGCTGAACAGCATGTAGCCGGGGATCTTGCCGGTGCTGCCGTCGGCGCTTTCTTTCGAGGTGTTGGCGTTGTCGGCGAACTGGTCGCTCTGGAAGCTGCTGTCCAGGTTGAGTTTCCATGGCCCTTCGGTGTAACCGACGCCGATCGTGCCTTTGTGTTTCGACGAGAACGGCACACGATTGCCCTTGTTCGGCCCGTCTTCGCGGATGGTCGCGTTCACATAGGCGTAAGTGGCGTAAACATCGAAGCCGGCCAGCGCCGGGCTCAAGTCGTCGAGAGCATAATTGATGCTGGTCTCGATGCCCTGATGCCGGGTTTCGCCACGGGCGATTACCGAATCATTGGTCTGGTTGCTTTCGTACTGGTTGTCGAAGTTGATCAGGAATGCGCCGATCTCCGCTCGCAGCGCACCGTTGTCGTAACGGGTGCCGAGTTCCCAGGTGCGGGCCTTCTCCGGTTTCACTTCGCCGCTGCTGACGCGGTTGGGCATCTGGCTGTATTGCACGCTACCGAACGAACCTTCGGTGTTGGCGTACAGGTTCCAGCTGTCGGACAGGTGATACAGCACGTTCAGCGCCGGCAGCGCGGTGTTGTAGTCACCCTTGTATTTGACGTTGGTCAGGTTGTTGGTCTGTTGCGATTCGATCATCTCGTAGCGCACACCCGGGGTGATCGTCCACTTGCCGATGTCGATCCGGTCATCGACGAAAAACGCATTGGCTTCGGTGCCGCCGCGCGTGTCGCGGTCATTGCGGCTATTGGTGGTCGGGTACTCATTGCTGCTGATCGGCGTGCGATAGCGCAGTTCGTGGCCGGCCTCGTTGATATAGCGATAGCCGACGCCGACTTCATGGCTGGTGGCGCCGAGGTCGAAGCCTTGAGCGAAACGGGTTTCCAGACCGCGAACCCAATACTCGCGCGGCGACAGGGAGAGGAAGGTGCCCTGGTCCAGATAACCGCTGCGCAGGGTCTTGGTGAAGAAAGTATTGGCGGTGAATTCGCGGCGGTCTTCCTGATAGCGGTAGCCGACATTGAACATCGTGCGACGGCCCCAGAACTGGTCTTTCGGCCGGGTCGACTGATACGGGTCGGCATCGTAATCGGCGACGTTCAGGCCGCCCGGCATGTCGGCCTTGCCTTCGTAATACTGGGCCATGGCGTTGAAGCTGTTGGCTTCGTCGAGCTGGTATTTGCCCTTGAGGATCAGGTCGTCGATTTCCGTGTCGCTGTGTTCGCGCCAGTCGCCGCCTCGAGTGCCGGAGTACAGCAGAGCGCCGCCCAGGCCGTTGGCATTGGTGCCGCCGGCCAGCAGGTTGGCGCTGGTCTTGAAGCCGTCATGGCTGGACGATGGGCTGGTTTCGGTCTGGAAGCCGCCCTTGACGGTCGGCTCGTCCGGAATCGCCCGGGTCACAAAGTTGACCACGCCGCCGACGTTCTGCGGGCCGTAACGCACGGCGCCGCCGCCGCGCACCACGTCCACCGCATCCATGTTGCCCATGCTGATCGGCGCGAACGACAACTGCGGCTGACCGTAAGGCGCGAACGGCACCGGAATGCCGTCCATCAACACCGTCGAACGTGCGGCCAGGCGCGGGTTGAGACCGCGAATACCGAAGTTCAGCGCCATGTCGTGGCTGCCGGTGCCGTTGTTTTCCGGCGCGTTGACCCCGGGAATGCGGTTGAGCACATCGCGGGCCTGAGTCGCGCCCTGGCGTTCGAATTCTTCGCGGCGGATCACGTCACGGGCACCGGGATGTTCGAAGACGTTGACCTGCGCCGCTTCACCCAACCAGTCGCCGACCACTTTCGAGGTGTCCAGCTCCAGTGCGCCGTCGTTCGACGGTTGCAGGCTGAAGGCATTGCCACCTTCGGCGCGGGCTTGCAGACCAGTGCCTTCGAGCAGCGCGTTCAGACCTTGCTCGGCTGTGTAGCTGCCTTCTAGGCCACGGCTCTGCACGCCGCTGGTGACTTGCGAGCCGAACGAAATCAGCACACCGGCTTCACGGCCGAACTGGTTGAGGGCGTTCTCCAACGACGACGGGGCGATGTGATAAGCCTTGGTGTCGGCAGCCTGCGCAAGGGGCAGGGCGCTGAAGCTCAGGCTGGCGCCGAGGACGAGGTTACGCAGGGTTCGGGCCAGCGGCGTGAGGCGGGTGGGTTGCATGAAGGACAGTCCTGAGAAGGTTGAATCAAGGGGGCTTTCCTTCTCTGTCACGCCAGATCTGAAAAACGGCTCATTTATTTTTGCGTTTGATCAAACCTTGGCTTCGACCGTCACCCAATAGCGAGTAAAACGCTTCACTTTCACCGGCAGGCTGATTTCCAGCAGGTCGAGAATCCGCTCGCTGTCGTCCAGTGGATAAGTCCCGGAGATCAGTAAATCAGCGACTTTCGCATCGCAATGGAGCTGCCCGCGACGGTAGCGGCCGAGTTCGTCGAGAAAGTCGCCAAGACGCATGTGCGCGGCCACCAGCATGCCGTCGGCCCAAGCGCCGCTGTTGGCGTCCAGCGGTTTTGCCGGGCTGACGCCGGTGGTGCTGAAACTCAGTTGTCGGGCGACCGGCAGCAGCATCGGCGCGCGACCTTGCGCGTTCAATTCGACCCGACCTTCAAACAGTGCGATCTGTGTACGGTCGGCAAACTGCCGCACGTTGATCCGCGCACCCTGGGTTTTCAACAGGCCTTGGGCGGTTTGCACTTCGAAGGATTGAGTGGCGGTCAGCAGCATTTCGCCTTCGAGCAGGCGGATCAGGCCATCGCCCCGGACATCCGCCGCGCTGGCGGTGTTGAGCTGCAATTGGCCGCCGGCGCCGAGCGAGATCTTGCGTCGCTGACCGATCGGGCTGCGGTAATCGGCCAGCAGCGATGGCAGAGGATTGTGCTCGCGCATGCCCCAGGTCACCGCCGAGCCAGCGCCGAGAATCAGCAAAAATTTGAGTGCCTGACGACGGCTGCCGGACTTCGGCGCATTCAACGCGGCGTGGGCCAGTGGCGACGACAACCCGCGCAACCGCGAATTGACTCGCTGAATGTGCTCCCAAGCGCGGCGGTGTTCGCTGTGGGCGTCGATCCATTGCTGCCAGGCTTGTTGCTGACGCGGGTTCAAGGGGCCCTGCTGCATTTCCAGCAACCAGTGCACCGCCTGTTCGGCGACCTGCGCGGAAAAATCCATCGGCGGGTTCACAGGGCGAAGTAGCAGCGCATCGCCGCTTTATTCAGATGACGTTTGACCGTGGCGACGGAAATGCCCAGTTCGGTGGCGATCTGCGGATAGGTCAGGCCATCGACCTGCGCCATCAGAAATGCGCGTTTGACGGCGCGCGGCAGACCATCGAGCAACTGATCCAGCTCCATCAGGGTTTGCAGGATGATCGCTTTCTCTTCTTCTGAAGGCGCGACCATTTCCGGCATCTGCGCGAGGGTGTCGAGATAGGCGCGCTCCAGGTCCTGGCGGCGGTAATGGTTGAACAGCACGCGCTTGGCCAAGGTGGTGAGGAATGCGCGCGGCTCGATGATCACCGCCGGCTCGCGGGCGGTCAGCAGCCGAATGAAGGTGTCCTGGGCCAGGTCGGCGGCGCTGTCCGGGCAGCCGAGTCTGCGCCGCAGCCAGCCGGTGAGCCAGCTGTGGTGGGCCTGGTAGAGCGATTCGACAGGATGGGCGGACGACAACGGCATCACTCCGGGCGCATGCGGGATGCGTTAGAGAACAAGAATGGTTCGCATTGTAGGGCTGTCAGGGATGCCCGGCAATCAGACTCTTTTGCGTATGAGAATATTTATCATTAATATTGCTCACCTGTCGTTCGGCGTCTTGGTCGGACGTTAATCGTTTCAGGGTCGAAACATGAAAGCCAAACTCGCCGCACTCCCCATGTCCTATCGTCTGGCCGTCACTTCGCGGGTGCTCGCGGCGGTGTTTGGCGGCTATCTGGTCGCGGCGCTGGCCAGTGTCACGCTGACGCTGTGGCTGCCGCTGAACCGTGCCGAGGCGGTGGTGACCGGCATGACCGTTTCGTTTCTGGTCTATCTGGTGGCGGTGCTCTGGTGTTTCGCCTGTCGCACGGCGTGGTCGGCGTGGGTCGGTCTGCTGGTGCCGAGCGTGATTCTGGCGACTGTTTCCGGGGCTGCGCGCGGTCTGGGTCTGGCATGAAAGAGGGTTTTCGGCAGGCGATGGCCTGGCTGCATACATGGACCGGGCTGGTCTTCGGCTGGCTGTTGTTCGCGATTTTCCTGACCGGGACGCTGGCCTATTTCAAGGACGAGATCAATCACTGGATGCAGCCGGAAATCCCGTCACGCCCGCTCGATGCCGCCGCGAGCCTGACGCTTGCTCAAACCTATCTGCAGCAGCGTGCACCCGACGCGCCGAGCTGGCAGATCACGCTTCCCGATGCGCGCGATCCCGGAATATCTGTAAGTTGGCAGCAAGCCCCGGCCAGACCCGGCGAGCGCGGCAGATTCACCGAAAAGATCCTCGACGCTCAGACCGGTGCCGAAGTGCCCGTGCGCAAAAGCTTTGGCGGCGAGTTCTTCTACCGCTTTCACTTCCAGCTGCAAATGCCTTATCCGTGGGGTCGCTGGCTGGCGACCAGCGCTGCGATGGTGATGTTCATCGCACTGATCACCGGCATCATTACCCACAAGAAAATCTTCAAGGACTTCTTTACCTTCCGTCCGCGCAAAGGCCAGCGCTCCTGGCTCGACGGACATAACGCGGTGGGCGTGCTGGTGCTGCCTTTTCACCTGATGATCACCTACAGCAGTCTGGTGATCTTCATGGCGATGGTGATGCCGGCGAGCCTCCTGGTGTCCTATGGCAGCGATCGCAGTGCGTTTTACGACGAAGTGTTTCCCGAAGCGCCCACACCGGAGCGCGCAGGCATACCCGCCACATTACCTGCAATGGCGCCGCTGCTGGCGCGTGCGAGCGAACAATTGGGCGGTGGTAATGTTGCGCGGGTGACCGTGATCAACCCCGGCGACGCCAATGCCTCCGTGCAGGTGGCGCGTGCCAGCTCCGACAGGATCACCTACGAATACGGTAACGACGTGACCTTCAATGGAGTGAGCGGGCAAATCCTCGATGCGACTCCGGCCAAGCCGCTGCCGATGGCGATTGCCGGCAGTTTTTATGGTCTGCACATCGGCCACTTCGCCGGCCCGGTGCTGCGCTGGCTGTATTTCATCTGCGGCCTGGCCGGCACGGCAATGATCGGCACCGGACTGGTGATCTGGCTCGGCAAGCGTCAGCTCAAACACGCCAAAACCGGGGTGATGCCGTTCGAACTGCGGCTGGTCGAAGTGCTGAACATCGCCAGCATGGCCGGGCTGATCGGTGCGGTGGCGGCGTTCTTCTGGGCCAACCGTCTGTTGCCACTGAGTCTCGACGGCCGAGCCAACTGGGAAGTGAACACATTCTTCATCGCTTGGACATTGAGCCTGGTGCATGCGTTGCTCCGGCCCGGTCGCAAAGCCTGGGTCGAACAATTGACGCTGGCAGCGCTGCTGTTCACCACGGTGCCGTTGCTCAACGCGTTGACCACTGCGCATCACCTCGGCGTCACGCTGGCGCAGAAGGACTGGGCATTGGCCGGTTTCGACCTGACCTGTCTTGCTGCCGGTCTGCTTCTGGCGTGGGCTGCCTGGAAAATGCAGCGTGCCGCTCACACCGTCCGAGTGGAAAAAACACGTCGTGAAACGACCCGGCCGATCACGCTTGAGCAGGGGACGCGCTGATGTTGCTGGCGCTGTTGCTGTGTTACGTCGGATTCACAGCGTTGTGCCTGTCGATGCCACGGCATCACGATGAGCTGCTGGGTCGCAAGCCCTCATCCCGACGAGTTAGAAATCTGAAGCTCGCCGGTTGGTTGCTGCTGTGCCTTTCACTCTGGGCCGCCGTGGCTGCCAAAGACTGGGGATTTGGTCTGGTCGACTGGTTCGCCGTGTCGATGTTCAGCGCATTGTTGCTGGTGCTGCTGATGCCGTACCGACCAAAACTGGCATTGTCGCTGGCGGCGTTGAGCCTGTTGGCTGCGCCCGTCGCCGCATGGGCGTGGTGGTGACATGCTGATCGGCCATCCTCCCGAACACCGTGACGACGAGCCCCATGGCGCCCGTGCGCATTTTCTTCAGGTGTTCCTGTCCCAGCGTTCGCAGATGGAAGCGCTGGTGAGCCGGCGCGTCGGTTGCCGGGCGACCGCGGCGGATCTGGTGCAGGACCTGTTCCTGCGTTTCTGGCGTCGGCCGCTGGTGCAGGTCGAAGAACTCAGCACTTATCTTTTGCGCTGCGCCGGCAATATCGCCATCGACCATTTGCGCAGCGAAGGCGCGCGAGTTCGAGTCACCGAAGGCTGGCAACCGGACGAGCCGGACAGCAGCGCCAGCGAACCGCAGGCGGCGCTCGAAGCGGGCAACGATTTGCGCCACGTCGAGGCGGCGTTGCGCGCGCTGCCCGAGCGCACGCGGCAGATCTTTTTGCTCAATCGCATCCACGGGCGCAAGTACGCCGAGATCGCCAAGGCCATGGGCCTGTCCCAAAGCGCTGTGGAAAAACATATGATGCGCGCCCTCGAGGCCTGCAAGGCCAGCCTGCGCGAACCCGCGCCACGCATGCCAGGGAAAGCACCGTGAACAACACCGAACGCGTCGTACCGACGCCCGCGCAGGAACAGGCCGCTTTTGCCTGGCTGAGCCTGCTGCACGACCGCCCGAGCACCGGTGATCAACTGACCTTCAGCCAGTGGCTGCACGCTGACCCGGCTCACGCCGAGGCCTACGCCCAGGCGCAGGTGGTTTGGGAATTGAGCGAAGGGCCGGCGCGCACTCTGGCCGATGAAGACGCGCTGGCGTTGCAGGGTTTGCTCAATGCGATGGACCAACCGCGCCGTGTACCGGTTCGACGCTGGGCCGGCGCGCTGGCCATGGCGGCCTGTCTGTTGTTGATGATCAGCCTCGGCACAGGTTGGCAGCCGCAGCGCTGGATCGATGATCTGGGCGCCGATTACGTGTCGGCACCGGGCGAGATCCGCACCGTGATCCTCGCCGATCAATCGCAGGTGACGCTGGACGCCGACAGCGCCATCGCCGTGGATTTCAGTCACGGCGAGCGGCATGTGCAACTGCGCCGGGGCGCCGGATTTTTCAGCGTGACTCACACGGGCGATCCTTTTGTGGTGGAGGCCGAGAAAGGCCAGGCGCGAGTGTTGGGCACGCAGTTCGAAGTGCGCCTGCAACCGCAAGGTGCCCAAGTGACAGTGCTGTCCGGACGCGTCGGCGTGACGGCATCCCGCGATGGCCAACAGCAGGTTCTGACCGCTGGCCAGCAAGTGGCGTACGGCGCAGGCACCGCGGAAAAACTCCACGCCGTGGACAGTGAAGCGCAACTGGCATGGCGTCAGGGCTGGCTGACTTACTACAAGTCGACACTGGCCGATGTGGTGCAGGATCTGCGGCGTTATTACCCCGGGCGCATCGTGTTGCTCAACGACGAACTGGGCGCGCGCAAGGTCAGCGGCAGCTTTCCGAGCAAGGATCCGCAAGCCGTGCTGAATTCGCTGCAAGGGGTGTTGGGATTAGAGCAGCATCAGGTGTTGGGCAAGCTGATCATCCTGCGCTGAAAATATTTTCAAATTTGTGGTGAGGTAAATCCCGACGCCATCCGTGTAGTGACTGAAACTGCGAGTCATTCGCATCCGTTGCGGTTCTACACAGGTCATGAGCAATGAAGTCCAGGGCAAAATCGGGTTCGGTCAAACAGTGGTTAGGCGTTTCGGCCTTGAGTTTTTCGGCATTGGCCCCGTTGCCGCTGAGCGTGGCGCTGGCCGCTGAATCCGTCAGCAGTCAGCTGCAAAAGCAATTCAGTTTTTCTCTGGCTGCCAAACCGCTGCCGCAAGCCCTGAGCGACTTCAGTCGCGTGACCGGGCAGAGCGTGGTCTACACCGATGAAGCCCCTTACGGCCTGACCGCACCGCCGATCAACGGCCAGATGAGTGCCGAACAGGCGCTGCAACGTCTGCTCACCGGCTCCGGCCTGACCTTCCGCCGCACCGACAGCCATACCCTGGCGCTCGAACCGCAACCGACCGCAGGCGCATTGAACCTCGGTGCGACCACCATCACCTCGGTGGCCAACCAGCCGATGAGCTACCAGCCACCGGAAACCAGTTCGGTGATGCGCTCTTCCGCTTCGCTTCAGGAAATCCCCCAGACCGTCAACGTGATTGCGGCCCAGGTCATTCGCGATCAGGCTCCGCGTAATCTCGATGATGCACTGGCCAACGTCAGCGGCATCACCCAGGGCAACACCTTGGGCAGCACCCAGGATTCGGTGATGACCCGCGGCTTCGGCGACAACCGCAACGGCTCGATCATGCGCGACGGCATGCCGGTGGTGCAGGGCCGTGGCATGAACGCGACCGTGGATCGCGTCGAAGTGTTCAAGGGCCCGGCCTCGCTGCTTTACGGGATTCAGGACCCGGGCGGCGTGGTCAACATGGTCAGCAAGAAGCCTGAGCTGACTCAGTACAACGCGCTGACCCTGCGCGGCTCGACCTACGGTGACGGCAAGAATGGCAGCGGCGGCTCCTTCGACAGCACCGGTGCGCTGGGGGATTCCGGTCTCGCGTATCGCATGGTGCTGGACCACGAAGACGAAGATTACTGGCGCAACTTCGGTACTCACCGTGAATCGCTGATTGCGCCGTCGCTGGCCTGGTATGGCGAGCGCACCAAGCTGTTGTTTGCCTACGAGCACCGTGAATTCCTGACCCCATTCGATCGTGGAACCCTGATCGATCCGCGCACCAACCATCCGCTGGATATCTCGCGCAACGAACGTCTCGACGAGAAATTCAACGACATGGAAGGGCGTTCGGATCTGTATCACTTCGAGGCCGACCACGAACTCAACGACGACTGGAAAGCCCATTTCGGCTACAGCTGGAACCGCGAAACCTACGACGCCAGCCAGGTCCGTGTAACCGCGATCGACACCAAAAAAGGCACCTTGACCCGCAGCATGGACGGCACCCAGGGCGCGATCAGCACCGACCGCTTCACCACCGCCAGCCTCGAAGGCAAGGTCAACGTGCTGGGCATGCAGCATGACCTGGTGTTCGGCGTCGACGACGAATACCGCAAGATCTACCGCGCCGACCTGATCCGCCAGAAAAGCCTGAGCACCTTCAGCTACGTCAATCCGGTCTACGGCCGCGAAGTCGAAGGCACCACCGTCAGCCCGGCGGACAGTGCGCAAACCGATCTGCTGCGCAGTGATTCGGTGTTCCTGCAGGACTCGATCCACCTCAATGACCAGTGGATTCTGGTGGCCGGCGGGCGCTTCCAGGAGTACGACCAGTACGCCGGAAAAGGCGTGCCGTTCAAGGCCAACACCGACAGCAACGGCCAGAAGTGGGTGCCGCGCGCGGGTCTGGTGTATCGCTACACCGACGAACTGTCGTTCTACGGCAGCTACACCGAATCGTTCAAACCGAACTCGACCATCGCTCCGTTGAGTGGTAGCAGCACCGTGCTCGACGGCAGCATTGCGCCGGAAGAGGCCAAGTCCTGGGAGCTGGGCGCACGCCTCGACATGCCGGGTCGCATCACCGGCAACATCGCGCTGTTCGACATCAAGAAACGCAACGTGCTGGTGGCCAACGCCGAAGGCCCGACCACGATCTACAGCGCCGCCGGTGAAGTGCGCTCCCGTGGCCTGGAAGTGGATCTGACCGGCCAGCTCAGCGACCGCTGGAGCATGATCGGCAGTTACGCCTACACCGACGCCGAGGTTACGGAAGATCCGGACTACAAAGGCAACAGGCTGCAGAACGTGGCGAAAAATACCGGCTCGCTGTCGGCAGTCTACGACTTCGGCAGCGTGATCGGTGGCGATCAACTTCGGGTCGGCGCCGGTGCGCGCTATGTCGGTGAACGAGCGGGTAACGCAGTGAATGATTTCGATCTGCCGAGCTACACCGTGGCCGATGCGTTCGCCACCTACGACACCAAGGTTGAGGGGCAGAAGGTCAAGTTCCAGCTCAACGTGAAGAACCTGTTCGACCGCACCTACTACACCTCGGCGGCGAGCCGGTTCTTTGTGTCGATGGGCGACTCGCGGCAGATTTTGTTGTCGAGCACGCTGGAGTTCTGATCAGCGCAAAAACGCCTGGCGATACTCGCCGGGCGTTCCCCCCAGCACCTGACGGAAGCGATTGGTGAAGTGGCTGGCGCTGGCAAATCCGCACGCTAGGGCAATCTCGCCCAACGGCAACGCTGTCCTGCGCAACAACTCCCGCGCCCGGCTCAAACGCCGTGCCAATACATACTGATGCGGCGGTAGACCGAAGCTCACCCGGAACATCCGCGCAAAGTGGTATTCCGACAACGCACACAACCCGGCCAGTTGCCCGAGGCTGATCGGCTCGGCCAGTTGGCTGTCGATGAATTCCACCAGTTGCCGACGTTGATGCGGCGCCAGTCCACCCTTGAGACGCAAGCCCTGACGTACCCCGACCTGACTCAACAGGGTATGGCTGATCAGTTCGTGGGCCAGGCTGCTGGTCAGCAGACGTTCGCCGGGTTCGTCCCAGTTCAAGGTCAGTAACTGGCGAAACCGTTGGGCCTGTTGTGGATCTTCCAGAAACGTCTGTTCGCGAAGCTGCATTTCCCGGGGCTCGCGATCCAGCAGCGTGACGCACCCCAGGGCAAATTGTTCGGCGCTGAAATACAGGTGAGCCAGACGAATGTCGCCGTTAATGACCCAACCCGATTCGTGGTCGGCCGGCAGGATGCACAGCTTGTCCGGGCCGCCCTTGTGGCCGGGTTCGCCACGACGGAAGGTGCCGGTGCCGCCGGCGATGTAGCAGGAGAGGGTGTGATGGCTCGGCGCTTCGTATTCCTGGGCGTCGTGGTGATTGGTCCACAAAGCTGCAGACAGGCCGTCACCCAACTCGGCGCTGTGCACCAGGCGTGCATTGAGCGAATTGTTGAGGGCTTGAAAGACTTGCAGGGTATCGATGGCGGCCATAGTCGGTTCTCTTCAACGCCTTGCATCCTACTCCGTAGATTCTGCGCTGCCAGCCTGTGCCTCTTAAAAACCGCAAGTTTTCGCAAGTCATGAAAAAAGTATCAACGGTTGGTTTTTTAGTGCGTTTAGTACTTTAAGACTGTCAGAACTGACAGTTGGTAGATGCGGTGAATAAGCATTAGATGTGGGTTCACGATCCAGGTCTAAAAGGTGAAACATCATGGCGGAAGAAAAATTGTGGGAGGAAGGATTTGAAGGCGTGACTCCAGGCCGGCATCAGATCCTCAAGCTTGCCCATTTTGATATTGAACTAAAAACGACATGGGGAGCTGCAGATGTTCCATTGAACTGTCGTAATGCTACACCGACGGAAACTGCCGCTGGATTCCTAGGCAATGTGCTTGAGTTTTCTGGTGACCCCATGTCCGAAGGTGTGCGCGCACAAATGAAGGTTACCCTGAAATCGGAGGAGCGAATTCTGCGCATCAGATGCAAATTGATTTCCACGTTCAACGCAGTTGTCCAGATTTTCAATCAGGATGGTCGATTTGTGGATGAAATCAACGTGAGTGACGGTCAGTTCGACTACTCAATTCGTGATAGTCAGTGGGACAGCATTGGTTGGTTGTCTATGTTTTACACACTCGATTATTCCGGCCCCACTGTCGATGGTTTTGAAGGTTATACGTGGAAAGTATAGTTTTTCGGATGGCCCAGAACGTTGCAGATCCAGTCGGTCTGCAACGTTGTTGCGCAAATTGTATTGGTACCGGGCTTTCTGGTGATGTTCTCGTTGAGACTCACCGCCTGTTCTCACATCCCCGCAGTCTTGAATACTTCGTGCAGTGCGGGTAGTTAAAAAGAGCAATTTTTTGCAAGCGTGAAAGGTCGTCCTCAGCAGACACTGAAACCCAATCGAGGAGTGTCTGCCATGAACCTGTCGTTGTATTTGTTGACCGTGCTGATCTGGGGCACCACCTGGATCGCCTTGAAGTGGCAGCTGGGCGTGGTGGCGATTCCGGTGTCGATCGTCTATCGCTTCGGTCTCGCCGCGCTGGTCCTGTTTGCGCTGTTGCTGATCAGCCGGCGCCTGCAACCGATGAACCGGCGCGGGCATCTGATCTGTGTCGCGCAGGGCTTGTGCCTGTTCTGCGTCAATTTCATGTGCTTTCTGACTGCCAGCCAATGGATTCCCAGCGGTCTGGTGGCGGTGGTGTTCTCTACTGCGACCTTGTGGAATGCGCTGAATGCGCGAGTGTTCTTCGGCCAGCGTATCGCGCGTAATGTGCTGATGGGCGGGGCGCTGGGACTTGGCGGTCTGGGCCTGTTGTTCTGGCCTGAGCTGGCCGGGCATCACGCCAGTCCGCAAACTCTGCTCGGCCTTGGCCTGGCACTCTGCGGCACCTTGTGTTTCTCGGCGGGCAACATGCTCTCGAGCCTGCAACAGAAGGCTGGCCTCAAGCCGCTGACGACCAATGCGTGGGGTATGGCTTACGGTGCAGCGATGCTGTCGGTGTGGTGCCTGGTCAAGGGCATTCCGTTCGAGATGGAATGGACGTCGCGCTACATCGGCGCCTTGCTGTACCTGGTCATTCCCGGGTCGGTGATCGGCTTCACCGCGTACCTGACACTGGTCGGTCGTATGGGACCAGAGCGCGCGGCTTATTGCACGGTGCTGTTCCCGGTGGTGGCGCTGAACGTATCGGCCTTTGCCGAAGGCTATCAATGGACGGCGCCGGCGTTGGCTGGACTGGTGCTGGTGATGCTGGGCAATGTGTTGGTGTTTCGTAAACCGAAGGCGCTAGTGTCGCCGGTACAAGGAAAGTTGGCGTGAGATAAACGAGCGCTGAACTTCAGCGCTCGACTTTCAATGTGATGTAGATCATCACCGGGAATATAAAGTCAACAATATGCCGTGCCCAGTCCTTGGCATTCCAGGATTGAGAGGTGTCCATGTCAAACCATTCCACACCTACAGTTTGCAGGCAGACGTAGTAAATGAATATTGCTGCCAGTATTCCCATGATCGAGAAACTTTTTGCCTCGTGAAATAACTCTGCCGAGGCGTTGATGTTTCGATATAGCTGATAGGTGCCTATCAGGCACAGCACCGTATAGGTGACTTCCATCGTGATGATGAACCAGTAGATCCGGTGGTGAATCATTGGCGAGTCAATGGCTCGATACTTGATGTTTTCACTGCTGGTGGTCGTGTCCATGCTCAGGATATGGGAAACGTAAGTGTAGTTTGAGTCATAGTCGGTGAAATTGTGGATCATCACCAGTACGCCAAAGAAACTGATGTAAGCCATTAATATGACTTTGCTGTAGCGGATGATTTTGTCGGTCGTCAGGATGTTCATGATTTAAGTTCTCCATAGCGTTTGTCGATAATTCGGCAGCCAGGGAGAGCTTATAATGCTGTTGTTTGAATTGGTTTGCTGTTCAATTTCAATTTGTGTATGGCGTAACTAACGGGCAAGTGCAGTCATGCACTTGCCCGTACTTTTTTATCCGCGCCAGACTTGTGGATTGACCAGATCCTGCGGCCGTTCGCCGAGCAGCGCGCTGCGCAGGTTGGTCAGTGCGCGGTTGGCCATGGCTTCGCGGGTTTCATTCGTCGCCGAGCCGATGTGTGGCAGGGTGACAGCGTTTTTCAACTGAAACAGCGGCGACTCGGCCAGCGGTTCTTTCTCGTAGACGTCGAGGCCGGCACCGCGAATGCGGTTGTTTTGCAGGGCTTCGATCAGTGCCGGCTCGTCGACTACCGGGCCACGGGAGATGTTCACCAGAATCGCGTCAGGTTTCATCAGCGCCAGTTCGCGATGGCTGATCAGGTGGCGGGTCTTGTCGCTGAGCGGCACCACCAGGCAGACGAAATCGGCTTCGGCCAGCAGTTGGTCAAGGCTGCGAAATTGCGCGCCGAGTTCCTGTTCCAGTTCGGTCTTGCGGCTGTTGCCGCTGTAGATAATCGGCATGTTGAAACCGAAACGTCCGCGACGGGCGACGGCGGCGCCGATGTTGCCCATGCCGACGATGCCCAGGGTCTTGCCGTGTACGTCGCAACCGAACAGTGGTGCGCCGACGCTGGCCTGCCATTGGCCGGCCTTGGTCCAGGCGTCCAGTTCGGCGACGCGGCGGGCGCTGCTCATGATCAGGGCGAAGGCCAGGTCAGCGGTGCTTTCGGTCAGGACGTCCGGGGTGTTGGTGAGCATGATCCCGCGTTCGTTGAAGTAGGCGAGGTCGTAGTTGTCGTAGCCGACGGAGACGCTGGAGACCACTTCGAGTTTCGCGGCGTTTTCCAGTTGGGCCTTGCCGAGTTTGCGACCGACGCCGATCAGGCCGTGGGCGTGGGGCAGGGCTTCGTTGAACTGGGCGTTGATGTCGCCGTTTTTCGGGTTGGGGACGATGACGTCGAAGTCCTGTTGCAGGCGTTCGATCATGGGCGGGGTGATGCGGCTGAAGGCCAGGACTGTTTTTTTCATTGGCATTGGGCTCGGGCTTGGCGGCTGATGTGATTGCCAAGCAAGCTAACATTTTCTGTTTGAGGTTGTCTTGGCGGCCTCTGGGCCGACCAGGCTCTTGGGGTTTTGGGTGAATATCCGTTGCTGCGGTAACGGCTTCTTAGGGTTTCGCCCTTACGGCGAGTCACTTTTTTCAAACGCCAAAAAAGTAACCAAAAACGCTGGGCCCCGGCGTTCGGCACCTCGCTTTGGCTCGGTGTTCCTTCGTTCCGGAATTCATCCGGGGGCATCGCCTACGGTTTGCTTCGCTGCACCTCCTCTCGATGCATGCGGCTGCGCCGCACGGTCGCTGCGCTCCCACCCCCCGGATGAATCCCTCCACTCAGCCTGCCGATATAGGTTGTCCGTTCCTTTCTTCTTCCATACTTCTCTGTCTGGAAGTCAGTTTGATCAAGGAAGGAACATGCACCTGTAGGCTACGAATATGCCTGCCAAGCACGCGATGATTTCCCCTTCAC
>Ga0207713_1000566_pt1 | contig 36759 bp, 39 predicted proteins | sample KBSS64metaG_FD_184404 | JGI IMG/M metagenome (GOLD analysis project Ga0207713, IMG submission 184404) | Switchgrass rhizosphere microbial communities from Kellogg Biological Station, Michigan, USA - KBS S6-4 metaG (SPAdes) (version 2) | ecosystem: Host-associated > Plants > Roots > Rhizosphere >... | reverse complement strand
TTCCTGATGGTGTTCCTGATCCAGAACACCCAGAACCGCGACACCGACATCCTGCATTTGAAACTCGATGAGCTGCTGCGGGTGAACAAGGAGGCGCAGAACGCGATGCTCGGGCTGGAGTCGCTGGATCTCAAGCAGCTGGAAGCGTTGCGTCGGCATTACCGGGCGATGGGTGAGAATGAAGTGTTTGACCTGGAAGGTCTGGGGGACAAGAGCAAGCCGAAGCAGGATCTGAATGAATGCTGACAGGCAAAAAAAACGGCGCTAAAAAAGCGCCGTTTTCATTGCTGCGGATTCAGCGACTGGCCTGAAGTGCCCGAGCTATTTCCAGATGACTCTGCAGTTTTGGCAGGGTCTCGTCGGCAAACGCCTTGATCTCCGGCACGTCGGTGGTCTGAGCTTCCTGCTGGATCTGCTGGATGGCTTCTTCGGTGGCTTTGACTTGGCTGGCGGCGTAGGCCTGATCGAAGCTGGCGCCCTCTTTGACCTCCGGCATCAACGCCTTGGCCTTGTCGGCGACTTCTTCGCGGGGCGCTACCGGCAGGTCCAGTTTCTTGGCAATTTTTGCCAGATGCTGGTTGGCGGTGGTCCGGTCGTTGATGACGACGATGGTGTAATCCTTGACCTCTTTGGACTCGGCCTTGCTGTGCGCCAGACGACTGGCCTCGATGTCGGCCATGCCTTTGGCCGAGGCTTCGTTGATGAAGTCGGCAGGCGACTGGGCAAACGCGCTGCTGGCAAACAACCCCAGCAGGCTGACGAAACTGATGTGGCGTACTCGGGTGGCCATCCGGCTCATGGTCCCGCCCTCCTTCTGTGCAGATTCAAGCGGGAGCTTGCGCCCCCGCCTCTCAATCAAAACAACCTTCGCCGACTACTTCGATTTCTGAGCAGGCTTGCGGCCCATGTCGGTTTTAGGCTCTTTATCGACAGTCGTGGTGGTGGTTTTCCCACCTTTGCGACCGGCTTCAGACGCCTTCGTTCGATCGTTGGCGAAGTTTCCCGAGTTCGAGTTTCTTGAGTTAGGCATGATTCTCTACCTCTTGGCATTGATCGTAAGCGAGCAGGTGCCCGCCTAGATTGAGAATTTCCTGACTGCCAAAGGTTTAGAAAAGTTGCCGTCGCCGCGACGAACGGTGACCCGCCGATCAGCTGTCCAGCCTTTTATGATTCTGCCGTTTGGCGGCGTACATCACCTGGTCGGCGTGACGAAACAGTTGCTGTTCCTCATCACCATGCTCGGGATAACGGGCCACGCCGATACTCGGTTCGATGTGCAGGTTGTGCCCGTCCAGGCGCATGGGTTGCACCAGTACCTGTCGGATTTTTTCCGCGACACTGTCGGCATCGTCGGCGGCGTGGACGCTGTGCAACAGCACCACGAACTCGTCGCCGCCGATCCGCGCCACGGTGTCGGTCTCGCGCACGCAGCCCTTGAGCCGGTTGGCCACCGCCTGCAACAGCATGTCGCCGACCGTGTGTCCGAAGGTGTCGTTGACCTGCTTGAAACGGTCCAGATCGACGTAAAGCAGCGCCATGTGCCCGGACCGCTCCCGGGCGCAGGTCAGCGCAGCCTTGAGGCGTTCACGCAGCAATTCGCGGTTGGGCAACTGGGTCAGTTGATCGTATTGCGCCATGCGCCGCAGGCGGGCGTGCAGTTGTTGGCGCTCGATGGCGGTGGCGACCTGGGCGCAGACGTATTGCAGCAGTTCCTTGTCGCGTTCGGTGTAGCGCTCGCCGCCGGGCAGGCTTTTGACGATCAGCGCGCCAATGGTGCGGTCTTTCGAGCTCAGCGGTACGCCGAGCCAGCACGGCGATTGCTGCCCCGCCACCAGCGCAGCGAACTCCGGCGGCGCGTGGGGGCAATCCGGGGTCAGGAGGATTGGCTGGCCGCTGCGAATCACTTGCGCGCACAGGCGTCCGGTGACAGTGCCGGGTTGCTCTGGTTGCAACTCGTCATCGTCGACGTGATAGGGGAAATTCAGCTGCGCGCAATGCTCGTCGTACAGCGCCACGGAGAAGTTCAGCGCCGGCAGCCACTCGCCGATGATCAGGTGAATGCGCTTGAACAGCGCCAGCAGATCCTCCGCCGCATGCGCCGCTTCGGAGATCGCGTACAACGCCGCCTGACGGGATTCGGCGAGTTTCCGTTCGGTGATGTCCCGGGCCACGGCGATGCGCAGTTGATCGACTTCCGACCAGCGCGCCGACCACAGGATGTGCACGACGCTGCCGTCCTTGCGCACGTAGCGGTTTTCGAAATTGTGCTTCGGCTCGCCGCCCATGATGTCGCTCGCGGCGGCCAGGGTGCGCTCACGGTCGGCCGGGTAGACGTAATCGATCATCGACTGACCGATCAGTTCGTCAGGCGTGTAGCCGAGAATCCGCTCGCAGGCCGCACTGACAAAAACGAAGCGACCTTGCTTGTCGACCGCGCAAACGGCGTCCAGCAACAGATCGATGTAACTCGCCAGCGGCGCGGAATTTCGGCTTTCCATGGTTCAGCGTGGGTGTCCGGGCAATGCAGCACTGTTCAACCATCCATGACCTCGACCTCGCATCCCTGCGACTGTTTTCAAGCCTTGTTCGGTATCAGCCCTGGCAGCGCATGCACCAGCGCGTTGATGGCAAAACCGATGAACATGATCCCGCACAACCGGGTGATCGCCAGTTCATGACGCTGGTACAACGTACGCACCTGGCGCGCCCCGACGATGCCAATGAGGATAGCGTAGGCGAGCAATCCGCCGAGGAAACTCAAGGCGATCAGCATCGGCAGCATCGACCAGTTGAGCAGTTCGGCGCGGCTCGACAGCAACGCAGTGAAGGTCGCCACCGCCACCGGGTAGGCCTTGGGGTTGGTCAGGCCGAACAGAATGCCGTGCCAGAACGGCTGACGCGCCGCGCCCTGGGGCTGCTCGCCGTTACTGCGTTTGGCCCGCACTGCACGCCAGCCGAGCCAGAACAGGTACAGGCCGCTGAGCACACCGAGCACATCGAAAGCGGTGCTGCCGATTTCCCGGGCGCCGACAATCGCGATCAATGCAGTGCTGCACCAGATCACGTCGCCCAGCAAATGCCCACACAGGAATCCCGCCCCGGCCCGCCGCCCACGTGCGGCGCCGATGCCGAACACCGCCAGCACACCCGGCCCCGGCGTGATGCCGTAGATGAAACCCGAGGCCAGCACGGCCATTAGCAACGATGGAGTCATGGAAAACCTGCAAGTCCCGGAAAACGTGGCCGCCAGTCTATCCCAGCGTTTGGCGAATGTTCACGGCTCGTTGAAAAAACCCATGCCCGCGTAGGGCTTTTGCCGACACGCGGCCAGTCGCGAGGCCAGGTCGCCGACGTGGGCTTCGAGTTTGTGCCCGTCCGGGTCGAGAAAGTAGAACGACGCGCCTTCGCTGCGGTTATCGCGCCATTCCCGCACGTTGGCGGCGCGAAGCAGTTGCACGAACAGCGGGAAATCCGCCGCGCCAATGCTGAAGGCGTAGTGGGTGTAGTCGGCGGCGGGCTCGGGAAGGCGCTTCGGATCGAGGGACAGGCACAACCACAGGCCCGGGAGCGACAGGTAGGCACCGGCGTCCCAGGTGGCCTCGACCCGCAGCTTCAGCACGTCACGGTAGAACGCGAGGCTGCGGTCCAGGTCAGTGACGGCGAGGGTCAGGTGGTTGAGGCCGGTGAGCATCGGGTCAGTAACCTCTGAGGTCTTCGGGGATGAGGTATTGCTTGCCGTCGTAGGTCAGGGTGATTTGGGTTTTCTTCAGGTCGGTGGTTTTGGAAACGCACTCTTTGCCTGACTGGGTCGAGGTGTACACCACACCACTTGAGGAGACGATCAGATCAGCGAACCCGTTATGGCTGGACGAGCCGATTTCCACGGTCCTGAGGATTTTCGTGTCCTTGGTTTCGCACTCCCCGCTACCCTCGCCAAATTCTTTCCGAATGACCAGACCTTCCAGAACCGGTCGCAACTTGCTGCCTTCGCGCACATACAGCGCCAGATCGGTTTTCGCGTAGGGGTTGGCTCTTGAAAGACGGTCGGCGAAATCCGAACGCAGGCCAAAGGCACGAACGTCCGACGCCAGACGGTATCGCGCGGTATCGATCTTCAAGTCATCGAAGCGGATCGCGTCGGAGTTATAGGCTCCAGGCTTGACGTAATTCGCCAAAGGCTTGGCATTCGAGGCGTTGAGGAGCGACAACTCAAGATCGAAAACGCCGTCGTGATCACCTTCGGAGTCGGACACGAAGGTAGATTTTGCCGAGATCGCCTTGTCCGGGAAGGCCGGCCACACTTTGCAGCGTGACAGGGAGTGACCGTCGAATTTCTTGATCTCACAGGCGGCGTGGGCCTGAGTGGTTACGGCCAGGAAGCCTAGGACGATGAGAAGTCGGGTTGGGGTAAACATTGTTCTTCCTTGAAATAAGTCGCGTTGGCTCTGTATCACTCGATGGCTTTGAAACCTTTAGGCAAGACGTATGATTTTCCGTCGTAGTGAAGGGTTGTCAGCACAGGTTTACCGGTTGTGGTTTTCTCATCACAAGCGTCTGGATCGCCTTTGCCAACAGTACCCGTAGTCACCGATTTGACGATCAAGTCGGCGTAACCATGAGAACTGGTCTTTCCAATCTCGATCGTGCGCAGGGTGCTCGCACGTTCTCCCGAACAATTTCCATCCCACTCTCCGTTGTAGCCATACACCACAAGCCGATCCAGTACGGGGCGTAACGTGTTGCCCTCTTTCACGTAAAGGGACAGCGAAGTCTCATCCATGGGATTGACGCGGGAGGAGCCTTTGAAGACAACCCGAACACCAAAGGCCCGAATTTCAGGGGTCAATTTGTAGCGCGCGGTATCGAATTCCAAACTGTCCAGCGCGAAGGCATCGGACTGGAATGCAGAAGGCTTGTGATAGGTGGCCAGAGGCTCCGGCCCCTCGACCGAGACAACAGAGAGAGCAAGATCGTAACTGCCGACATCACCGGTTTTGCCATAAACCGGATCCGGCGCAAATTTAGAGACAGCCTTGAGCGTCAAGCCAGGATAAGCGGGCCACGCCTTGCACACTGAAAAGTCCCGCGCGCCCGTCACCGGCGCAGGCACACAATCAGCCAACACCTGCCCCGCCATCAACGCCCCACACAGCGCCACCCAACCAACGACCCCAGACTTCACTGTCACGCCCCGCTCCTTGATGTTTGTCAGCCGCGCACTATCCCCTGCTCAATCCGCCGATTCAACCAGTTCAACGCCTGATCCCCGCCCCGCCGCTTGTGCCACGCCGAGACAAACGTGAACGGTGCAATTTCAAACGGCGGCGGCAAGACGATCAGCGATTGGTCATCCACCTCGTTCAACGCCCGCGAAGCCACGGTCAGGATCAGATCCGTGCCGCTGATGAACCGCGGCGCAACGCTCCAGTGCGGCAGGCTGATGGCGACGCGGCGGCGTTCACGCAGGGCGGTCAGGGTGCGTTCGATTTCCGGGGTGCCGCTGCCGCGCATTTCCAGCAAGACATGGGGACGGGAGAGATAGGTTGGCAAGTCGAGAACACCTCCGGCGGGAAGGCTCTGACGATCCAGGAGGCAGACGTAGCGCTCTTCGAACAACGGCGTGCTGCGCAGTTCGCCGGGCAGTTCGGGCAGTACGCCGGCAGCAAGGTCGATGTCGCCGTTGAGCAGGCCTTCGACCATGCCTTCGCGGCTGGCGTGGCTGATTTGCAGGTCGATGCCCGGTGCTTCTGCGCGCAAGGTGCGAATCAGCCCGGGCAGGATGAGCGCCGCGCCGTAGTCCGACATCGCGAGGCGAAAGGTCCGACGGGCGCTGGTCGGATCAAAGGTGTTCGGCGCCAGCAGCGATTGCACTTGGGCCAGGGTTTCCGCCAGCGGCGCCGCCAGCTCCAACGCCCGCGCGGTGGGGACCAACCCCGAACCGGCCCGCACCAGCAGCGGATCGTCGAGCAAGTCACGCAGACGCGCCAACGCATGGCTGACCGCCGGTTGACTCAGGTGCAGACGCTCGGCAGCGCGGGTCACGTGTTGCTCGGTGAGCAAGGCGTCGAGGATCACCAGCAGATTGAGGTCGATGCGGCGCAAATCATTCATTCGATGCATGTTCCGGATACCAAAACAGAATTTAAATCTGCTCGACGAATACCCTAGAGTCCAGCAAAATCTTTGCCGGAGAACAATCATGGGAACGATGCAGTGGGTCGGATGGCTGCTGTTGGCGGTATTCGCCGGGGCGGTGGTGCCGTTTCAGAGTGCGATCAACATCAATCTGGCGCGGGGGTTGGGGCATCCGCTGTGGGCGACGTTCACCTCGCTGGTGGTGAGCGTGCTGGTGCTTTTGCCGGTGATTGTCGCCCTGCGCCTGCCGTTGCCGTCGCTGGCCCTCGCCAGCAAGCTCCCGTTGTGGATGTGGACCGGCGGCGCGTTCGGGGTGTGCTTCGTCGCATTGGCGGTGGTGTTGCTGCCGAAGCTGGGGGCTTCGGGATTTCTGGCGCTGGCTTTGGCCGGGCAAATGATCACGTCAATCGTGCTGGATCATTTCGGCCTGTTCGGGCTGGTGGAGAAACATCTGACGTTGCCACGCCTGTTCGGCGCGCTGTTGTTGATGGCGGGAGTGGTGCTGATCCAGTTTGGTGACTCGGCCGCCAAGTCCTTGGCACCGGCGGGCTGATCGTTCGCGTGATCGGAACGACCAGCCCGCAACCTCAGTACTTGTCGAGTGTGCGCAATTTCTGCGGCAGCCCCCACAGCAGCAACGCCGCCGCGATCAGTGCCGCCACACCGATGACATACAGTGCCGGTGTGGTACTGCCAGTCAGGTCCTTGATTCGGCCGACCATCACCGGACTGACGATGCCGCCGAACTGCCCCAGTGTATTGATCACCGCAATCCCGCCCGCCGCACCGGCCCCGGCACCCGCCAGCAGTTTCGGTGGCAAGGTCCAGAAGCTCGGAATCGACGCAATGATCCCGGCACCCAACAAGCCAAGAGCGACGATCAGAAACGTGGTGTGGCTGGCAAAAATCCCCGCGCTGAAAAAGCCGATGGCGCCGACGATCACCAGCCCCGCGACAAACTTGCGCCGCTCACCCGTAGCATCGGACAGACGACCGATCACCACCATGCTGATCGCACCACAAATGTAGGGGATCGAGGTCAGCAGGCCGATCATCACCGGGCTCTCGGTGCCGGCACTGCGGATCAGTTGCGGAGCCCAGAAATTCAGGCCGTAGGACGCGACCTGGATCAGGAAGTAGATCAGCCCCAAAGTCAGGAAACCCGGAATCTTCAGCGCCGCCAGCAACGAGCCGCCGCTCTTGTGCGGTTCGTGATGGGCGATGCGGCTGGCCAGCAGTTTTTTCTCTTCCGGCGTCAGCCAGTGAGCGTCCTCGATGCGGTCCTTGAGCAAGGTCAGTACCAAAAACCCGAGGCCGACACAGGGCACGCCACCGAGCAGAAACAACCAGTGCCAGCCGCGCATCTGCAACACGCCATCAAGGTGTTCCAGCACCAGTCCGGAGAACGGCGCACCGACCAGCCCGGCAAACGCCGAGGCCAGAAACAGCATTGAGGTGATGCGGCCACGGAAGTGCTGCGGGAACCACAGCGTCAGGTAATACAGCACGCCGGGGGCGAAACCGGCCTCCATCGCGCCGATCAGAAAGCGCAGCACGTAGAACTGCCATTCGCTGTTGACGAACACCATCAGCGCCGTCGCCACGCCCCAGGACATCATGATCCGGGCGATCCAGCGCCGCGCGCCAACCTTGTACAGCATCATGTTGCTCGGTACTTCGAACAGCACGTAACCGACCACGAACAGCCCGGCACCGAGACCGTAAGCGGTGTCGCTCAGGCTCAGGTCGGCCTGCAACTGGAACTTGGCGAAACTGATGTTGATGCGGTCGAAGAACGCGAACAGGTAGCAGACCATGATCAACGGCATCAGGCGCCAGGCGACCTTGCTGACCAGGGCTTTTTCGGCATCGTGATCGACGGACGAGCTTGCGCCCGCCTCCATTACATTGAGGCTCATAGTTTTTTCTCCAGGCGGACTGCCGGTGGGCGTCCGATTGTTTTTGTTGTCTGGTTGGGGTGGGTCAGTGAGCGTGTGACATCAGGTGGGGATCGGGTGCAGATCGCAATTGCGTCCGGCCTTGGCCAGTTGCCCCGGCACTTCGTGGCCCAGCAGCGCTGGCAAGCCACGGGACAGTTTCAGCAGCAAAGGCAGATCGATGCCGGTGTGAATGCCGACTTCATCGCAGAGGTTGACCAGGTCTTCGGTGCAGATGTTGCCCGATGCGCCGGGCGCGAACGGACAGCCGCCGAGCCCGCCCAGCGCCGCGTCGAAACGCCGGGCGCCCGCTTCGTAAGCCGCCAGCACATTGCACAATCCCAGGCCTCGGGTGTTGTGGAAATGCAGGGTCAGGTCCGCCGCCGAAACCCGCTGCAACACCCGCCGCACCAGTCGGTCGACCTGTCGCGGATTGGCCATGCCGGTGGTGTCGGCCAGGGAGATGCCCTGAATGCCGAGCTGTTGATAGGCCTCGACGATTTGCAGCACGCGGTCTTCGTCGATCCCGCCCTCGAACGGGCAACCAAACGTCGTCGCGATGCTGCCGTTGAGCCGCACGCCCGAGCCGCTGGCGAAAGTCACGATCTCGCCAAACGCCGCCAGCGAGGCTTCGCAACGCATGCGCATGTTCGCCAGGTTGTGGGTCTGGCTGGCGGACATCACCAGGTTCAGTTCATCGGCGCCAGCCTCCAGTGCCCGTTGCGCACCCTTGAGGTTGGGAATCAGTGCGACATAAATCACCCCCGGCTGACGCTGGATGCCCTTGAACACCTGCTCGCCATCGCGCAGGGCCGGGATCGCTTTCGGCGAGACAAACGAGCCGGCTTCGATGCGGCTGAATCCTGCCCGGGACAGTTGATCGATCAGGGCGATCTTGTCTTCGGTCTCGACCCAGGTCGGTTCGATTTGCAAGCCGTCCCGGGGCGAGACTTCCTGGACGATCAGGGTCTGCGAGTAATCGCTGATCATTGCACCACCCCCTGGTTTTTCAGGCGTTCGATGTCAGAAGCGGTCAGGCCGAGACCGGCGAGGATGCCATCGGTGTGCTGACCGAGGCCGGGGCCCGACCAGTTCACACCACCGGGGGTTTCCGAGAGTTTGGGCACGATGCCCGGCATCTTCACGGTCGCCCCGCCGGGCAACGCGGCGTCAAGCAACATGTCCCGGGCCTGATAGTGCGGATCGGCAACGATGTCGGCCACCGAGTAGATGCGGCCGGCCGGCACTTCGGCGGCTTCCAGCGCCGCCAGTACGTCATTGATCGGCAGGCTGCTCGTCCAGTGGGTGATGGCAGCGTCGAGCAGACCGCTCTTTGCGGCACGACCGTCGTTGTGGGCGAATTCTTCGGCTTCGGCCAGATCATCCCGACCGATCACCTGCATCAGGCGCTTGTAGATCGGGTCGCTGTTGCCGGCGATCACCACGTAGGCGCCGTCAGCCGTGAGGTAAGTATTGGAAGGTGCGATGCCCGGCAACGCGCCGCCACTGCGTTCGCGGACATGGCCGAGCATGTCGTATTCCGGCACCAGGCTTTCCATGACGTTGAACACGCTTTCGGCCAGCGACACATCGACAACCTGCCCGCCGCCCTGCCCGGTCTTGACCCGCAGCAGCGACATCAGCGCGCCGATCACCGCGTGCAGCGAAGCCAGTGAGTCGCCGAGGCTGACTCCGACCCGCGCCGGCGGTGAACCGGGAGTGCCGGTGGTGTAGCGAATGCCCCCCATGGCCTCGCCGATCGCACCGAAACCGGGGCGGTCACGGTAGGGGCCGGTCTGGCCGTAGCCGGAAATGCGCACCAGGGTCAAGTTGGGGTTCAGGGCGTGCAGCACGTCCCAGCCCAGGCCGAGTTTTTCCAGGGCGCCGGGGCGCAGGTTTTCGATGATCACGTCGGCATCGCGAGCCAGTTGCTTGACCAGCTCGATGCCTTCGGCGGATTTCAGATTGAGCGCCAGGGATTTCTTGTTGCGCGATTGCAGGTACCACCACAGCGACGTCCCTTCGTGCAGCTTGCGCCATTTGCGCAGCGGGTCGCCCTGACCCATGGCTTCGATCTTGATCACTTCGGCGCCGAATTCGGCGAGCATGCGCGCGGCAAACGGCGCAGCGATCAGGGTGCCGATTTCGATCACTTTGATCGTACTCAAAGGGGCAGTCATCGCGGGGTACCTCTTGTTCTTGGAATTGCGGCCAAGGCTAGAGGAACGTCATGGCTGCGATCCAGCCGTCACTCGGCAACGGCCGTTCGCCAAACGCGAACGCTCAGCTGGCTGCGCGCAAATGCTCGAACAGGATCCGGCTCACCGGCGACAACCCGGCCTCGTCACGCACCACCACGAGCAAGTCACGATCCGACCAGCCATCGGTCAGCGGCACCGCCTGCAGCCCCAGCGCCCGACCGAACAACTCATAAGCCCGCTGCGGCAGGATGCCGATGCCCATGTTGGCCTGCACCATCCGGCACACGGCATCGAAGCCCGGCACATGAATGCGGATGCGCAACACTTTGCCGGCCTGACGCGCGGCAGCGTGGGTGCGCATGTTGATCGAACTGGCGGCGTGCAGGCCGACGTAATCGCTGTCGAGGGTTTCACTGAACGCCACGGATTCGCGCACCGCCAACGGATGCTCGGGCAACATCACCACCACCAGTTTGTCCCGGCGATAGCGCACGCTGTGCAGGCCTTTGATGTCGCTGTCGCTGGAGCAGATGCCAAGATCCGCCACGCCATCGAGCACGCCCTGAACCACGCCGGCGCTGGGCCGCTCTTCCAGATCGGTCTTGACCTGCGGCTGGTGCGCGGTGAAATCGCGCAGGTCTTCGGGGAGAAACTGAATGATCGCCGACAGGTTCGCCAGCATCCGCACATAGCCGCGCACACCGTGGCTGTGCTCGCCCAGTTCAAGGCCCATTTTCTCGACGTTGAACAACATCTGCCGGGCGTGGTGCAACAGGGTTTCGCCGGCCGGGGTCAGGGTCATGCCCTTGGCCTGACGCACGAACAGGCTGATGCCCAGCGCTTCCTCCAGCTCCATCAAGCGCTTGCTCGCCGCCGACACGGCAATCGCCTCGCGGGACGCGGCACGGGTCAGCGTGCCTTCCTCGTGGACGGCGACGAACAGTTGCAGGGTGATCAGGTCGAGGCGGCGGATCAGGCTTTTTTGCAGCATGGCAAGCTCGATAACGTGGGTTCGTTGATCCCGGCAGGATAGCCGGGTTGCGCCCCGTGCAGACACTCAATTGCCTTGTATTCAACACTGGCATTGCCTTACAGGAAAAATTCCAGAAACACACAGCACTACCGGACGTAGCCGATGCTGGCCTGACGTATCATTCGCCTGTTTTTTTGCTGACCGACAGTGAACATCTCAGCCCCCCACGGACGACTCATGAACCCCAGCCTCATTCTGCTCATCACCTGCTCCACCGTGTTCCTCGCCCAGTTGGGCATGAGCATTTACCTGCCGGCGCTGCCACAGATCGCCAAGCATTTACAGGTCGATGCAACACAGGTGGCCTGGGGCTTGTCGCTGTACCTGATCGGCATGGCGCTGCCGATGCTGCTGTGGGGCAGTCTGGCGCAGCGCATCGGTCGCAAACCGGTGCTGCTCGCGGCGCTGGGGATTTATGGGCTGGCGAACCTGGCGTTGCCGCTGGGTGCGACGCTGGAATCGTTCCTGTTGCTGCGACTGCTTCAGGGGATCGGCGCCAGCGGCATTTCGGTGATGGCGCGGGTGCTGATTCGAGACAGCTTTCGGGGGGATCTGCTGGCGAAGGCGTTGTCGTGGATTTCGATTTCGTTCGTTGTCGCGCTCGGGATCGGGCAATACGCCGGTTCGCTCATTCAGGTGACGCTGGGCTGGCAGGCGATCTTTTATCTGCTGGGCGCGGTCAGCCTGTTGATGGCCGCGATAGTCTCGCGCCTGAGTTTCCCGAAACTCGTCGAAGCGCCCACAACCGCTTCGCCCTGGGAGGTCTATCGAACGATCCTGATCCATCGGGCGTTTCTGCTGCCGGCGCTTGCGGGCGGTCTGGGTTATGGCGTGATCATCGCGTTCAACAGCGCTGCGCCGTTGATTCTGCAAGGCCCGTTCAACTGGTCGGCGACCGCATATGGGTTGCTGGGCTGGCCGATCAGCGCCGCATATTTCCTGGGGGCGCTGGCGGTCAATCGCTTTGTGCTGCGTACCGGTCAGCACCGGCTGATGACACTGGGGGTCAGCCTGGTGATGGCCGGCACTGGCGTGATGCTGGCCGGCAGTCTGTTGGCCAGCTCGATGGCCTGGCTGCTCTGGCTGCCTTACTGCGTCGCCGTGTTCGGCCAGTCGCTGAACTATCCGATCAGTCTGTCACGGGCCAACGATGGTGCGCCGATTGCCGGCGCTTACGCGATGGCCCTGAGCGGTTTCATCCACCAATTGATGGCTGCACTGATCGGCGCGGTGGCCAGCCTGCTCGCCAGTCCGCAGGCATGGCCGCTATCGATGCTGTGCTGCGTTCTGGCATTTGGCGCGGTGCTCTGCACGAGGTTTACGCCCGATCGCCAGCCCGCTTAAAACGCGCTGCGGAAAATCTCCTCGATCTGCCGCTGATCCGCCACCCGCGGATTGGTGAAGCCGCAGGCGTCTTTCAGGGCGTTGGCGGCGAGCACCGGGATGTCGGTGCACTTGGCGCCCAGATCACGCAATCCGCCGGGAATCTCCACGTCCCTGGCCAGGCAACGGATCGCGGCAATCGCGGCCTGCGCGCCCTCCTCCGGACTGAAGCCACGAATGTCGGCGCCCATGGCGTGGGCCACATCGGTCAGGCGACCGGCACAGACCAGCGCGTTGAACGTCTGCACATGGGGCAACAACACTGCGTTGCACACCCCATGAGGCAGATCGTAGAAACCGCCCAACTGGTGCGCCATCGCGTGCACATAACCGAGGGACGCATTGTTGAACGCCATGCCCGCAAGGAACTGCGCATACGCCATATTTTCCCGCGCGGCCAGGTCGCTGCCGTCACGAACCGCCAGGCGCAGGTTGTTACTGATCAAGGTCATGGCTTTCAGCGCACAGGCGTCGGTGATCGGGTTGGCGGCGGTGGACACATAGGCTTCGATTGCATGGGTCAGCGCGTCCATGCCGGTGGCGGCGGTCAGGCTTTTCGGCATGGCAACCATCAGCGCCGGGTCGTTGACCGACAGCAGCGGCGTGACGTTGCGGTCGACGATGGCCATTTTCACGTGGCGGGTTTCGTCGGTGATGATGCAGAACCGGGTCATCTCGCTGGCGGTGCCGGCGGTGGTGTTGATGGCGATCAGCGGCAGTTGCGGCTTGGTCGATTGATCGACACCTTCGTAGTCACGGATCTGCCCGCCGTTGGTCGCGCACAGGGCGATGCCCTTGGCGCAGTCGTGGGGCGAACCGCCGCCGAGGGACACCACGAAATCGCAGCGACTCTCCTTGAGCAGCGCCAGTCCTGACTCAACGTTGGCGATGCTCGGATTGGGTTTGGCGCCGTCGAAGACCACCGAATCGATGTCCTGCATCGCCAGTTTCTCGGCAATCATCGTCGCCACGCCGGCCTTGGCCAGCCCGGCATCGGTGACGATCAGCGCCTTGCGAAAACCGTAGTTGCGGATCGCATTCATGGCTTCATCGAGGCAGCCGCTGCCCATGATGTTTACCGCGGGAATGAAAAAGGTGCTGCTCATGGCGCGTCTCCTGGCTGGGGCCAAATCGATGCTTGCAATTCGGCGGGTGCGCCAAGGATCGACCGATCGGTCACGGCGGATGTTGATCTGGCTCAATGCCCGCTCGTGATAAAGTCGCCGTCCATCTGCCCCTTTGTTTTGAGACGTGCCCTGCAATGAGCGATTTTCTGGATGTCGACGCCACCCTCGAAGACTGGAACGCGTTGCGCGCCACCACCGACTTCAGCGGTCTGTTGCTGGGCAACGGCGCCAGTCGCGCGGTGTGGGACGATTTCGGCTACGACTCGCTGTTCGAAAATGCCCGCACAGTGGAAGAAAAGCCCCTGAGCCCGTCGGAGCTGAGCGTGTTCGATGCACTACAGACGCGCAGTTTCGAGCAGGTGCTCGGCGCGCTGAAAACCACCAGTCGGGTCAACAAGGCGCTGGCCGTCAGCTCGGCCGCGCCGCGCAACCGCTACTACGCGATCAAGGAGGCGCTGATCAACACCGTGCACGCGGTACACATCCCGTGGCGGCTGATCGAAGCCTCAACCCTGACGACCCTGAACAGCGAACTGGCGCGTTATCGCACGGTGTTCACCACCAATTACGACCTGCTCAATTACTGGGCCCTGCAACATCAGGGCGAGGTCATCGACGACCTGTTCAACGGCCCCGACGCCAGTTTCGATCTGTGCGAAAGCCACACTGAAAAACCGCGTCTGCTGTACCTGCACGGCGGTCTGCATCTGGTGCGCAACCAGGACGGCACGGCACGCAAGCTGACCGCCACCGAGGGCACGCTGCTCGGCAGTTTCGCGATCAACAACACGATCAAGACGCTCGATGATGTGCCGCTGTTCGTCAACGAAGGGCCGAGCGCCGACAAGCTCAAGACCATCCGCAGTTCCGATTACCTGTCGTTCTGCTACGACCAGTTACTCGGTCACGGCGACAACCTGTGCGTCTTTGGCCACGCCCTCGGCGAACAGGACAGCCACCTCGTGCGCGCCCTGCGTCTGGCGAAACCGAAGACCGTGGCGATCTCGATCTACCCGCGCAGCGCGGCGTTCATCCAGCACCAGAAACGCCACTACGCCAAGGTGTTCGAGGGCACGGGTGTCGAGTTGCGCTTCTTTGATTCCAAGAGCCATGCGCTGGGCCATCCGAAGCTGTCGGTGCCGGTTGAGGTCTGATCATTCCTCGCCGCTGTGCACCACCACCAGCAACTGCGCCTGCACCTCGCCCACTGAACGGATGCGATGGGGTTTCTGCGCATTGAAATGCAGCGCATCGCCCCGTTCCAGCAGCACCCGTTCGTTCACGAAGTCCACTTCGACCCGGCCTTCGTGGACGAACAGAAACTCCTCGCCCAAGTGTTCCTTGAAGGTTTTGTCGGTGAATTCGCTCGGCGGATAAATGATGAACGGCAGCAGGCTGCGCTCGCTGACCTGATGGGCCAGCACCGCATAGCCGGGGCTGTGGTCGTTGGCCGCCAGCGACTGACGTTCGTGGCTGCGCACCAGACTGTAGCCGTCGAGGCTGACGTTGTCTTCGGAGAACAGCTCCTCGACTTTCACGTTCAGCGCCTTGGCCAGTTTCAGCGCGGCGGCAATCGACGGTGTGTTCAACCCGCGCTCGACCTTCGACAGATAACTCTTGGTCATGCCGGATTTCTCGGCCAGTGCCTCAAGGGTTACACCAAGTTTTTTTCTCAATAATTTCAAACGGATAGACATGCGAAGCGATTAATCCAGCAAAGGAAAGACGATTTGTCCTTGCCAATGACACAAAGTGTCATATAGCCTCATAAGTGTCATCCATGGCAACCACCAGAGGACACGGATATGGCGAAGACATTAGCACTACCCAAAGACGAACTGGTCAAGCAAGCGCTGACCCAGATGCAAAAAACCCTGGCGGATAATACGTGGACGGACCGGCAAAAGCTGGCGCTGACCTGTCGGATTCTGTTCGAGAACGGCCACGATTCGGGCCTCGCCGGGCAGATCACCGCCCGTGGCCCGCAACCGGGCACTTACTACACTCAGCAACTGGGGCTGGGTTTCGACGAAATCACCGCGAGCAATCTGCTGCTGGTCAACGAAGACCTGGAAGTGCTCGAAGGCCACGGCATGGCCAACCCGGCCAACCGTTTCCACAGCTGGGTGTACCGCGCGCGGCCGGATGTGAACTGCATCATCCACACCCACCCGACACACATTGCCGCGCTGTCGATGCTGGAAGTGCCGCTGCAGATTTCCCACATGGACCTGTGCCCGCTGTACGACGATTGCGCGTTCCTTGAAGGCTGGCCGGGTGTGCCGGTGGGTAACGAAGAAGGCGAACTGATTGCCGGGGCGTTGGGTGACAAACGGGCGATCCTGCTTTCCCACCACGGGCAGCTGTCGACCGGGACGACCATCGAGGAAGCCTGTGTCATCGCGCAACTGATCGAGCGCGCCGCCAAACTGCAATTGCTGGCGATGGCCGCCGGGACGATCAAACCGATCATTCCCGAACTGGGTCGCGAGGCCCATGACTGGGTGTCGAAACCGAAACGCCACGCCGCGGCCTTCAACTACTACGCCCGGCAGAACCTGCGTCAGCACGCCGATTGCCTGAACTGAACACTTCATCCTTGCGGAGCACTCTCATGTCCAACATTCACGGCATCATCGGCTACACCATCACCCCGTTCGGCGCCAACGGCGAAGGCGTTGACCTGCCGGCCCTCGGCCGCTCCATCGACCGGCTGATCGCCGGCGGCGCCCACGCCATTGCGCCACTGGGCAGCACCGGCGAAGGCGCCTACCTGAGCGATGCGGAATGGGACCAGGTCGCCGAATTCAGTATCAGGCACGTGGCCAAGCGCGTACCGACCGTGGTCAGCGTGTCCGACCTGACCACCGCCAAAGCGGTACGCCGCGCCCGTTTCGCCGAAGCTCACGGCGCCGACGTGGTGATGGTGCTGCCAACGTCCTACTGGAAACTCACCGAAGCGGAAATCCTCGCCCACTACCGCGCCATCGGCGACAGCATCGGCGTGCCGATCATGCTCTACAACAACCCGGCCACCAGCGGCACCGACATGTCGGTGGAGCTGATCCTGCGCATCGTCAACGGCGTGGAGAACGTGACCATGGTCAAGGAGAGCACCGGCGACATCCAGCGCATGCACAAGCTGCAACTGCTGGGCGAAGGCCGGGTGCCGTTCTACAACGGCTGCAACCCGCTGGCGCTGGAGGCGTTCGCCGCCGGGGCCAAGGGTTGGTGCACGGCAGCGCCGAACCTGATCCCGCAGCTCAACCTGGATTTGTACGAAGCCACACTGGCGGGGGATCTCGGCAAGGCGCGGGAGCTGTTCTACCGCCAGTTGCCGCTGCTGGACTTCATCCTCAAGGGCGGCTTGCCGGCGACGATCAAGGCCGGTCTGCGCCTGACCGGTCTGGAAGTCGGCGATCCGCGTTTGCCGGTGTTCCCGCTGGCTGAGGCCGGGCGTACGCAATTGCAGGCCTTGCTGAACACCTTGCGCTGAACGAAAAAAATCCCGCCCGGTTCACCCCGGGCGGGATTTTTTGTGGCCGTCGATCAGAGGCTGGCGGCGCGTTTCATGGCTTCGCGGTGGAACGGCTGATCCTTGAGAATCTGCGCGATGAACGTGTCACTGATCAAGCGCATGTGTTCGAACTGACCGCCCGAGGCGTTGAATGCGCCGCGCCAGGATTCGGTGTGGTTCTTCACGGTGTAGACGCCCAGTATCTGCTTGCCATGGCTGAGGCTGAACACCACCGTGCTGTCGAAACTCACCGGCACCGGCACCAGAAACAGAGTGAAGGCGCTCAGAAGCATCTGCGGCTGAATCCCGCCGACATCGCTGTTGGCGACCACCAGTACGTTGTAGCCGTCTTCGCTGCGACCGGCCTTCACTTCTTCAAAGGTGCCACGCCGACGCAATTCGTCACGCAGCATCCAGCTTGGCATGCCGATCACACTGACGTTGATGGCCGGCAATTGCTGGCTGCTGTAATCGACATCCGGCGCTTTCAGCGAATGAGTGGCCTGGCAACCGCCGAGCAGCAGAAGCAAACCCAGAAGCAGACGTTTGATGAGCATCAGAATTTCCCCGAGAGCATGGCTTTGTAGACGGAGGCGCTGGTGCCGTTCTCTTCGCGAATGAACGGAGTGGCGGTGTACAGGTTCGGCATGTCCAGACGTTGCAGACCGGGCACTTGCGGATACCCGGCGCGGACCAGCGCGGCGTCGCGTTCGAGGTGATCGCTGTGCAGGAACAGGCAGGTGCTGTCGCTGGGGGACACGCAGCCGGCGCGGAAGTCACCGATGTAATAAGCCTTGCCCGCCTCGAGCTGCATGCCGATGGTGAAGTCTTCACGGCTCCAGGACACCGATCTGCCGCGATCGAATCGCACGTTGTAGATCTCGTAGCGTCCGGGTTTGAGCGGCATCACGAACAGCGTGCCGATACCACGGCCGGTCTCGCGCACGTCCCGTGCAGTGCGGGCATAGAACTCGTTGTGCAGGCGCGCACTGGCGAACTCGTCGCTGCCACGCTTGCGGATCAGCAGCATCTGTTCCTGGGCCGCATAGGCCGCTTTCGGCCAGATGCCAACCACACCCACCAGATACGCCGTGCCGGAATCGGCACTCGGTGCGAGTTCATCATCGATTTTTGTAGGAGACAGGCTATAGCAGCCGCTCAAGCCGAGCAGCAGGGTCAGGACAGCGAAAAAGCGGATCATTGGCAGGAAAACTCTGGCAGCGGTTGTTCAAAAAATCCGCGAAAGAGTCATCTCGGCGCCCCTTCCATGGATTGGCGGCGGAGGATAAGCGAAATGATGGCACATAGCCAGAATTCAGTCGCCAAAGATTTGGCGACCGAATGTCACGGGGGGGGCAAAGCACCGGCAGGGTTTTGTCCTTGATCACCTTGGACGGCCCGTTGGCCTTGACGCTGGCGATGCCTTTGGCACACGCCGCATCCGATGAATAGGACTCGCTGCTGCCGATGATCTGGTGATTGGCCGCCTTGAGGTTGAAGTACGGATGGCCGTCCTTCGTCGATTTTTTCTCGTAGCGTTCGTCCAGCGGGCTGTTGGTCTGCACCGAGGCGATGCCGTTTTCGGCGGCCGTGCGGGTGGTGTACAGCTCGCTGGTCAGAATGGTTTCGGCATTCGCCGCTTTCAGCACGAACTTGTACTGGCCGTTGCTGCTTTTGCTCAACTCATACCATCCGGACATGGTGTTTCTCCTTATCGATGTGTCACAGGGTGATTTTGGTTCCAAGCAAACCGAGGAAACCGGCCAGCCATTTCGGGTGCGCCGGCCAGGCGGGCGCGGTGGCCAGGTTGCCCTGGACATGACCATCCGTGACCGGGATGTCGATGTAGGTGCCGCCGGCCAGCCGCACTTCCGGGGCACAGGCCGGATAGGCGCTGCACTCGCGCCCTTCGAGAATCCCCGCCGCCGCCAGCAGTTGCGCGCCATGACAGACGGCCGCAATCGGCTTGCCGGCCTTGTCGAAGGCGCGCACCAGTTCCAGGACTTTTTCGTTCAGCCGCAGGTATTCCGGCGCACGCCCACCGGGCACCAGCAAGGCGTCGTAATCCTTGGCATCGACCTTGGCGAAATCGAAGTTCAGGGCGAACTGATGACCGGGTTTCTCGCTGTAGGTCTGATCGCCTTCAAAGTCATGAATCGCGGTGCGCACGGTCTTGCCGGCGGCCTTGTCCGGGCACACGGCGTGCACGGTGTGACCGACCATTTGCAGGGCCTGGAACGGCACCATCACTTCGTAGTCTTCGACGTAATCGCCGACCAGCATCAGTATCTTTTTCGCGGCCATGGGCAGGACTCCTCGGGTGAATGCGCAGGAATATTCACAGTAGCCCAAGGACCGCGATGGCGTTCGCAAACTGTATGGATAACTCTGCGCTCAGCTGTAACAGCCCGACTGCCGTGGTTTGTGGCTAGATGAAGGCACCTCCCTGCCACCTTTGAATCGGTTTGCCCTCATGTCTTCGCGCGAAAACACCGGCATGGCCCTCGGCCTGCTCGGCGTGGTGATTTTCAGCCTTACCCTGCCCTTCACCCGCATCGTGGTGCAGGAACTGCATCCGCTGCTCAACGGCCTCGGCCGCGCCTTGTTTGCGGCGATTCCGGCAGCGGCGCTGCTGTTGTGGCGACGGGAAAAGTGGCCGACCTGGCAGCAGGTCAAAGGTCTGAGTCTGGTGATTGCCGGGGTGATTCTCGGTTTCCCGGTGTTGTCGGCGTGGGCCATGCAGACCTTGCCGGCGTCCCACGGTGCGCTGGTCAACGGTTTGCAGCCGCTGTGCGTGGCGCTGTACGCCGCATGGTTGTCCCATGAGCGTCCGTCGAAAGCCTTCTGGGCCTGCGCCGCGCTGGGCAGTGCGCTGGTACTGGGTTATGCGTTGTACACCGGCGCCGGCAGCATTCAGGCCGGTGATTTGCTGATGCTGGCTGCGATTGCGGTGGGCGGTCTGGGTTACGCCGAAGGCGGGCGTCTGGCCCGGGAGATGGGCGGCTGGCAGGTGATCTGCTGGGCGCTGGTGCTGTCGACGCCGTTGCTGATCGGCCCGGTGCTGTATCTGGCTTTCCAGCATCAGGGCGCGGTGTCGGCGAAAACCTGGTGGGCCTTCGGCTACGTCGCGCTGTTTTCGCAGTTCCTGGGTTTCTTCGCCTGGTACGCCGGGCTGGCCATGGGTGGCATTGCCCGGGTCAGTCAGATCCAGTTGCTGCAGATCTTCTTCACCATCGCGTTTTCCGCGCTGTTCTTCGGTGAACACGTGGAGCCGATCACCTGGCTGTTCGCCTGCGGGGTGATCGCGACGGTGATGCTCGGGCGCAAGACCGCGGTGCGCCCGGCTCAACCGGGCACGCTACCGGCCGGGGTTCAGCTCAAGCCTTGAGCGTCAGCAGGCCGTCAGCGAGCAGCAGGGTTTCGAGGCAGTGCTCGCTGATCTGGTAGAACGCCTTGAGCTCTTGAATCTTCACCAGCAGCTGAGTCGGGTCCACCGGCTCGGCGCGCTTCACGGCGAGGATCATCTTGTTCTTGTTGGTGTGGTCCAGCGAGATGAACTCGAACACCTTGGTCTCGTAACCGCAGGCTTCGAGGAATAGCGCGCGCAGGCTGTCGGTAACCATTTCCGCCTGCTGGCCCAGGTGCAGGCCATATTGCAGCATCGGCTTGAGCAGCGCCGGGCTCTGGATCTGCAAGCGGATCTGTTTGTGGCAGCACGGCGAGCACATGATGATCGAGGCGCCGGAGCGGATGCCGGTGTGGATCGCGTAGTCGGTGGCGATGTCGCAGGCATGCAGGGCGATCATCACGTCCAGCTCGCTCGGCGCCACGCTGCGCACATCGCCGCACTTGAACACCAGCCCTGGGTGTTCCAGCTTCGCGGCGGCGGTGTTGCACAGATTGACCATCTCTTCGCGCAGTTCGACACCAGTGACTTCGCCTTCGGCCTTCAGGGTGTTGCGCAAATAGTCATGAATGGCGAACGTCAGATACCCCTTGCCCGAACCGAAATCCGCTACCCGCACCGGTTTGTCCAGGGCCAGCGGCGATGAGGTCAGCGCGTGGCTGAAGACTTCGATGAACTTGTTGATCTGCTTCCACTTGCGCGACATCGCCGGGATCAGCTCGTGCTGGGCGTTGGTCACGCCCAGATCCTTGAGGAACGGACGGTTCAGATCGAGGAAGCGGTTTTTCTCGCGGTTGTGCTCGGCGGAAGGCACTTCACGCAATTGCTGAGGTTTGCTCATGAACAACGAGCTCTTGCCCTTTTTGCTGTATTCGAGCTGGGCTTCGTCCGTCAGCGCCAGCAAATGCGCATTCTTGAACGCCGCCGGCAACAGCCCGGCAATCGTCGTGACTGCTTCGTCCAATGGCAGGTTCTTGGTGATGTCGCGGGTCTTGTAGCGATAAACGAACGACAGGCACGGCTGCGCCTTGACCGTCACCGGCTTGATGATGATCCGCTGCAGGTCCGCTTCTTCGCCGACGTATTTGGCCAGCACCAGTTTGATAAAGCCGTTCTGTTCGAGGCTGGTTTGCAGCAGCTCGATGAACCGGGCGTGGTGATCGGGCGCCGGTTTGGCAGATGCGGAAGGAGCGGTAACGGACATGGGAAAAAGCGGCCTCGGACGGGCAAATCGGGAATGGACGCTAGTTTAGGGGGGATGGCGTTCGAGGGCACGGCTAATTTCCCGAACGGCTTATCCCAACACCACCAAGCGATTGGGCAACTCATTCCTCACCTGCGTCACCGGCACATGCACCTTGAGTAACTCGCCGCACGCCTCGATACACGTGACAAACCCCTGCAACGTCTGCCCCTGCCGTACCTGCTCGGTAAACGCCGCGACAATCGAGTCCCAGCTCTTGTTATCCAGCTTTCTGGAAATCCCTTCGTCCACCAGAATCTCCACATACCGCTCCGCCTCGCAGACAAAAATCAGCATGCCGGTGCTGCCCACCGTGTGGTGCAGGTTCTGTTCGAGAAACTGCCGGCGGGCCAGGTTCGAGGCGCGCCAGTGGCGGACGTGGCGCGGGATCAGATGAGTGGTGACCTTTGGCAGACGAAACACCAGGCACAGCACGACAAAACTGACCCACTGCACCAGCAACAGGCTGTGCATCGTCAGCCAGCCGGTCAGGTAATGCACGATCCCCGGCACCACCAGCGCCAGCAGGCTGGCCCACAGCAGCGGGATGTACGCGTAGTCGTCGGCGCGGGCCGCGAGCACCGTCACCAGTTCGGCGTCGGTGTCGCGCTCGACTCGGGCGATGGCCTCGGCGACCTTGCGTTGTTCGTGTTCAGTCAGTAATGCCATGTCGTGAAGTGCCTGCTCATTATTGTTATCACCAGCCGCCGGAGGACCCGCCCCCGCCGAAACTGCCACCGCCGCCGCTGAAGCCCCCGCCTCCACCGCCGCCGCCAAAACCTCCGCCACCAAAGCCCCCCCCTCCTCCGGAGCCGCCCCGGCCGGCGGGAAGGATACCGAGCATCTGGCAGACAAAAACAGTCAGGATGAACAACATCACCAGAAATACGAACAATGCCGGGTGGCGCGAGACGAAATCATCCGCGGGATCGCCAGCCGATTCATACACCGTGGACGGTTCGTCCAGCGGATTGCCACCCAGCACCACTAGCATCGCCGCCACGCCGTCGCTGATGCCCTTGCTGAAGTTGCCGGCCTTGAACGACGGCGTGATGACCTGATGGATGATCACCGAACTCTGCGCATCTGTCAGGCGATCCTCCAGCCCGTAGCCGACTTCGATGCGCAATTTTCGCTCGTCCCGGGCGACGATCAACAGCGCGCCGTTGTTCTTGTCCTTCTGGCCGATGCCCCAGTGCCGGCCGAGTTCGACGCCATAGTCCTCGATGGTGGCGCCTTGCAGGTTCGGCAACGTCACCACCACCAACTGTTCGCCGGTCGCCTGCTCGTGGGCCTGCAATTGCTGGCTCAATTGCGTGCGCACCGACGGCTCGATCATCTGCGCGTCGTCCACCACCCGCCCGGTCAGCGCCGGAAAGGTCAACTCGGCCCGGGCGCTGACGGTGAACAGCCACAGCATCAGCACCAGGCCCATCCTCAACACACGCATGGGCATCCCCGGCTCAGAACTTCACTTCCGGGGCCTTGTCCGCGCCGGGGCTGGTGGCTTCGAAGGTCTCGCGGATCGGCAGGTCGCTATACATCACGCTGTGCCACAGGCGACCGGGAAAGGTGCGGATCTCGGTGTTGTATTTCTGCACCGCCAGGATGAAATCCCGACGGGCCACGGCGATGCGGTTTTCCGTGCCCTCGAGTTGCGATTGCAGGGCGAGAAAGTTCTGGTTGGCCTTCAGGTCCGGATAGCGTTCGGACACCACCATCAACCGGCTCAAGGCGCCGGTCAGCTGATCCTGGGCCTGCTGGAACTGCTTGAGTTTTTCCGGGTTGTCGAGGGTGCTGGCATCGACCTGGATCGACGTCGCCTTGGCCCGGGCCTCGATAACCGCCGTCAGAGTTTCCTCTTCATGCTTGGCATAGCCCTTCACGGTTTCCACCAGATTGGGAATCAGGTCGGCGCGCCGCTGGTACTGGTTCTGCACCTGGCCCCAGGCAGCCTTGGCCTGTTCGTCGAGGGTGGGGATGTTGTTGATGCCGCAGGCGGTCAACAACGTGGCCAGCACCAGCAGGGTGGCGACCTGCAAACGCGAGCGGTAGACAGGACTGACATTCATCGGACGGGTGCTCCCTTGCACATTTCATGAATAATGAATCGCGAAACATTCTCAGCCGACGGTTGGGGCATAATCGCCCCCGCCACTGGATTGCGGCGGGCCGATGGGCTAAAAAGAGGCCCTGCGCGATCACGTCGCCGAAACTTTCGACGTACATTCGGCTGTCGTTTTCTGAATCAGCACCCGAACAACAATAGTCGCTCCCTACATTTTGGCTGGCCGGTGTTGTAACGCCGTTTAGGCCCTTGAGAAAACTATTCATGAAGAAGCTGTGTTTGCTGGGCCTGTTCGTCAGCCTGGCCAGTCATCAAGTACTGGCCGCCACGACCCCGGTACCCCTGGAAAACAAGGACGCGTTCATCAGTAACTTGATGAAGCAAATGACCCTCGACGAGAAGATCGGCCAGTTGCGCCTGATCAGCATCGGCCCGGAAATGCCCCGCGAGCTGATCCGCAAGGAGATCGCCGCCGGCAACATCGGCGGCACGTTCAACTCGATCACCCGCCCGGAAAACCGTCCGATGCAGGACGCGGCGATGCGCAGCCGTCTTAAGATTCCGATGTTTTTCGCGTACGACGTGATCCACGGTCACCGTACGATTTTCCCGATTCCGCTGGCCCTGGCATCGAGCTGGGACATGGACGCCATTGGCCGGTCCGGGCGCATTGCCGCCAAAGAGGCCGCCGCCGACAGCCTCGACATCACCTTCGCGCCGATGGTCGACATCTCCCGCGACCCGCGCTGGGGCCGCAGCTCCGAAGGTTTCGGTGAAGACACTTATCTGACCTCGCGCATCGCCAAAGTCATGGTCAAGGCTTATCAGGGCGAGACCCCGAGCGCCGCCGACAGCATCATGGCCAGCGTCAAGCACTTCGCCCTGTACGGCGCGGTCGAGGGTGGTCGCGACTACAACACCGTCGACATGAGCCCGGTGAAGATGTACCAGGACTACCTGCCGCCGTACCGCGCCGCGATTGATGCCGGCGCCGGTGGCGTGATGGTCGCGCTGAACTCGATCAACGGTATCCCGGCCACCGCCAACACCTGGCTGATGAACGACCTGCTGCGCAAGGACTGGGGCTTCAAGGGCCTGGCGGTCAGCGACCACGGCGCGATCTTCGAACTGATCAAGCACGGCGTGGCCCGCGACGGTCGTGAAGCGGCGAAGCTGGCGATCAAGGCCGGCATCGACATGAGCATGAACGACACCCTGTACGGCAAAGAGCTGCCGGGGCTGCTCAAGTCCGGCGAAATCGAACAGAAAGACATCGACAACGCGGTGCGTGAAGTCCTCGCCGCCAAGTACGACATGGGCCTGTTCAAGGACCCGTACCTGCGCATCGGCAAGGCCGAAGACGATCCGGCCGACACCTACGCCGACAGTCGCCTGCACCGCGCCGATGCCCGCGAAGTGGCGCGTCGCAGCCTGGTGCTGCTGAAGAACCAGAACGAAACCCTGCCGCTGAAGAAAACCGCGAAAGTCGCGCTGGTCGGCCCGCTGGCCAAGGCCCCGATCGACATGATGGGCAGTTGGGCCGCCGCCGGTCGTCCGGCGCAATCGGTGACCCTGTTCGACGGCATGAGCAATGTGATCGGCGACAAGGCGAACCTGATCTACGCCCGTGGCGCCAACATCACCAGCGACAAGAAAGTCCTCGACTACCTGAACTTCCTCAACTTCGACGCCCCGGAAGTGGTCGATGATCCGCGCCCGGCCAACGTGCTGATCGACGAAGCGGTGAAAGCCGCCAAGGACGCCGACATTGTGGTTGCAGCGGTGGGCGAGTCCCGTGGCATGTCTCACGAATCGTCGAGCCGTACCGACCTGAACATCCCGGAAAACCAGCGTGAGCTGATCCGTGCCCTGAAAGCCACCGGCAAGCCGTTGGTGCTGGTGCTGATGAACGGCCGTCCGCTGACCATCCTCGAAGAGAAAGAACAGGCTGACGCGATTCTGGAAACCTGGTTCAGCGGCACCGAAGGCGGCAATGCCATCGCCGACGTACTGTTCGGCGACTACAACCCGTCGGGCAAACTGCCGGTGACCTTCCCGCGTTCCGTGGGCCAGATCCCGACCTACTACAACCACTTGAGCATTGGCCGGCCGTTCACGCCGGGCAAACCGGGCAACTACACCTCGCAGTACTTCGATGACACCACCGGTCCCCTGTTCCCGTTCGGTTTCGGTCTGAGCTACACCGATTTCAGCCTGAGCGACATGGCGCTGTCCTCGACCACCCTGAACGCCACCGGCAAGCTCGACGCCAGTGTCACGGTCAAGAACACCGGCAAGCGTGACGGCGAAACCGTGGTGCAGCTGTACATCCAGGACGTCACCGGTTCGATGATCCGTCCGGTCAAGGAGCTGAAGAACTTCCAGAAAATCATGCTCAAGACCGGCGAGCAGAAGGTTGTGCACTTCACCATCACCGAAGATGACCTGAAGTTCTACAACGCCCAGCTCAAGTACGCGGCCGAGCCTGGCAAGTTCAACGTGCAGATCGGCCTGGATTCCCAGGACGTGACGCAGCAGAGTTTTGAACTGCTGTAACTGTTAAAGCTAACCGATCGTTCCCACGCTCCGCGTGGGAACGATCAATCGGGGACAGCAACTATCCGCGTCTATCCAGAATATTGACCACCACCCGATCCACCCAGCCCCAGATCCGCTGCTTCACCCGCCGCCACAGTGGCCGTTTTCGCCATTCCTCCAGACTCACCTGCTGACTCAGGCCGAAGTCCTTCTCGAAACTCGCCGCCACCGCTGCCGTCAGTGACGGATCCAGCGCTTCCAGATTCGCTTCAAGGTTGAAGCGCAGATTCCAGTGATCGAAATTGCACGAACCGATGCTCACCCAATCGTCCACCAGCACCATTTTCAGATGCAGGAAACACGGCTGGTATTCGTAGATTTTCACCCCGGCCTTGAGCAGGCGCGGGTAGTAGCGGTGCCCGGCATAACGCACCGACGGGTGATCGGTGCGCGGCCCGGTCAGCAGCAGACGCACATCGAGGCCACGGGCGGCGGCCTTGCGCAGGGAGCGGCGGATTTTCCAGGTCGGCAGGAAGTATGGCGTCGCCAGCCAGATCCGTTGCTGGCCGCTGTTCAGCGCGCGGAACAGCGATTGCAGAATGTCCCGATGCTGGCGGGCGTCGGCGTAGGCCACACGGCCCATGCCCTCGCCCGTGTCCGGCACACGGGGCAACCGTGGCAGCCCAAAATGCGCGTTGGGCCGCCAGGCCCGGCGATGGCGGTTGGCGATCCATTGGCGGTCGAACAACAACTGCCAGTCGAGCACCAACGGGCCGGTAATTTCCACCATGACCTCGTGCCATTCGCTGGTGTCGTGGCCGGGCGTCCAGAACTCATCGGTGACCCCGGTGCCGCCGACCACCGCCAGACGCTGGTCGACCAGCAACAGCTTGCGATGATCGCGATAGAAATTGCCGACCCAGCGCCGCCAGTTCAGCCGGTTGTAAAAACGCAGCTCGACCCCGGCACCAGTCAGCCGCCGGCGCAGCGTGAGGGTGAACGCGAGGCTGCCGTAATCATCGAACAGGCAACGCACCCGCACGCCCCGCTCCGCCGCCAGCACCAGTGCCTGCACGATGGTTTCGGCACAGGCACCGGCTTCCACCAGGTACAACTCCAGTTCGATCTGCTCACGGGCGCGGGCGATTTCCTCGAGCATGCGCGGGAAGAATTGCGGGCCGTCGATCAACAGCTCGAAGCGGTTGCCATCACGCCACGGAAACACCGCGCCGCGCATGTCAGCGCGCCGTGAAGATCAGCACCGCACCCACCGGCACCGACAGACTGATGGCCGACAGGCCGGCCAGGTTGCGCAGGCTTTCCAGGCCCGGCAGCAGATCGAAATCCTCGGCGCTGATCACCAGCGGCTCCAGCGTCACCACTTGAAAGCGTCGGTCATCGAGGCGCGTGGCAAGCAGTTCGGCGGGGTATTCGTGTTGCTTGCCGTGCAGGTTGACGGTCAACGGCAGGCGCAATTCCAGCTGCGCGCCGGGGGCCAGATCGTTGATCGGGCGCAGGTCGATCTGGGTGGTGATGGTCGCTTCGGGGAATTGCTCGATCTGGAACAACTCCTTGCGCATGCGCTCGTCGCGCAGCGGGATGCCGCTGTTGATCGAGTCCAGCTCGACTTCGACTTCGGCGCGGCCATCGGGATCGACCTTGCCGTGCAGCACCAGAAAGCGCTGCACTTCGGACACGTTGGCGTTTTTCGTGCTGACGAACGACAGCCGCGACGACTCGCCGTCCAGATACCAGTTGGCCTGGGCCGGCAGCGCAGCGGCGCCCAGCAGCAGGCCGGCGAAGGCGTTGCACAGAGAACGGTTGAACATTGAAGACTCGTGGGGCCGATAAACGTGCACGAACCTTAACTGGCCTTGGCGTTATTGCAAACTGTCAGTCTGTGCAAACACTCAGGCCAATGCCTGCTGCACCTCGCCGATGGTCGACGCGAGGCTGTTGAGGTGCAGGCTCAGCACCCGCTCCACCGGCGCCTGATCCATCGGCCAGTGCAGCGCCATGCTGCCGACCAGCCGCCCTTGCGCACGAATCGGCAAGGCCACCGCGCGAATCAGGAACGGCAGGCGCACCGGGTATTCCCAATAACCTTCGGTGCGCTGGCCGAAGCCCTGATGCAAGGCTTGTTCGGTGGCCTGCAATACACCGTCATCCGCCAACTGTTCGCGTTCGGCCAGACGTTTTACGTCCCGGCTATCAAGTTCGCCGAGGCACGCCCGGCCCATGGCCGAATGAAACAGGCTGGCGTGATGGCCGACGATCTGGCAGTTGGTTGGATAGCGCTTGCGCAACACCTGCGGGATCGCACTTTCCATCACTTCAACCCGTTCGCCGTCGAAGCACGACAGATCCGCCACCAACCCGGTGCGCTCGCTGAGCTCCAGCAGCATCGGCGCGGCGCTTTCCACCAGGTGGCGTTTGAAGCGTTGCTGTCGATCACCGAACAGCCGTTTGGCGCACAACCGGTAGCGGCGGTCGCTGAGGCCGCGATAGACCCAGCCCTGCTCCTGCAAGGTCGCGAGCATCCGCGACACCGTGGCTTTGGGCAGGGTTGTCAGGTAGTGCAACTCCTCCAGCCCCAACGCCTGATGCTCGCCGAGCAACTCGACGATGGCCAGCGCCCGTTCGACCGAGCGCACGCTGCCGGTGTCTGCCTTGCTGCCCATGTGTTCGACCTCCATGGATGCGGATGAAAGATCACTTCGTGCAGCAAGATGCGGGCCGCTCAGGCTGATTGCAGGCATGCCGGCGGTCGCCGTTCGACCCAGCGGGTCAACTGTTCATGGGCGTAGGCCAGTTGCAGCACCGCCCGATCCGCCTGGGCCGGACCGATGATTTGCAGGCCCATCGGCAGCCCGGCCGGGTTGAAACCGACCGGCACGCTGATGCTCGGCAGCCCCGCCAGCGTCGGGCCGATCACCACCTCCATCCAGCGGTGATAGGTGTCCATGGTCTGCCCGCCGACGACTCGCGGCCACGCTTGCTGTGCATCAAAAGGGAACACTTGGGCGGTGGGCAACAGCAGGAAATCGTAACGCTCGAATAACTCGCTCAACGCGCGATACCACTCACTGCGCGCGACTGACGCCTGATAGACCTCGGCAGCGGTCAGACGCAGACCGCCCTCGATTTCCCATTGCGCTTCGGGTTTGAGCAGCGCCCGTTTTTGCGGATCGGCATAGGCCGCGCCGAGGCTGCCCTGCACCAGAAAATGCCGGTGGGTGAGCCAGGTCTGCCACAGGCGTTCCATGGAAAAGTCCGGCTGACAGGCCTCGACGTGGCAACCCAGCGCACTGAAATCCGCCAGCGCCGATTCGCACAGGCTCAACACGCCGTCTTCCATCGGCAGATAGCCGTTGTAATCGCCGAGCCAGCCGAGGCGCAGGCCGCTGCAGTCCTGTTGCAGATCCAGCCCGAAATCCCGTGGTTCATCAGCCAGCGACAACGGCACACGCGGATCGTAGCCGGCCTGGGTCGAGAGCAATCGCGCGACGTCGGTGACCGTGCGCCCCATCGGGCCTTCGGTGGCCAGTTGCTGGACGAACACTTCCGGCATCGGGCCGTGAGGCACGCGGCCCTGGGACGGGCGGAAGCCGAACACGTTGTTGAACGCCGCCGGGTTGCGCAGCGAGCCCATCATGTCGCTGCCGTCGGCCACCGGCAGCAGACGCAGGGCCAGCGCCACCGCCGCCCCGCCGCTGCTGCCGCCGGCGATCAGGCTCGGATCGTAGGCGTTGGTGGTGGTGCCGAACACGCTGTTGTAGGTCTGCGAACCGAGGCCGAATTCCGGGACGTTGCTCTTGCCGATGATGATCGCGCCGCAGTCGCGAACCCGCGCCACGCTGATCGCATCGCGCTGCGGCACTTGTTCGGCGAACAGCGGCGAGCCGAGGGTCGTGCGCAATCCGGCGGTGGCCGCCAGGTCCTTGATCGCCTGGGGCATGCCGTGCATCCAGCCTCGGGATTCGCCGCGATCCAGTTGCCGGTCACTCTCATCGGCCTCGCTTAACAACACGTCCTGCGGGCGCAGCGAGACCAGCGCGTTGACCGTCGGATTGAAGCGATCGATGTGCGTCAGATACGCCTGCATCACTTCGCGGCATGACACCTTGCGAGCATGGATCGCCCGAGACAACGCATCGGCGTCGAGGGCGACAATCGGATCAATGGCTAACGGACTCACGGTTTCACTCCCAGATTAAGCGCAACGGATTTCTTTGCGCGTGGTGCCTCCTGTAAACAGTAAGTACCGAGCAGGGTCAGCAGGCAAGCGAACAAGACATAGAACGACGGCGCCACCGGGGTGTTCAGAACTTTGCTCAGCCAGGTGACGATCAGCGGCGCAAAACCACCGAACACCATCACCGCCACGTTGTAGGCCACCGACACGCCGGTGGAGCGCACCTCAATCGGAAACTGCTCGGCCAGTGCGGTCGGAGCCGGGCCGAAGAACCCGCCAATCGCCGTGCACAGCAGCAGTTGCATCACCAGCAGGCGCTCGATCGAAGGCGCCGCCGCCACCCACACATACAGCGGATAGACCATGACGAAAAACGCCAGGGTGAAAGCCATCAGCACCGGCCGCCGACCGAGGCGATCCGAAAGGGCGCCGGAGAACGGAATCACCACGGTCATCAACCCCACCGCAAGCATCTGCACCAGCAAGACCTGGTCCAGCGGCAGACCGAGGTTCTTGTGGGCGAAGGTCGGCATGTTCACCAGCACCACGTAGAACGACACCGTCGCACCGCACGCCAGGCCCATCGATACCAGCAGGCTGCGGCGATGTTCGCGCAACACCTGCCACAGGCCCGGCGCGGCGCCTTTGGCTTTCTTGCGCGCTTCGAGAAATTCTTCCGGTTCTTCCATGTGCTTGCGAATCCACAAGCCCACCGGGCCGATCAACAGGCCGAGCACAAACGGAATCCGCCAGCCCCAACTGTCCAGCGCCTCGGGTGAAAACAGGTGCGTGACCAGCGCCACCATCGCCGCGCCGCTGAACACCGCCAGGCATTGCCCGACCAGTTGCCAGGAACCGTACAGGCCCTTGCGATGGGCCGGCGCGCTCTCCACCAGAAACGCCGTGGCGCTGGCGTATTCACCGCCCGTGGCAAAACCCTGAAGCATCCGCGCCACCACGATCAGCAGCGGCGCGCCCATGCCGATGGCGGCGTGGTTCGGCGCGAACGCGATCAGGGCGATGGACACGGTCATCAGGCGGATGATCATCTGCATCGCGGCCTTGCGCCCTTTGCGGTCGGAGTAGATGCCGAGCAGGATGCCGCCCACCGGCCGCATGAAAAAGCCGACGCCGAAGGTCGCCAGCGCCATCAGCAGCGAAGCGTAGTCGTCGTCGGACGGGAAAAATTGCCGGGCGATGATGCTCGCCAGAAAGCCATAAACGATGAAGTCGTACCATTCCAGGGCGTTACCGATGACGGCGGCGACCACTTGCCGGGTGCGCGAAACGCCTGCGTTCGAAGTCTGCATGGGGATTCTCCAGAAGCTGTGGGTTGACCACGCAGGCGCGTGCGCACCTGCGTTCCAGCGGCAGCAAAAAGTGAAGAAATCAGGCCGGCTTGAGCCAGCTCTCGGTGAGCGCGCCCCAATACGCCGCGCCGGTCAGCAGGATGTCATCGTTGAAGTCGTAGGCCGGGTTATGCACCATCGGCCGCGCCACGCCGTTGCCGATGAACAGGTACGCGCCGGGGCAGCGCTGGAGCATCCAGGCGAAGTCTTCGCTGCCCATCAGTTTCGGAGTGTTGCCATCGACGGCGTCGGTACCGACCAGTTCGACGCCGACCTGACGGGCGAACTCGGTTTCGGCGGCGTGGTTGACCAGCACCGGGTAGGCCGGGCGGTGTTCGATGGTCGAGGTGCAGCCGAAGCTTTCAGCCTGGGCTTCGATGATCGAGCGCACGCGGTTCAGGGTCTGTTCGCGAACCTCGGCATTCAGCGCACGCAGGCTCAGGCGCAGGATCGCCTGTTGCGGAATCACGTTCGCCGCTTCGCCGGCCTGCAATGCGCCGACCGTTACCACCGCCGCCTGCTGCGCATCGATGTTGCGCGCGACCACGGTTTGCAAAGCCATCACCACACTGGCTGCGGCAACCAGCGGATCCACCGCCAGATGCGGCATCGAGCCGTGGCCGCCGACACCTTCGATGGTCACCGTGAGCAGATCCTGCGAAGCCATCATCGGCCCTTCGCGAAAGCCCAGGTGCCCCGCTGGCAGGCCCGGCATGTTGTGCATGCCGAACAGCGCATCGCACGGAAAACGTTCGAGCAGGCCATCGGCGAGCATCGCTTCCGCCCCGCCCTGGCCCTCTTCGGCGGGCTGGAAAATCAGCGTCAGGGTGCCGTCGAACTGACGGGTCGCCGCCAGATAACGCGCCGCACCGAGCAGCATCGCGGTGTGCCCGTCATGCCCGCAGGCGTGCATGCAGCCCTGATGACGACTGCTGTAGGCGACGCCGGTGTTCTCGATGATCGGCAGCGCATCCATGTCGGCCCGCAACCCGAGTTTGCGTGAGCTGCTGCCGTTGCGCAGCACGCCGACCACGCCGGTCTTGCCGACGCCGGTGTGGACTTCATAGTCCCACTCTTCGAGCGACCTGGCGACCAGCGCCGAGGTGCGGCTTTCTTCGAAACCGAGTTCAGGGTGGGCGTGAATGTCCTGGCGGGTGGCGTGCAGGTCGCTGGCCACATCGTTGAGCCAGGCCAGAATGTGCTGATGTCGGGGCATGACGGTTCTCCTCGCGCGGGTGTTCCCGGTCTTGTTGTTCGGTGTTGTTTCACGACACGTGAACGGCAGGTCGTGCTCACCGCCAGATAACCGCGAGACACGCGAGAGGACAATCGAATGTGGTTCCACAGGGTGGAACCGGATCAGGGTTGCAGGCGACAGCCCTGGCGTTCACCTTGCCACTGGGCGCTGTTGCTGCGTCCCAGGCCACTGGCGGTGACGATTTTTTGCGTGCGGTCATCGGTCAGTTCGCTGGGCAGCCACTGCTTCACGTAGCCCCGGCAATATTCGGCGTCGTTGTTCATGACGTAGCGGCACGAACAATATTCCTTGGCGGTGTAGGCGCTGATGATGTCGGGGAAGGCCCACAGGTTTTCGCGCTCGTGCCAACCCCAGCCCAGCAACACGACCAACATCACCAGCAGGATGCGTCTGAACCGTTTCATGGCCGCACCGCCCCGAGCACACGCTTGAGCAATTCGGTGTGGCGATAGCTGCCGTCGCGGTCATCGGCGTAGCGCACGATCACCAGTTTTTCGCTCGGGATCACGTACAGCGCCTGGCCCCAGTGGCCGAGGGCGGCGAAGGTGTCGGGCGGTACGTCGGGCCACGGCAAAGGCGCGCCGTCTGCCGGACGATTGAGCCACCAGTGGCCGCCGGGCACGGCTTCGTCCTGATGGGCCTTGTAGCCGGCGAAGGGTTGGCGGTTGAAGGCGACCCAGTCCTTGGGCAGCAACTGCCGGTCGTTCCAGCGTCCGTCCCGTTCCATCAGCAGGCCGATTCGCGCCAGATCCCGGGCGCTCATATAAACGTAAGACGAGGCGACGAAGGTGCCCGTCGCGTCGGTTTCCCAGGCGACATGGCGGATGCCCAAGGGATCGAAAAGCGCAGTCCACGGATAGTCCGGATAACGTTGCGGACCGACGACGGTTTTCAGCGCGGCGGCCAACAGATTGCTGTCGCCGCTGGAATAGCGGAACGCCTGACCCGCCGGCGCGTAGCTGTCGTGATCGGCGGTGAAGGCGGCCATGTCGCGGTGGCCACGGGTGTAGAGCATCGCCACCACCGAGGATTTCAATGGGGCGTATTCGTAGTCTTCCTGCCAGTCGATGCCCGAGGCCCAGTGCAGCAGATCCTTGAGGGTGATGGCCGGGTGCTTTTCCAGCGCCGGGTAGAACGTTGCCGCCGCGTCATCGAGCTTGAACAGGCCTTCGCCGTACGCCACGCCGAGCACCGTGGCCATCAGGCTTTTGCTGATCGACCAGGTCAGGTGCGGGGTGTCGGCGGTGGTCGCGGCGGCGTAGCGTTCGTAGATGAGCTGGCCGTCACGGATCACCAGCAAGGCGTCGGTGCGAATGCCTTTTCGGGTGCTGTCATCGCGGGTCGGGAAGGCGTAGGCCTCCAATGCATCGACGGCCGGGCTGGTGAGTTTCGGGCCGGTCGGCCATTGCTCGCCCGGCCATTGTTCGGCCTGAACCGTGAAGCTGATCAGCAGCAGAAACAGGGACAGGCCTTTGAACATGACGAGGGCTCTGGGAATGAACCTGAGAAGACTAGCCGGCGTTCATGACAGATGTGTTTTGGTTTGCCCCCAAAGCCTTGGCCAGGCGTTTGGCCCGCGCACCCGCCGCCAGTTGCATGACCGATTGATCGCGCTGCCACATCGTCGCCCACTCAGGATTACCGTCACGCAGGGCCTGATCGACCTCCGCGTCAAGCCCGTCGAACTGCGCAAACAATCCGCCGAGCAACACATGCCCGGCAGGGTTGTTCGGCGGCTGGCGACTGACTTCCGCGCAACCGGCCAACAGCGCCAGCAAGCGCAATTGCAACGGCTGCGGCCAGCCGCTGTCCTGACCGACGCCGTACAGCCACGCGGTCATTGCGCTCAACACGTATACGTCTTCAAGGGTGCGGAACGGTTTGACGTAAGCATCCCAACCGTCCCCGGCGAGCAACTCGCACAACGCATCGTCGAGATGCAGCCGACCATGGCTGATGTCCGGCATCAACGGCAGCGCCGGGAGTTTTTCCACCCGCACGCCGGGTTCGCCGGGATACACCACCGCCAGACTCAGGCGCGGTGATTCGTCGGGTTGCTCACTGCGCGCGGCGATAAGCAGCCAGTCCGCCGCGTCGCCAGCGGTGACGAAATCCTTTCGCCCGGTGAGGCGCAGATCCGTGAGCCGGGTCTGCATGTCCGCCGGGCGCAGGCTGCGCTGCTCGGTCGCACACAACGCGCCCAGGCTCGGCGGCGCGCTCGGCCAGAGCATGCGCAGCGCCGCCTGATAACCCACCAGAAACGCCAGCCCCGGCGTCGCCATTCGCCGCCCTCCCGCCACCGCCAGTTCGAACGGCGTGACGCTGCCCAGTTGCTGCAGCAACGTGGCGAAGCCCTCCGCCAGGTCGACAACGGCGGGCAGGCGTTCGCGGCATTCAAGCAGGGTCGACCAGGTCATCAGAGGCTCCTCGTGGGCTGTCATATAAGCATCACCAAACATTCATGGCGATGACACCGGGGCTACATAGCCTGACTTTGCACAACACGGCTGCATAAAGAAAGTCGATCGGCTGCAACCCATGACGGGTTCAAGGCCCGTACGGAGATTCACATGACTCAGATCGCCCGCATCAGCGACACCGGCAATGAACGCCGCCTGCAAGCCGAACGCCTGATCGGCGCCGAGGCCTTGCAGCAAGCCCAGGCCTTGCGCTTCAACGTGTTCAGCGGCGAGTTCAACGCCAAGCTGAACGGCGCGGAGCTGGGTCTGGACATGGATGACTATGATGTTCACTGCAGCCACATCGGCGTGCGTGACCTGAACACCGGCCGCCTGGTGGCGACCACCCGTTTGCTCGATCACACCGCCGCCAGCAGCCTGGGCAAGTTCTACAGCGAAGAAGAATTCAGCCTGCACGGCCTCGCCGGTCTGCAAGGCCCGATCCTGGAAATCGGCCGCACCTGCGTCGACCCGGCCTACCGCAACGGCGGCACCATCGCCGTGCTCTGGGGGGAACTGGCCGAAGTCCTGAATCAGGGCGGCTACAGCTACCTGATGGGTTGCGCGAGCATCCCGATGCAGGACGGCGGCGTACAGGCCCACGCGATCATGCAGCGTCTGCGCGAACGTTATCTGTGCACCGAACACCTGCGCGCCGAGCCGAAGAACCCGCTGCCGAGCCTCGACATTCCGTCGAACGTGATCGCCGAAATGCCGCCGCTGCTCAAGGCCTACATGCGCCTGGGCGCGAAGATCTGCGGCGAGCCGTGCTGGGACGAAGACTTCCAGGTCGCCGACGTGTTCATCCTGCTCAAGCGCGACGAACTCTGCCCGCGCTACGCCAAGCACTTCAAGGCGGCCGTGTGATGAGCCGGCTGCGGGTGTACGCGCGGATCGCGCGAGTGCTGCT
>Ga0207713_1000562_pt1 | contig 36910 bp, 34 predicted proteins | sample KBSS64metaG_FD_184404 | JGI IMG/M metagenome (GOLD analysis project Ga0207713, IMG submission 184404) | Switchgrass rhizosphere microbial communities from Kellogg Biological Station, Michigan, USA - KBS S6-4 metaG (SPAdes) (version 2) | ecosystem: Host-associated > Plants > Roots > Rhizosphere >... | reverse complement strand
CGATCCAATTAATGCGAGCCGGTCGACGATCCGTGGCGCGAGAAACTGCAGGCGGCGCGCATCGCTGCGGTAGCCGGTCGCCGCGATCAGGTGGTCGCCGCTTACGACGCGGCGCTTGCCATCCTGGCCTCGCAATTCCAACTCCACCTGGTTTCCGTCAGCGCGAGCCGCTTCGATTTCAAAGCCAAGCAGTTGGGAGACGGCCTCCGCCCGTTCGCGCATGAACCATCCGACCGAGGGGCCGAGAAATTCCCGCACGGTCCGCAGCCGGCGCTCGTCAGGGAAATAGCGGTATAGCCACGGCCATATGTCGGTGCAAGTACGCTGCTTCCAGCCCGGACCGACGCCGGACATCGGCATCGAAACGCGCTTGAGCAAGGGACGGTTTAGCGGCTCGTCGTAGTTGAATCTGACGGCTGAACGCCGCGCGATCAGCTGGACCGTCGCACCGGCATCCTCTAGCAATACCGCGAGATCGAATGCGGACGCGCCCGCGCCAAGCACGAGCACGCGCTGTCCGCGAAACCGCTCCAGTTCGCGATGCTCGCCGCTGTGTGACAGGCGCTCGGACGGCAGATGCGCGAGCACATCGGGAATATGACGGAAATGGTCGATGCCTACGGCCAGCACGACCTTGCGCGCGCTGAATGAGCCGCCGTTCGCCAGTTGCAGCGCAAAACCCTCCGCGCACGCGTCGATCGTTTCGACCGGCACATCTTCCAGACCGGGCGCGAAACGTTGCTGGAACGCCAGCCCATATGCCGAGAACGTATCTAATTGCACTGGTAGTCCGACTTCGTGATATGGAATGCCCTGTTGTTCGCAGTAGTGGCGCAGCGTGAAGGTTCGGCCCGGATCGCAGATCGTCGACGAAAAACCAGCGGACTTGAGCATCATCCCCTTGGGCATGTGTCTGCGCCAGATCTGCATTGGCGTGCCGAATATCCGCAACGACTTGCCGCTGCCGCGCAGGTGAGCGGCGATCGACAGCCCGAACGGGCCGGCTCCTACGATGGCGATATCAACATTGGCTTGCATGCGTCACTCCATCGTGGTAGATGCGGCGGGACAATCGCCTGTCACACGGACATCGCGATCCGGATTGCGGACGTGCTCGAAGCAATATCCGGATGCGAACACGAAGTCCTGTCCCGAGCCAGTCGCGACAAGAAACCGCTCGACTGTTTCCGAGGTCAGGCCCGTCGCGCCGCTGCGAATCGCTGTGGCCGACACGCCGTCGGTGCGCACGACTGCGCACGGAAAGACCCAGCCGCAATCGTCGAACAGGTTCCTGACCCACATGCCGCCCGTATCGCTGCCATGCAAGCCATGCAACGGCTGACCCCGATGCCGTCTGCGGACCTCGCGCAACACGCCGACGAAACCTTCCTTGTCGTAGATGTCCGGCAGATCCAGCACTTCGACGCGTTGCGCGAGGCCGGCATCGCCGCATGCCGCCCTGAGCAGTTCCCTGCGGACTTCGTAATCGTAAAAGCGATTGCCCGTCGGAAAGTAGTTCTTGCCAGGATCCGCAGACGAGGTTTTCGAATAGATGCGCATGCCGGCCTCGCGCGACATCGCTATCTCTCCGCGTTCGAGCGCCTGCCGATGCAGTTTCGGCACGGTCGTGCAATGCACATAGATCGTGTCCAAACGACGCCCGTCCAGTGCGTCGCGGATCATCCGCAGATGCGAGTTGTGCACGGGATTAAACGAGCCGAAAAACACGCCGACGCCTGCGCGTGGAAACCAGAACGAACGAAGATCGGCGAGCGCGCCGACGAGCAGGTCCGCTAAATAGACGGCCGCACCGGTCACCGCGAGATATCGCACGGCCGGTTCGACGACGACGCTGGCGACGAGCCATGCCGCCACGGCAAGCGCAAGAACGAGGTTGCTCGTCCGCTCGCCGCGTCCGTGGTACGCAAACCGGAATGCAAGAGATTGCAGAGCCGCCGAAGCGGCGGTCGCGATGACGAAGGTCATGGCGTCGAGTAAGCGCTGCCCCGTCGCTGTGCCAACCAGGGTCGCCACGACCAGTACGACAGGCGCGTGCAGCGCCAGCCTCGCGAGCCGGCCAGGCGTGACGCGCGCGAAACGTAACCCGATAGCGTCCTCGGTGCGAATCATTTTGACTGCAACAGCCGGCAGTAGTGACGCGCTAGCGGCAAGGCCGAAGCTTGCCGCTAGCGCGGCCTCGGCGGACGCGGCCGCGCGCGACCAGACGATCGCGATGGGCCAGGCTGCGGCAAGCCAGGGATAGACCCGCGAGCTGACGCGCAGCCGCGCTCTACCAAGCATAGCGGCCACCGTTTTCATGGACGCCCTCCGGGAGAAGAGTGCCCGCGAACCATTCCAATGTGCAGGATCCGGTCTTCGATGTACGGTTCGCCCTGCGGCGCGAAACCGAACGACTGATAAAACTCCCTCAGATAGAATTGCGACGATATCTTGACAGGGGTATTGCCGCGAACTTCATCAAGATGTGCGAGCGCGAGCGTGACAAGTTCGCGGCCGATACCGGCATGACGATGCTCCGGATGTACCACGACTCTGCCGAAGCTAAAAAAGCCCGGCTCGAACAGATCCTTCGGCAACACGCGCGCGTACGCAACGAGCCGGCCATCGACGAAGCCGGTTAAATGACGGCAATGCGGGTCGCGTCCGTCCGCGTCGAGATAAGGCACATTCTGTTCGACGACAAAGATGCTTTCCCGCAGGCTGATCGCCGCGTAGAGGTGCGCGACTGGCAGTTGCTCGAAGCTGGACCAGCGCCACGCGACTGCGTCGGCGCGCGCGTTGACGGAGTGCGAAGCCGATGCCGCCACTGCTTCCACTCTCGACGCCAGATTGCGGATGTGGCCGGTGGCTCCGTCATCGTCACGAGCGCGCTGCATGATCGCTCTCCGTGCCATACAGCATGTCAGCTGTCGAGCCGTATTCCATGACGGCGGTGCATTGAAACGCAAGGTTGACGACGGCTCGCCGCTCGCCGGCGCGCACGAGCGGTGCGACGCGATGCAGATTCATGTCGGCGCGCAGCAGATAGGCGTCGCCGGCCTGATGGCGATGGCGGTCAACGAGACCGTTTTCCTCCGCCCACGCGACAAGGTCGCCGATCGCTTCGTCCTGCCTGCGATGCTTGCGACGGCACAGGTCGGTCCAGTTCGGCACGACCTCGAGCTCGCCGCCGCCATTTTCACCAGGCAGTTCGGCAAATATCACGAGCGCATAGGGCGGGTCGTCCAGATGCCAGCCGTGCGTATCACCGCGTTGATGGAGAAAATTCGCGACCATGAATTCTTCGGGATGCGTGCACGAATAGACCGTGCGGCCGACGATATTTTCCACGCAGTTGCGCAATGCGTAATGGTGATAAAGGCTATAGAGAAACGGTGAATGAGCCTTGATAATCGATCCGCCGAGCGCCGAGAGACTTCGCGGCGTCGCATAGCCTGGCATTTCAAAACTCTTGCGTATCGCGAGTTGAGCAAGTTCATCAAGCTCGTTCTTTATCAGCTTCAACCCAGCAGGCGAGATAAATTCGAATAACCGAATATACCCAAATCGCATAAATTGCTCGCGCATTTGCTGGAGTATGTTCCAGTCGTATTGCTGCGGCATAACGATACTGTACAAGTCGGCAGCCCAGTTGTCCGCTGTGCGCTGCTGTACGCCATGGTCACGTGCTCCGTCAATTTCGGGTGCGTCCATGGACTCGCTCCATGTCATTAGTGAATATGCAAATTTCCTGTCGCGACATCGGACAAGACCCAGCTGGTGCCTGAAGGGCGCTTTTCGGGGCCAAGCATAAGCAACTTACGAGCCAAAAGCGGAACGCTTTAAGAAAGGGTGTGAAACCGGGTGCCAAATGTTTCCGGATCGGCACGAGAACCTGACAAGGATCGCATCGATAACCGTACTCCCAATCACTGAAACACAAAGTGTCACGAATACACCGCACAGTGTGCGAAAAGGCCCGTGACAAACTGGATCTCTATAATGGAACGCTTAATATTGCTTTGCAGCGCAATTGGCGATTTCGGCGTTGCGTCGAACTTCTTTTGTGCATATACGATCCACTTGGTAGTCGCCCACTTGATAGTCGCGTGGAATCGATAAACGCTAACCGCATTTCGTTGTCGCTAGTCGGCCAAAATGGCCGTTCGCCACGGTTGCTGCCCACATTCAAAATGCCGCGCGCCGCGAACTAATTTTGTCCTTTCCGGGAGCCGCTATCATCGACGTTCGTCCTGAAGGAGATCAACCGATGAGCCGACCCGATTTCATCAAACACTGGACCGAACTCGAAGAACCGGATCCACACTCCTATCGCGGCGATACCGAGCCAATGGCGCTGGACGCGCCGCTTTCCGCCGCACTCGGCATTACGCGTATCGGCATTCATCATGTCAGGCTTCTGCCCGGACGGCGGACCTCCTATCCGCACGCCGAAAGCACCGAGCAGGAGTTCGTGTACGTGCTCGAAGGCAAGCCCGATGTGTGGATCGACGGCGTGCTTCACCGCATTGCCGAAGGCGATTCCGTCGCGTTTCCGGCAGGCACTGGAATCTGCCACACCTTCATCAACAATACGAAGGACGAAGTCAGGCTGATGGTGATCGGCGAACGTCCGCGCGACGACAACCGTATTCGCTACCCGCTCAATGAGGCGCACGAACTGACTCGCGCGGACCGCTGGATGGACTGGCCCACCAGACCCCTCGGGGACCATGATGGGATGCCGGACTGAGGCTTACGCGGACGATTATTTGGGCCGATATCGAGGCGTCTGATACCGGTGTTGCAGTGAGTGACGCATCGCTGGCCGCGCTCGATCACTACGCCGAAGGCTGGGTGGCGCGCCTCACCGAGCGCCCCGACCCGCCGACCGCGCCGGAAGAGGCGCTACGCAACGCCTTGCTGCATTACGCGCGGCTCGCGTGCGCGCTGACCGGCAAGCGCAGTTGCTTCATTACCAATACCACGCTGGAGATGCAACCCGGCGACGAGGCATTGCGTGCCCGCGTTCGGCACCGCGGCGATCAGCGGCGCGTTCTTCGGCGCGATCGACGGCCGCGCGACGGCGGATGCCTACGCGCATGCGTTCCAGCTCAGCCTCGCGATCAATGCGTTGCTCATGCTGGCGTGGCATCGGTTCAAGCGTGCTGCTGGTGCTCATCCGCAATTTGTACTGCGCCGCGCCGCACGCCCGGCTTAAAAATACCGAATGCGTAATCGTTTTCAACGGTGCAGTGCGGGATAATCACGCGTCTTAAACAAAGTGCATTTATCCACGGCGCATTTACCGGTGATCGGGGCGTTCACAGGTAATTGCGCTTTGCGCCGCGAACGGGAATAAACCCGTGGCGCGGATCGATCATGCTTTTGATATGACGAAACACGCATCGCATTTTTTACTCGCGGCGTCATACGGCCGCAGTAAATCCTGCGACCGTGCGGTGCCGCACAGAGCGCGCCCAGTGGCGCATTGAAGGGTTTTCCCCGTTTCATCCGACGAGCCTTCGCATGCGATACTCCTTGTACTGCCGATGAAAACGATGTGATTAAAAAGCACTTGCGGTGATTAAATTCGATTGTTAATCTTGGCAAACTTTTTAGAGTTTCCATCAGCAACCTTTAATGTCGAAAAGCCCAGCGCAATGACTTAATACCGCTCGACGGTTTCCCAGGGGATTGAAATATGCCAACCGCCACCATTGACGCACTCCAGATTCCAGCAGCCGCACGCTTTAACGTGGGCGACGTTGTCACGCTGAAGGAAGGCGGCCCGCGCATGACGGTCACCTATGCGGGTGCGGTGGCGCTCAATCCCGGCGAATGGCTGATGTGCGAGTGGTTCGACGAACAGGGCGAACTGCGCCGCGAGATGTTCTCGCCCGCGAGCGTACGCACTGAGCCGCGCTCGATCCCCGCCGCCTCGGTCATGTGGAACCGGGTAGGCCGGGCCGCCTGATCGGCCGGATATTTTCCGGCTTTCGCCTGGCGCGCGATCGGCCGATCGGCGCGCCCGATTACTTCCTTCTGATCTACTTCTCCGAGCGCTCTCGCGCCGTCGCGCGTCGTTGCACGCGCATTAGAAGCGCCGATGAAAACGCGCGCATCCGCACGATCTTTCGCGTCTCCACGATCTGTCCGGCGAGATTCTTCGGCGGGTTGGGTTGCAACGACCAGTAGAGCGCGAGCAGCCAGCCGAAACCCGTCCAGCCGAGGCACGCATTGAAGAGTGCGAGCGTGAGCACGTCATGACGCTTGCGCCGGTCGGCCAGAATCGCCGGCAGAAAATACAGCGCGAGAACGAGCGCCGCCGCGATGGCCTGAACCAATAGATTGCCGTCCATGAAACCGGCTCCCAATAGGCGAGCTATGCGTTGATTGTCGCGCGATTGCGCGACTCACGCAGCTTCATGCGAACCCCAGGGCGCGGCTCGCCATGCGGCAGGCGCGGGCATTCAGTCAGCGGGACTGCAGCCTGCCTGGCATCGGGACTATCATGGGCGTTTCATCGAAACGAACCGCAACGGACCGCCACCATGATCTCCGACGATACGACCCAGCAGACCCAGCGCATCAACCCCGACACGCTACGCGAATTCGTCGACCGCAAATGGAACGACGAGATCGTGCCCGCGCTGACGGACTACATCGCGGTGCCGGCCAAGAGCCCGGCGTTCGACCCAAAGTGGGTCGAGCACGGCTATCTGGAGCGCGTGGTCACCGACGCGGCGCAATGGGCCGAACAGCAGCCGGTGAAGGGCCTGAAGCTCGAAGTGATCCGCCTGCCGGGCCGCACGCCGGTGATTTTCTTCGAGACCGCCGCGACGCGTTCGGGCAGCGAGGAAACCATCGTGCTGTACGGCCACCTCGACAAGCAGCCTGAATTCGACGGCTGGCGCAACGACCTCGGCCCGTGGACCCCCAAGCTCGAAAACGACAAGCTGTACGGCCGCGGCGGCGCCGACGACGGCTACGCGATCTACGCGAGCCTCACCGCGCTCGCCGCGCTGGACGCGCAAGGCGTCGAGCGGCCGCGCTGCGTCGGCCTGATCGAAACCTGCGAGGAGTCCGGCAGCTACGATCTGCTGCCCTACGTCGACGTGCTGCGCGAACGGCTCGGCAAGGTCGGGCTCGTCGTGTGTCTCGATTCGGGCGCGGGTAACTACGATCAACTGTGGCTCACCACCTCGCTGCGCGGCCTCGTCGCCGGCGACCTCGAGGTTCAGGTGCTCGACGAAGGCATTCACTCGGGCGGTTACGGCGGCATCGCGCCGTCGAGCTTCCGCGTCATGCGGCAACTGTTCGACCGGCTGGAGGATGCCGCCAACGGCACGCTGCTGCCGAAGGGTTTTCACTGCCCGATCCCGGCAGACCGTCTGCGTGAAGCGGAAGCCACCGCGCGGATTCTCGGCGACGACGTCTGGAAAAAACTGCCGTGGGCCTGCGGCCAGGACGGCCGCCAGGTGCTGCCCACCACCACCGATCCGCAAGAAGCCTTGCTCAATTCGACGTGGCGTCCGTCGCTCTCCGTGACCGGTGCGGCCGGCTTGCCCGCGCTCGCGGACGCGGGCAACGTGCTGCGTCCGCGCACGGCGTTCAAGCTGTCGCTGCGGCTGCCGCCGCTGATCGAAGCGGACAAGGCCGTCGCCGAGTTGAAGGCGCTGCTCGAATTCGATCCGCCGTACAACGCCCGGGTGACGTTCAAACCGGACGCGGGTGCGGCGAGCGGCTGGAGCGCGCCGGATCTCGCGCCGTGGCTCGCCACGGCGTTGAATGACGCGTCGCGCGAACACTACGGCGCGGACGTCGCCTATATGGGTCAGGGCGGCACGATTCCGTTGATGAACGTGCTGAAGGCGGGCTTCCCGAAATCGCAGTTCATGGTGTGCGGCGTGCTCGGGCCGAAGTCGAACGCGCATGGGCCCAACGAGTTTTTGCACGTGCCGTACGGCAAGAAGCTCACGGCCGCGGTGGCCGAAGTGATCGCCGCCGCGCCTTGAGCGCTCGTGCGGGTTCCTGTCGATCCGCGCTTTGATCCTTGTTTCGATCCTGCCACTCACGCCATCGATCTGAATGAACGAAAACCAGACTGCCCGACTTGCCACGCCCCGGATTCCGGCCGATCAATTGCACGCCTACGTGAAGGCGATCTGGGCGCGGGCGGGCAGTGCGCCGCGCGAGGCGGAACTGGTCGCGGATCATCTGGTGGCGGCGAACCTGACCGGCCACGACTCGCATGGCGTGGGCATGATCCCGCGTTACGTGGCGTCGCTCGCCGACGCGCAACTGCAACTGAACCGGCATGCCGAGGTGGTGAAGGACGTGGGCGCCGTGCTGACGGTCGAAGGCGGCAAGGGCTTCGGCCAGGTGGTGGCGTTCGAGGCCATGGAGCAGGGCATCGCGCGTGCACGGCGCCTCGGCATCTGCGCGGTCGGCTTGCGCGGCGCGCATCACATCGGGCGCATCGGCCACTGGGCCGAGCAATGCGCGCGCGCCGGGCTGGTGTCGTTCCACTTCGTCAACGTGGCGGGCGATCCGCTCGTCGCGCCGTTCGGCGGCGCGGATCGCCGCATCGGCACCAATCCGTTTTGCGCGGCGTATCCGCGGCCCGGCAAGCCGCCGCTCGTGCTCGACTTCGCGACCAGCACGGTGGCGTACGGCAAGACGCGGGTCGCCTATAACCAGGGCAAAGCGGTGCCGCCCGGCGCGCTGATCGATCACGAAGGCCGGCCGACACTCGAACCCAAGGTCATGCACGAGGCGCCGTTCGGTTCGCTCACGCCATTCGGCGGCCACAAGGGATTCGGGCTCGCGGCGATGTGCGAGATTTTCGGCGGCGCGCTCTCGGGCGGCTTCACCACGCACACGGAAACGCTCGGCACGACCAACGCGATCATCAACTGCATGCTGTCGGTGATCGTCGATCCCGCCGCGTTCGACGCACCCGATGCGCAAGCCGAGGCCGATGCATTCATCGACTGGGTGAAGGCTTCGCCGCTCGCGACCGGCGTCGATCGTCTCTACGAGCCGGGCGAACCGGAGCGCATCATGCGCGCTCAACGCGAGGCCGAAGGCATTCCGGTGGACCCCGCGACGTGGGCGCAGATTCGCGCGGCGGCGCTGACCGTCGGCATGAGCGAGCAGGACGCCGAGGGCTGGTCCGCGCGCTTGCGGTAACGCCGTCTCGGGCACGCGCGGGCGCGGCGGAGCGCCCGCGTCCGCTTATCGGGGTCGAATAGTCCGTCTGTTGGACCACAAATAAAAGTTAAACCCCACAAGCTTTATTTTCGATTGCATTACCTAAACCGCGCGTATTTCGTTTTCTTTCGAATCGGCAACAAATTCCGCTTACGCGCGTTCACTAATCCGATTGCGGTCATGCGCCTATTGACCGTCTAATTTCGCTCATCTTCGGTGCGCAAGCGTTTGCGTCCCGTATCGCTTGCCCAGCTTGCCGCCAGCGCTGAGAGCCCCGCCCGACGCGGCTTGCGGCACTGCTTGCAATCATCTGTTGGTTACCCCGCTCCCAATCGATTCCGGTCTGATTTAGGCTCGCATGGCAATGCCGTTGTTTTAACTTTAAAGGACCGTTCAAAATGAATCTGCATAACCACCACGCCTGCCGCCCGTTCCTCGAAGCCGGCAATCTGTCGCAAATCTCCGCTTATTACGAAGAAGGCCGTAACGTGATGTGGATGATGTTGCGGGCGCAGCCGCGCCCCTGTTTCAACCTCGATCTGGTGCACGATATTCTGGGACTCGCGCAGGCGGCACGAGACTCGGGCTTGCCGATCGACTTCTGGGTCACCGGCTCGCTGATTCCCACCATGTTCAACGTCGGCGGCGACCTCGATTTCTTCGCCGACACGATCCGCTCCGGCAAGCGCCAGGCGCTGCTTTCGTACGCGCGGGCTTGCGTGGATTGCGTCCACGCGGCGGCGCGCGGCTTCGACACCGGCGCGATTTCGATCGCGATGGTGGAGGGCACCGCGCTCGGCGGCGGATTCGAGGCGGCGCTCGCCCATCATTTCCTGCTCGCGCAGAACGACGCGCGCATGGGCTTTCCCGAAATCGCCTTCAACCTGTTCCCCGGCATGGGCGGCTATTCGCTGGTGGCGCGCAAGGCCGGCATGCGGCTCGCGGAGGAGCTGATCGGCGTGGGCGAATCGCATACGGCGGAATGGCACTTCGGCAAGGGGCTGGTCGATCAGCTATTCGAGCCGGGCGACGCTTATATGGCGACGCGCACGTTCATCGATACGCTCAAGCCGAAGATGAACGGCATCCGCGCGATGCTGCGCGCACGTCAGCGCGTGCTGCAACTGTCGCGCGCGGAACTGATGGAAATTACCGAGGACTGGGTGGACGCCGCGTTCACGATCGAAGAGAAGGATCTCGCCTTCATGGAGCGGCTGGTGATGCTGCAAAACCGCCGCAGCGCGAATCTGCGGCAGACGGCCAGCACCGCCAGTTTCGCGTGAGCGGCGTTCGCTCGTAGCGACAGCGAGCCGCGCAAGGGGGCGCGGCGCGGAAGCTCAGGCGATCAGCCTGAGCTTCTGCCTGTCCTGCAACCAGCGCTCGAATTCGGCGGCGGGCATGGCTTGCCCGTACAGGAAGCCCTGCACGTAATCCACGCCCAGGCCCTTCATGAACGTTTCCTCGGATTCCGTCTCGATGCCTTCGGCGACCACCTTGAAATCCAGTTCCTGCGCGACGGCCACCATCGAACGCACGAGCGCTTGCGCCTTGGTGTCGGCGTTGATCGAGCGCACGAAGCTGCGGTCGAGCTTGATTACGTCGAGCGGAATGCGGCCCAGTTGCGACAGCGAGGAATAACCGGTGCCGAAGTCGTCCAGATGAACCTGGGCGCCGATTTGCCGGAACTGCGTGATCAGATCGATGGCCGCCGCTTCGTCCTCGATCAGGCAACTCTCGGTGAGTTCCAGGTCGATCAGGCAGGGGTCGAGGTTCGCGTGCTGCAGCGCCTCGCTGAAATGCCGCACCACCGCCGTATCGACCAGTTGCCGCGCCGACACGTTGATCGCGATGCGCAGGTTGTAGCCGGCGGCTTTCCATTTGGCCGCCTGTTTCGCGGCCGTTTCCATGACCCAGCGGCCCAGCACGCCGATCAAACCGGATTCTTCCGCGTAACGGATGAATTCGGCCGGCATGATCTGCCCGCGCTCCGGCGAATTCCAGCGCACCAGCGCCTCGGCGCCCTGCACCGCGCCGGTGGTGAGCGACAGCTTGGGCTGGTAGTGCAGCGACAGTTGACCTTCCTCGATGCCGCGCCGCAGATTGGTGTCGAGCCACATGTACTCCGCCACCTTGCGGTTCATGACCGGCGAAAACACGCGGTAGGTGCGCTTGCCTTCGTCCTTGGCGACGTACATGGCGGTGTCCGCCGCGCGAATCAACGATTCGAGGCTCTCGCCGTGTTCCGGATAGCGCGCGATGCCGATCGAGCAGCCTGTGTAGACCTCGACGAGTCCGAGACTGAACGCGGTGCGCAGGCGTTCGAGAATGCGCTGCGCGGTGACTTCGAGCAGGTTCGCGGTGCCCTTGGCGGCGAGCACGATGAACTCGTCGCCGCCCAGGCGCGCGAGCGCGTCGCCCTCGTTCAGACAGGTCTTGATGGCCGCCGACACGTCGCGGATCAACTGGTCGCCGAACACGTGGCCGTAGTGATCGTTGACGCGCTTGAAGTTGTCGAGATCGAGAAACAGCACGCCGACCGCCTCGCCGGGGGCCGCTTGCTCGATGGCGGCGCGGATCTTGTCCTGGATCGCATTGCGGTTGGCGAGGCCGGTGAGTGAATCCGTATTCGCCAGTTCGATGAGCCGTTCCTGGGCGAGCCGTTCGTCGGTGATGTCGGTGCCCGAGCAGATCAGGAATTGTTCGTCCACGCCGCTGCCGCTGTGAACGAACTTGTTGCGAAACAGAAAGAGCCGCTCGCCGCGCACCGTCTTGACGCGCCGCTCCACTTCGTAGGACACGCCGCGATTGAAAAAGCCGGCGATGTTCTGGCTCGACGCCGCGCCGTCTTCGGTGGACATGAAAAGCGCCCACACGTTGCGGCCGACGATGTTCTCTTCCTTCACGCCGGTGAGTTCCTCGGCGAGCCGGTTAAAGCGCTGAATGCGCCCATGCCGGTCGACGATCACCACGACGGAATTGACTTCGGAAACGACCTGTTCGGCGAACGAAAGACCGTGCACCAGATCGCGCGCGACCGATTCGGTGTCGTCGTAAGCCGACGCCGTGCCCGCCCAGGTGTTGCCATTGAGCTTCTTGCCGACGAGATGCAGACGCAGCGGCTCGCCGAACAGACGCACGTCGAGCACGAGGTGGGAAGTGACGCCGGTGAGGCAGCGGACTTGCGAAGCCTGCTGGGGATTCAGCGGAATGGCGACATGGGCGGGCACGTCCCCGGTGACCGGCGCGAGTTCCAGTGCGTTGCTGTCGCTCGACAGACGCCAGCAAGGACTGCTCGTACCGAACTGGGCGAATAGCACCTGGTCGTGTTGGTCGTCGTTCATGAGAATCCCCGGGCGGTGTATGCCGGCGGCCGTTGATCAAGGCCGGTTGGCGGCAAACAGTCTCTTCATCATACTTAATTGAGACTGGTCTCATTGTAGCGAAGCGGCAGCATTCAGGCTTATAAAGATTTGACGATTGCGCGGCCGCGCGCTTTGGCGCGCTTTGGCTCACTTCACGGCACGATTCCGGTGCAATCGTCGTGGCGTCGCGGGAAAAACCCTAAAACCTGCGCGCCAGCCACCCGCGCGCCCGTTCGCGCTCCGCCGGAAGCGCCTCGACCGAAGCTTCGAACCAGAAAACCCCGCCGACGAGCGTGCCGATAACGACACCGTCGCGATACAAAATACGATTTCCCGTAACCGCCGGCACCCGTTCGCCCACCAGCAGCGTTCCCGTGAGATTCAGCGGATCGGTCGCGGCGACACAGACAAACGCACCGTCGTTCGCGTGCCGCCGCACCTCGCGCAGCAAGGGAATCGCCTCGGGCAGCGCGAATTGCTCGCCGGCGAGGCCGTTCACGAAGCGCCCGCCGCGAATCACGCCGCGCGCTTCGAGCCGTTGAAAAACGCGCAGCAGATCGCGCCACGGCGGCAGCCATTCCGCCTCGCGTTCGAGCAGGCGCCAGAACACCACGCCATGGCGGCGCAGCAACGTCATCGCGACGTGTTCGAGTACTTCCGGCGGCAACTGCCGGCGCCGCTCCGGCGTGCTTTCCGCAGACGCGGCGGCGGCGCTGCCGCGCCTGAGCAGCGCCCAGCGTCCCGCGTCGTCCATGCCGCCGATGAGCGCGCTCGCGCGCGCGCGCCGGCTGCCGGAAAAAGCGTTGCGTTTGGCGACCGGCTTCAGCAACGCGCGCAAGCCCGCGAAACTGTCGGAATTCACGAGGCCGGCGGCCACGAGTTCGCCCAGCGCGTTTTCCAGTTCCATACGCAGGACGCGAACTTCACTCAGCAGTTCGTCGAAGAACATCGCGCCGTGTTGCGACAGCGCGTCGTACACGCTTTGCGCGCGCGCCGATAACTCCGGTTGCCTCGACGGGTCGATCAGCGCGCTCCACACGCGGATGTGCGCTCGCGGCAGCAGCACGATCGGCGTGCCGCGCACGGGTCCGGCGGCGCTGCGCGCGCGCTCGGTGAGCCGGGTCCAGACGATCTTGCCGGCGCGGCATAGTTCGTCAAGCGAAGTACTGGAGTAGGCCTTCACGCGCGCGGGCAGGATGTCTTCTTCCCATGCGCCCGCCGCGGCCTGGAAGCCTTCCAGTTGTTCGAGCACCGCGGCGAGCGCGTCGCGTCCCTCGCTGCGCGTGTCCGGCGTCAAGTGCTGCCATTCGAACAGGAAGCGCATGAAGTCGTGCCGTTCCACCGGTTCGATCTCGCGCCGCAAGCGTTTGACGGTGTAGCGGTGAATCCGCGCGAGCAGGTGACGCTCGCACCATTCTTCTTCCGTCGCCCGGGGCGTGAAGCGGCCGCGCATCACGTAGCCTTCCGCTTCGAGACGCGTCAAGGTCCGTTCGACCGATGCCGCGGGCAACCCCAGCGCCTGCGCGATGGTGTTCACCGGCAGCGGGCCGAAGCCGGTGAGCCGCGCGCGTAACACGTCGAGCAGGGCGTCGTCGGCGTTCCATGCGTCGGCGTAGCCCTTCGGCGCGGTGAGCGGCGGCGCGAACGCGGCGTCGGGATAGAGCGCTTCGAAGCAGGTCAGGCGCTCGGCGCTCAGCCATAGCGTCGTGTGCGTGCCGGCGATGTTCAGGCGCGTGGCGCGGCCGGATTCGGCCAGCGACGCGAGCCAAGCCGGCCACCCTTCGTTGCGATGCGCTTCGGCCTCGGTGATGCAGGCGAGGCCCGTCAGCGCTTCGTGCATCTCGTCGGCGTTGCGCGCCTGCGGCCAGGCTTCGTCGCGCACGCTGTCGATCGCGGCGGCGTCGAGCGCGCCGAGGTCGTCGGCACTGGCGGGATCGGTCCAGCGGCGGTTCAGCACGGCTTGCGTGCGGCGCTCCTCGATCGGCGCGTCGTCGAGATAGGCGTACGGCTTGGCGGTGAGGATTTCGGCGGCCAGCGGCGAGGGCGCCGGCAGATCGCGGGCGACGAGCCGCACGTCGCCCTGTTCGATACGGCGCAGCAGCGCGATCCAGTGTTCGCTGTCCATGGCGTCGTGCAGACAGTCGTCGACGGTCTGATCCACCAGCGGATGACGCGGCAGTTCGCGCTCGCCGACGATGTTCTCCAGACACGCGGCCTGCTCGGGGAACACGCTCGCGAGCAGGTCCTCGCTGCGCATGCGCTGCAATTGCGGCGCGGTTTTGCGGCCGCCGGTGTAACGCGGCAAGCCGAGCGCGATGGTCGCGTTCCAGCGCCAGCGCACGCCGAACAGCGGCGCGTCGAGCAGCGCCTGGATCAGCAGATGCTCGGCGCTGTTCGAATGCAGATAGCGCCACACTTCGTCGAGCACGAACGAATGGCTGCCGGTGAGCGAGAGCACGATCGCGTCTTCGGTCGCGGCGGCTTGCAATTCGAAGTTGAAGTTGCGGCAAAACCGCTTCCTCAGCGCGAGACCCCACGCGCGGTTCACGCGGCTGCCGAACGGGGAGTGGATCACGAGCTGCGTGCCGCCGGATTCGTCGAAGAAGCGCTCCATGACGAGCGTGTCTTGCGTCGGCAGCACGCCGAGCGCGGCGCGCGCCCGCGCGAGATAGTCGACGATCTGGCGCGCGGCGGCTTCGTCGAGGCCGAGCGAATCGACGAGCCAGTCGATCGCGCGTTCGATGCGGGCGGTCATCGTTGGGTCGGTTGCGGCAATTGCGGCAGTTGCGGCGGGCGGCGCGTCGGCGGCGATTGCCGCCGACGATGCCGATTCCGCCGATCCCCCATCCCGCGTTTCGACAACAGCCGAGGCCGCCTTTGCGCGCGTTTTCGCCGTCGCCGACAACGCCGGCCGCTTCGCGTTCCGGCGCGTCGACGACGGCTCGCCGTGCGAAACCGTCGCGGGCTCCTCCTCTCCATCGAGCCAGCGCCCGATCTGCTCGCGCAAGCGCGCCACGCCGAGCGAGAGTTCATCGCTGCGCCCCGGCGCCTCGCCCAGCCAGAACGGAATGTTCGGCGGCTGGCCCTGCGCGTCCTCGACTCGCACGCGGCCGCTCTCGATCCGCAGAATCCGGTATGACGCATTGCCGAGTTGAAACACGTCGCCGGCAAGACTTTCGACCGCGAAATCCTCGTTGACGGTGCCGATATTGATCGCCTGCGGTTCGAGCACGACCGCATAGTCGGCGTTCTCGGGAATCGTGCCGCCCGAGGTCACCGCGACCAGCTTGCCGCCGCGCCGGCCGCGCAAGGTGCCGCTCACGACGTCGCGATGGATGTACGCGCCGCGCGGGCCGTTGCGGCTCGTATAGCCTTCGACGAGCATGCGCAGCACCGCGTCGTATTGCTCGCGCTCCAGCTCCGCGTAGGGCGCGGCGCGCCGCATCATCTCGAACAGCGCATCCTCGTTCCACTCGGCGCTCGACACTTCCGCGACGATCTGTTGCGCGAGCACGTCGAGCGGCGCGCGCGGAATCCGCAGCGCGTCGAGTTCGCCGCGCCGCACGCAATCGAGCAGCGCCGCGCATTCGATCAGATCGTCGCGCGAAACCGGAAAAAGCCGCCCCTTCGGCATGCCGCCCACGTGATGCCCCGACCGACCGACGCGTTGCAGGAACGGCGCGATCGCGCGCGGCGAACCCATCTGGCAGACCAGATCGACGTCGCCGATATCGATGCCGAGTTCCAGCGAAGCCGTGGCGATCAGCACGCGCAACTCGCCGCGTTTCAGGCGCTGCTCGGCATCGAAACGATGTTCCCTGGCGAGGCTTCCGTGATGCGCGGCCACCGCTTCCTTGCCGAGCCGCTCGGTCAGATGACGCGCGGCGCGCTCGGCCATGCGGCGCGTGTTGACGAAAATCAGCGTGGTGCGGTGCATCGCGACGAGTTCGGCGAGGCGGTCGTAGACGCGCTCCCAGACTTCGTTCGGCATGACCGCTTCGAGCGGCACCGGGGGAATGTCCAGCGCGAGGTCGCGCGCGCGAATATGGCCCACGTCGACGATCGCGCAGTCGGCGGGCAGCCCGCTGTCGATGCTCGCGCCGCCCACCAGAAAGCGCGCCACCGCGCTCACGGGTTTTTGCGTGGCCGACAGGCCGATGCGCGGCAGGCGCCGCGCGCACAGCGCGTCGAGCCGTTCGAGACTGAGCGCGAGATGGCTGCCGCGCTTGCTGCCGGCCAGCGCATGAATTTCATCGACGATCACGGTGCGCACCGTCGACAGCATGCGGCGGCCCGAGTCCGAACCGAGCAGCACGTAGAGCGATTCGGGCGTGGTGACGAGAATATGCGGCGCGCGCTTTCTGAGCGCGCTGCGTTCCTGCTGCGTGGTGTCGCCGGTGCGCACGGCGGTGCGGATGTCCAGCGGCGGCAGGCCGCGCGCGTCGAGTTCCGCGGCGATGCCTTGCAACGGCATTTGCAGATTGAGGCGAATGTCGTTCGAGAGCGCCTTGAGCGGCGACACGTAGACCACCAGCGTTTCGTCCGGCAACGCGCCGCCGTTGGCGAGACCCTGATGGACGAGATCGTCGAGCGCCGAGAGGAACGCGGTGAGGGTCTTGCCGGAACCGGTCGGCGCGGCGACCAGCGTCGAGCGGCCTCGGCGAATCTGCGGCCAGGCGGCGGCCTGCGCGTCGGTGGGGCCGGGGAACGTGTTCAGAAACCAGCCGGCGACCGCGGGATGGAAGTCGTCGAGCGCGCGGGCCGTGGCGGCGCTGATGGGGGAATCCACCGCGTCAGCCTGGGCAGGGCCCGCGGTCGCGGGTCCCGCGGAAGCCGCGCGCAAGGCGGCGGCGGAGGTCGAAGCCGAAGTCATGCCTGCGTAGTTGGGGGCGCGACGTGCCATATCCAGAGAGCCGCGAAAAAACGGCGTAGTGCGAGATCCAGAACCGAGTCTCGCAGGTTTTGCGGGCTTTGCCGAGAGCGCACCGGCGCAAGCGTAATCAGGGCTCGGTTTGCTTGCCCGTTCCGCCGAACCCGCGCTGCTCGATCGACGACATCAGCCAGGCCACCAGCAGCGCGCAGACGGTGCCGAGCGTCACTTCGCCGAGGCGCAGCAGCGCGATGTCCCACGCGGGACCGATGCCCGGCACCAGCAGCATGATGGTCGCGGTGATGCCGCCCAGACGCGCCGCGCTGCCCACGTTGACGACCCAGCAAATCACGATCGCCACCGCCACGGTGGCCGCATAGGCCGCGAAATGACCGCCGCCCAGCGCGGCGCCGAGCAGCCCGCATACACCGCCCGCCATCGCGCCGATGAACTGATCGCGCGACAGCTTGCGGGTGTCGATATAACTATGCTGGCTGACCGCGATCGCGGTGATCGCGGCCCAGAAAGCCTGTTCGGTGTGCAGCGCGCGGCCGATCGCGAAGGCGAGACTGGCGCCCGCAACGGCTTGCACGGCCATCACGCAGCCTTCGGTCAGCCGCTCGTTGAGCGGCAGCGACTTCAGAAAGGCAAACAGCGAGTTGGCCTCGGACGCGCGCGCGCCGCGTGTGGGCTTGTCGGTTGAACTCATCGGATGGGTCGGGACGCGTGATCGCAGCGGGAAGGTTCCGTATTCTAGTGACTGCGCGCCCGCTCACTGTCGCCGCTCACTGTCCCCCTAACCATCCCCGCTGCGCAGCCGGTGATACCAGTTCATCAGCGGCGTGGCGGAGACGCCGTGAATCACCACCGAAGCGGCGACCACCGACAACGTGAGCGGCGCCAGCGGAACGACGTCCGCCGCCGCGCCGTGTTCGAGCGCATACGCGAGGTAGTAGAACGAGCCGATGCCGCGTATGCCGAACCAGCTCATCAAACGCCGCTGCGCGGGCGTCGCGCTCGATCCGATCAGCGACAGCTCCACCGCTGCCGGCCGCACGAGCAGAAACAGCGCGGCGCCGAGCGCCACCGTCCGCCACGTGACGAGCGGCGCTTGCAGCGTGGCGAGCACGTTGCCGACCATCGCCATGACCGCGACTTCGGCGATGCGTTCGAGTTCGATCGTGAAGCCGAGCACCGACTCCGCCATATACGCGTGCGCCTTGCTCGGGTTGGCCGCGGTTGCGTCGACGTCCTCGGAATCCACAGTGCCGATCGCCCGGCGAGGCGAGACCGCGCCGCTCGCGCGATGCTCGACGCGGCGCATCGCGACGCCTGCCGCGAACACGGCCAGAAAGCCATAGGTATGCGCGAGTTGCGCCGTACCGAACGAAAGCTCGATCAGACCGAGCGCGAAAAAGCCTTCGAGACCGAGCGCCTGCGCATGGCGCGTGCGCAGCCAGGCGACCGCGTGCGTCGTGGCCCAGCCGAGCAGGGCGCCGATCGCGAGCGCGCCCGCCACGCCCCATGCGATGCGGCCCGCGAGTTCGAGGTTCAGCACCTCGGACGCATTGGCGCCGGGCGCCGCGCATAGGGCGAGACCGAGCAGCGCGAAGGGCAGCGCGATGCCGTCGTTGAGGCCGCCTTCGCCGGACAGCGCGAAACGCAGCAGGTCGTGATCGCCTGGGTCGCGCACCTGCACGTCGTGCGCGAGCACGGGATCGGTCGGCGCGAGGATCGCCGCGAGCAGCAGCGAGGGTCCCCAGCCGAGTTGCAGGACGTACACGCCGAAGAGCGTCAGCAGCGGAATGGTGGCGAGCATCGCGAGGAAGCCGAGGCGCAGCGGCACGGTCCAGAGTTTTTCCAGCACGCCCAGGCGCAAGCGCAGGCCGATGGCGAACAGCGACACCAGCAGCGCGACTTCGGTGATCGTGCGCAGCAGATGCGCGTCGGCCACCATATCGAGGTGCAACAGGCCGAGGCCGGGCGATGCGAGCGCGTAGCCGATCGCGAGGTAGAACATGGCGGCGCTGACGGGCAGGCGCCGCAGTGTCGTCGCCGCCACGCCCATGAAGACGAGCACCGCGCCGACGATGAGAAACCACAACGTTTCGTGCATGAGGATCCGGTGAGAGCCGGCGTGCGGATGACGCATGCCTGGCCGATTGAAAGACGCGCGCGGAAAACGCGCCGCGCCAGCGCGCGTCGGGGCATTCTTCAGGACACGCGTCGCACTCGCTGCGCATTAAACCGCATCAAGCCGCATCAAGCCGCATCAAGCCGCATCAAGGCGCGCGTCCGAACGCCTCGCGCAACTTGCGCTTCGCCTGTTGCAAGGTACTGCGGCGCGTCTTGGGCAAATTCCTGCCCGCGCGATTGATATAGAAGTTCAGCATCGACATCGCCGACTGGAACGGCGTGCCCTTGCGACGGCGGCTTTTCGTCGACGACTGCTTGAGCGATTGCGCAATCTCCTGGGCATTGCCGGTTTTGAAAATATTGTGTTCGAGGTCCATCGCGTCGCTGGTTTCCATCACGTGATGCGACCACTTGCGCGGACTCTTCGCGCCGCCTCCGTTGGCTGTTTTGGCGCGATGCGCCGCGTGCGCATGCGCATGGCGTTGGCGTGGCGGTCGTCCTGACTTGCCGCGCGCAACCGGGCGTTTCGATTTGCCGGTGGCTTTCCGGGTGGCCATGATTTCGCCTCCTTGTCAGGCTGGCTTCGCGCTCGTCTACCGTCGATCGCCGATGCGGCGATTCGCTAAGGCGAAGTGAAATGCGCCGGCTGCCGCCCAGGCGGCGAGCCGGCGCATGAAAAGCGGACGGGTGCCGAAACTCGACTTTCGTCGCACCCGTCCGCGATTGGCGTGCGGGTTACAGCTTCACCCCGCCGGCCTCCGGCGCATCCGACGCTCCGGGAGGAATGTCGCCGACGCCCACGTCGTCGCGTCGCGTGAACCGGTCGCGGCCCCAATAAGGTTCGGTGCCGTAGTACTGGTGCACGCTCGTGGCCCAGCTCTGATCCGCCATCGAGGGCCAGTGATCCTTGTCGAAGCCCGGTGCGGTCTTCACGCGTTCAGCCGTCATGTTGAGCACGAAGCATTTCTGGTCCGTGTCGAGCGTCAACGCGCTCCAGGGAATCGCCAGCAGCTTGTCGCCGATGCCGAGGAAACCGCCGCTCGACATCACCGCGTAGGCGATGCGGCCCGAGCGCACGTCGAGCATGATGTCCTTGATGTTGCCGATGTCCTCGCCGTCGCTGCTGAGCACGGTGTTGTCGTCGAGGGTATCCGCCGCCATCACGTCGGGGCCCGGACCTTCCGCGGTCGCGGCGCCCTTGCCGACGATACGCGCGCCCTGGCTTTGCCCTGCGCCGCCTTGCGTCTGTGTTTGATGGACCATGATGAGCCTCCTCTAAGGGTTGATGATGTATGCGGGACCCAGCAACGCGCGTTCCTTCCAGGCGGCTTGTCCCACGGCCGCCCATGACGAAAGTGAGTTGCGCCGCGTATGAGAACGTCTGAAATCCAGGCAGGGCGAACGCGTAAAGCATGCTGACGCGTTTGCAATTATTTCGTCGGAATGGACGGACTGAACTGATGATTGCACCGCTACCGCAAGGCTTCATTGCGTGGTTCATTGCGTGGTTCATTGCGGTGAAACGTTCAGCCGTCTTCTCCCACTTCGGCGGGGTCCGGCAGTTCGGGCAGATCGCGATCGTCGGTCGGCGGGGCGGGTTGGCCGTGATCGTTTTCCGATGCCGGTGCGTTGGCTGCGTCGTCGGGTGTCGGCTTGGCTTGCATTGTTTTCTCCCTGAGGAACGTGGCGACGAAGATCACGCACGCCGCATGCCAAAGCCATTCGCGCCGCCGCCGCGTTCGTGCGAGGCATACCCCTTGCTGAATGCTGGACACACAGTGCGAGCCGCCGCGGTGGCGGTACACAAGGTTCATTCGCGCATGGAGGCAAGTGGCAACAACCGGTATTGCTCCGGCTGTATCGATGCGAGCGATGCATGCAGTGTGACTTTCGTCATGAAGTCATGAAGTCATGAAGTCATGAAGCGAACGCGCATGCAGGGCGGCATCGGGGAGAACGATCATGGTCCAACGAATTCATTACCAGATGAATATCTGCGGTGGCGATTTCAGTCACGTGCGCGAATGCTTTCGCAACTGGAAGTCCGAGACGCTCATATATCGCAGGAACCAGCGGATGTTCGAGGGGAAACAGGAAGTGCGGCCGTTGTCGGAACGCGTGTTCGATAACGGCGAAGTCGCGCACGAGGCGCTCGAACGCGTATGCGGGCCGCGCGATCCTTACGCGCTAGCCGCCGAGATTCACGATGGCGAGCGCGACGTGTGGCTCGTGATGGCCGCGTTCGAAGAAGAGGCTTGATGCGCTTTCGCGCCGGGTGAAGCGCCGGCGTCTTTACGCTTGCGCGCCACGCGCGACTTCTTCAGCAACGCGGTGAGCGAACCGTTGACGCTGTCGGCCACTTCCGCCTCGCGCGCCTTGCGGCCTTTCGCGCCCGACTGACGCGCCCGTTTCGCCGCGCGCTTCTCCGCCCGCGCGAGCAATGCGGCGAACGCCGCTTCATCCACTTTCAATCCCCGGCGCGTCTTGCCCTCCGGCAAGCAGCGCAATTCGTCGGCTTCGAACGCGCTGATCACGGCCGGGTGAATGTAGCAGCGCCGGCATACGGACGGCGTGTTGCGCAGCAAGTCCGCGACGTCCTTGACGGTGGCGACGAGGTGGCGGCGCGCTTCCGCCGCGCTGCTGCATACCAGCCGTCGCAGCGCGGCCATCGCGTAGACGCTGCCGGCCCACGTTCGATAGTCCTTCGCGGTGAAGTCCGCGCCGCTCGCGCGGCGCAGATAGTCGTTGATATCGGTCGAGCCTACCGTGCGGCGCGTGCCGTCCTCGTCGAGATACTGGAACAGGTCGTGTCCGGGCAGTTCGGCGCAGCGCCGAACGATGCGCTTGACGCGCGGATTGTTCACCGTGACCTCGTGTTCGATGCCGCTCTTGCCGCGAAACTTGAAGCGCAAGTGGCCTGCCTCGATCTTCACGTGCTTTTTACGCAGCGTCGTCAAACCGTACGACTGGTTCTCGCGCGCGTACTCCACGCTGCCGATGCGAATCAGCGTCGTGTCGAGCAACTGCACGATCGCGGCGATGACCTTGTCGCTCGGCATGCCGGGGCGTTTCAGATCGCGTGCGACGCGCGCGCGGATGCGCGGCAACGCGCGGCCGAACTCGGCCAGGCGCTCGTATTTGTCGGCATCGCGCGTCTCGCGCCAGCGCGGGTGATAGCGATACTGCTTGCGTCCGCGTGCGTCGCGCCCGGTCGCCTGGAGATGGCCGCGCGGGTCGGGACAAATCCACACGTTCTCGTAAGCCGGTGGAATCGCGAGCGCATTGATGCGTTGGATTTCGTCTTCGTCCTCGATGCGTTGGCCGTCGACGTCGAAATACGCGAAGCCGTCCTTTTCACGCTGGCGCGTATAGCCGGGCCGGCTGTCGTCCGCGTGCCGCAAGCCCGGCGGCATGGCGGCCGCCGTCGCTTGCCGCGCGCTGTCGGCGGCGCGTTCGCGCTCGGGGGGTCGTTGCAACGGCTTGATGGTGGCGGCCATGGTCGCGGGTAGAAGTTTCAAGCGTGAGGCGCGCTGTGCGCCGGTGAATGCCTAGAGCAAGGTCGATGCCTGCCGCCCGTTTCGCGCGCCGTGGCACGAGCGGGCGGAACGGTCCTTGCGAACCTTTGCTACGCGTCATCAACAGACCAAGGAGATCGTCATGAGCAGCACGCTGAATCCCGATGAAGAGCCGCAAAACGTCGTCAAGCCCACCGCGGGCACGACGGGCGAACTCGGCCCGAGCGATTCGTCCGACAGCGGCAGCGATATCGCCGGCGCCAAGCGTCATGAATTCGATGTCGACACCGAGCTGGACAACCATGCGCTCGAGACCGGCGAGGCCGAACTCGGCAGCGACACCGACCGCGCCGGCACGGGCGAGCGCGCATCCGCCGACGGTGACTCCACGCTGGAGGCCGACCGCGACATCGAGCCCGACCGCATCATCGGCCCGGCCGACCCGCAGCTTACCGACGACGACGGCCTCGACGAAGATCCGAGCGGTGTCTAGCCGTCGACAAGAACGAGCGGTTCCCGCGTGTTGCGACCAGCGGCAACGCGAGCGCCGCGTCGAGCCGCGCCGCGCCGGCAAGCGCGGCCCGACGCCGAGGCGCTGCGGTCGAACGCGTGGAGCTAGCACGTCGACAATAGGCACATCTTTTGCTGATCCAGCAGCAAGCAGGGGACCACGCCGCGCGCTACGCCTGGTCCCGCACTAACGAAGGAGAGCATGCATGGCAAACACGTTGAATGGTTACAAGGTAGCGGTACTCGCCGTGGACGGTTTCGAACAGGCCGAGTTGATCGAGCCGAAACGCGCGCTCGCCGAGGCGGGCGCGACGGTGCACGTCATTTCCGCGAAGCCCGGCAAGATCCAGGGATTCAGGCACGTCGACAAGGGCGACACCGTGGAGGTGGATGCCACGTTCGACAAGGCGAGCGCGGACGACTACGACGCCGTGGTGCTGCCAGGCGGCGTGGTCAACGGCGACGCGATCCGTTCGCTGCCGCAGGCGCAGGCTTTCGTGAAGGCCGCCGACAGCGCGAAGAAGCCCATCGCGGTGATCTGCCACGGCACGTGGTTGCCGGTCTCGGCGGGGATCATCAAGGGACGCACGGTGACGAGCTGGCCGAGCCTGCAGGACGATATTCGCAACGCCGGCGGCACGTGGGTGGACAAGGAGGTCGTGGAGGACGGCAATCTGATCAGCAGCCGCAAACCCGACGACATTCCCGCTTTCAACAAGACGCTGATCGCGCAATTGGCGAAGCGGCACGCTGCCTAGGCGAGCTGCGATGCGCGAGGCGCGCGCCGGTTGCCATGCCGCGCCCCGTCGACCATCGAGCTTGCGCGCCGGCTCCGTCGAACAGGGAGAAAATGCATGAAACCCAAGTATTCCCTACAAGTGATGACCGTGGCGCTGGGCCTGGCCGTGGCATCGATCGGCACCGCGCATGCGCAGGCGAGCGACGCCCCGGCCAGTGAAGCGCCGGCCGGCGGCACCGTGCTTTCGCCGGCGGATCAGCAGTTCATGCAGAACGCCGGCCAGGCCGACGCCACCGAAATCGCCGCCAGCAAGATGGCGCTGAAGAATTCAAGCGATCCGAAGGTGAAGCAATTCGCGCAGCAGATGATCGACGAGCACATGAGACTCTCGCGCAGCATGGCGGTGCTCGCCGCGAAGAAGCGGCTCCCCGCGGCGCCGGCCGCCGACTCCGCGCTGGTCGGTAAACTGCAGACGCTCAAGGGCAAGGAGTTCGATCAGGCCTACGTCGAGCAGATCGGACTGGAAGCGCATCAGAGAGCGGTCGACCTCTTCGAGCAGGAAGGCCGCAGCGGCACCGACGCGCAATTGAAGGCCGCGGCGCAGCACGCGCTGCCCACCATCAAGCATCATCTTGCGATGGCGCAGCAACTCGCCGGCGCCATGAAGGGTTCGCCATGAGCGCAATCCTGCCGCGGCCGGCCTATGAGGATTCCCTTATGCAGATCACCTTTCCCGACGACGAACCGACCTTCGACGGAGCGAATCTGAGGGTGCGCTTCACCGCGCGTGTCGAAGGCGAGCCGGTTGTGTGCGAGATCACCGCTGAGGCGCTGGAAGATCATTTCGGCGCCGAGTCCTTGCTGGAAGGCGCGCTGATGGCCGCCTTCGAGCGCGGCCGCCATCGCATCCGTTCGGTCTGCGCGGAAGCGCTCGACCAGAACGGCGGCGAAAGCGTAGTGTTGCATAGCGGACTGTTCAGGGTGGAAGGCATGGACCCGGATTGCGGCACCGCGGGGTAGCCCCGGTGCATGCCGGCCGCGCGCTGGGCGGAGCGACACAGCGCGGCGGCATGGTCCGCAGACGCCATTAACGATGCAAGGAGGCCTCATGTCACTCATCGTCGCAGCGCGCTTCACGACTTTCCCCGCCGCCGAGGAAGCGGCGCAAAAGCTCTTCAACGCAGGGTTCGTCGAAGAAGACGTCACCCTGTTTTTCGTCAATCCGCGCGGCCAGCACGCGCGCTATCCGATCGGCGGCGATAGCGCCACCGATCCGGGCGCGAAGGGGGCGCCCAAGGGCGCGGGTCTGGGCGTCACCATTGGCGCCGTGGTCGGCGCGGTGGTGGGCGTCGGCATTTTCGCGGCGTTTTCCGCGCCGTTCATCGTCTCGCTGATCGCGGCCGGCGTCGGTGCCTACGTCGGATCATTGATGGGCGCGATGGCGCGCACCGCCCTCGACGGCGAGAAAAACGGCTTTCCACCCGTCCACCATGAGTTGCGCGATTCGGGCGTGCTCGTCGCCGTGCATGTTTCGCCCGACAATCAGCTCGACGCCGCGCGCGTCTTGCGCGAAGCGGGGGGCGCGGCGATCGAGCGGGCAAGCGGGCGCTGGCAGCAAGGACGCTGGGCCGATTTCGATCCGCTCAAGGAACCCGTGCCGCTCGACGAGTACAGCGAGAAGCGCGCCTGATCGGGACTGCGCAGACCGGAAGTTCGCGCGCGTCAGCTTGCGGGCAAGCGCAGGCACGTCTGATGCGGGTAGCAACAGCGAACGCCGTTGCCGCACGCAAGTGTCTGGCTGCGGATTCGACGATCAACGAAACCCAGGAGGTATTGAATGGCTACGAACGTTGTTTCCGTGCTGAACGATCTGATCGAAACGTCGAAGGACGGCGAGAAGGGTTTCCGCAAGGCCGCCGAGGATGCGCACGATCCGCAGTTGAAGACGGTCTTCGTGTCGGCGGCCGACGCCTGCGCGCTCGGCGCGCGCGAACTGCAGGACACGGTTCAGGGTCTGGGCGGCAAGCCCGAGACGGGCGGCAGCGTGGGCGGCGCCTTGCATCGCGGCTGGGTCGACGTGAAGTCGGCCGTGGCCGATCGCAGCGATCACGCGATTCTGGTGGAATGCGAGCGGGGCGAGGATGTCGCGAAGAAGCGCTATCACGACGCGCTCGAAAAGGAGCTGCCGCTGGACGTCCGCGCGATAGTCGAGCGGCAATATCAGGGCGTGCTGCAAAACCACGACCGCGTGCGCGCGCTGCGCGATCAGTACGCGGCGGCCAACCGGTAATCGACGCTGTTCAGGGCGGCCGGCGCGTTGTCCGGCGCCGGCCGCATGAACGGAAAGCCGTCCGCGTGACGGCTTTTTTACTGGAACGCCTTGTTCAAACGAAAAAAGCGCCGGCCAGAAGCCGGCGCCTTGTCTTCGATATCGGCGCTCGTTGTCGATCCCGATCTTATTCGGCGGCGACCTTGAGATGGTTCTTCACGCTCGTCACGCCCTTCACGTTCTGCACGACCTCTTCGGCCGCGGAACGCTCCTCGGCCGACGGCACCGTCCCCGTGAGCGAAACGACGCCCTTGCGGGTCTTCACGTGGATATGGGTCGACTTGAGGTTCTTCGTCGCCAGCAGATCGGCCTTGGCCTTGGTGGTGATGGTGCCGTCGCTGATGTGCTCGCCCATGGTCTCGGACGCTACCGGCCGGATCGAGTCGTTCGTTTGCGCGCTCACGTTCAAGGCGAAGGCGACACATGCGATGCTGCCAGCGGTCTTCAGGACTTGAATGGTCTTCATGTTTCTTTCTCCTTCTGGTGTTGATGAAAATTGCGGTCTTGTTACCTGCGATCGATCGCGGCGAAAAACCGCCGATGAGTCGCGTGGGGCCGTTGCCGCTACGGTTCCTTCCGGGCCCCCGTTATCGACACCGGACATTGCCGCGCTCCTGGGTAGCGCGCTGCGCTTCATGCGCGCAGCCATGTCCGTCCACATCGTGCCTTTCCGCAATCTTCATGCCCGTCAGCGAGGGCGCGCCGTCATCGCCTGCGTAGAGGCATGCCGGGGTTCGTTGATCGACGGCCAGGCGAGCGGCAGTCCTGTCGGGCGCGTCTTCGCGCGCGATGCCGGGACGCGGACCGGAAATTGCCGGGTGCTTGTAAAAATGGCGCTCGCGGCCTGCGCAATTCGCGCGCCCGAAAAAAGCAAAGCGTAGGAAAAACAGGGCGTTGCGCGAGTTGGTATGACAGTTGCTCTGAAGAGGTCACTCACCACGATCAGCTCATTAACGGGACCTCACTACAATGCCTTCAATTGAACTACGCACAAGGCAGTCTCTCGCACTCACGCCGCGCCTGCAGCAATCCGTGCGTCTGTTGCAGTTGTCGTCTCTGGAGTTCCAGCAGGAGTTGCGCACGGCGCTCGACACTAATCCGTTCCTCGAATACGACTCGTCGGAGACCGAGGATGTGGCGCTTGCCGGCGCCACGCCCGACGAGGACGGCGCCGGCGTGCTGCCGGTGGCCGATACGGTCGCCGCCGTCGAGCCGGACCCGTTGCCGGCGGAGAGCGCCGTCAGCGAGACGCTCGAAAGCGCGGGCCAGGACGAGATGCCCGGCGACTTTTCCGGCGATTACAACACCCGCGGTTCGACGCGCCAGAACGGCGATTCGGACGGCAGCGATCCCGCCGAATGGGCGCGCTCGCAACCGACCTTGCGCGAGCAGTTGCACGACGCGCTGCGCCTCTATCGGCTCGACGATCGCGACCGCGCGGTGGCGCGCTTCGTCATCGAGGCGCTCGACGACGACGGCTATCTGCGCCAGGATCTCGCGGACCTTGCCGACAGCGTCGATCTCGAACCCGAACTGACCGAGGAAGAATTGCTCGTCGCGCTGCGGCTCGTGCAGTCGCTCGACCGTCCGGGCCTCGGCGCGCGCTCGCTGTCCGAGTGTCTGTTGCTACAGGTGAACGCCTTGCCCGCCGACACGCCGGGGCGCGACGTGGCGCGGCAAATCGTCGAGCATCATCTGGAACGGCTCGCGCGCCGCGAACAGGCCGAACTGCAAAAGCAGATCGGCTGCAGCGCCGATGAATTGCGGGTGGCCTGCGCGCTGGTGCGCAAGCTCGATCCGAAGCCGGGCAATTGCTACGGCCGTACCGAAGACAACTACGTGGTGCCGGACGTGATCGTGCGCCAGGTGCGCAACAAGTGGGTGGTGACGATCAACCCGGCGGTGCAGCCGCGCGCGCGTATCCACCGCATGTATGCGGAACTGTTCGCGCAGTCGGCCGGCGCGAGCCGCTCGCCGCTCGCGCAGCAGTTGCAGGAGGCGCGCTGGCTGATCCGCAACGCGCAGCAGCGCTTCGATACGATTCAGCGGGTGGCCGAATGCATCGTCGCGCATCAGAAGGCCTTCTTCCAGTACGGCGAAATCGCGCTCAAGCCGATGGTGCTGCGCGACGTGGCCGATGAACTCGGCCTGCACGAATCCACCATCTCGCGCGCCACCGGCAACAAATATATGGCCACGCCGCGCGGCATTTTCGAATTCAAGCATTTCTTCCCGCGCGAACTCGGCACGGAAAGCGGCGGCACCTGCTCGGCCGCGGCCGTGCGCGCGCTGCTCAAGGAAATGATCGCCGCGGAAAACACGCGCGATCCGCTCTCGGACGTCACGCTGGCCAGGATGCTCGCCGATCAGGGGGTGCTGGTGGCGCGCCGCACGGTAGCGAAATACCGGCATCTGATGAAGGTGCCGCCGGCGGAACTACGCCGCCAGATTTAGGCGCACCTCGCCCCGTGCAAACGGGGCCGCGCTGAAGGGCCACGCGAGGCTGATTGATCGCGTGGCTTTTTTTCGTCCTTGCGCGGGGTTGCTCCATCGTCGCTGGACGTTTGGCACCCGCCCCATTACATTGGCGGCTTCGGTTGAACGGGATGAGCGCCATGAAGTACTCGAATCTGGTCGAGCGTTTGCAAGGCAGGCGCACGTCCGCGTGGGAAATCCATCGCGCCGCGTGGGAAGCGCTCGCGCGGGGCGAGGACGTCATCGTGCTGAGCGTGGGCGACCCCGACTTCCCCACGCCCGCGCCGATCGTCGAGCGCGCGGTCGAGGCCTTGCGCGAGGGCGACACGCATTACAGCGCGGTGTCGGGCCGCGAGCCGGTGCGCGCGGCGATTGCCGCGGAACACGCGCGCATGACCGGTTGCGAGGTCAGCGCCGCCAACGTGATTCTCACGGCGGGCGCGCAGAACGGCGTGTTCGCCGCGTCGCTGTGTCTGCTGGAAGCGGGCGATGAAGTGATCGTCCCCGAGCCGATGTATCTCACCTATGAGGCTTGCGTGCGCGTCGCGGGCGCGACGCTGGTGCCGGTGCCGGTCGATGCCGCGCGAGCGTTTCATGTCGACTGTGACGCGCTCGAAGCAGCCGTCACGCCGCGCACCAAGGCGATTTTCTTCGCGACGCCCTGCAATCCCACCGGCGTGGTGATGCAGCGCGCCGATCTCGAACGCATCGCGCGGCTCGCCTGCGAGCATGATCTGTGGGTGCTGTCGGACGAGGTCTACGCCGATCTTACGTTCGAGCGCGAGCATGTGAGCATCGCCGCGCTGCCCGGCATGGCGGAGCGCACGGTGACGCTCGGCAGTCTGTCGAAATCGCATGCGATGGCGGGCTGGCGCGTCGGCTGGGCAATCGGACCGGCGGTGCTGATCGAGCACATGGGGCGGCTGGCGCTCGCGATGCTGTATGGCTTGCCGGGCTTCATCCAGGAAGCCGCGCTGACGGCCGTGCGGAACAAGGCGCACATTGCCGCCGAGATGCGCGACATTTACCGGCGCAGGCGCGATGTGGTCTTCGAGCGACTGCGCCGCGTGCCGGGCTTGCGTTGCCTGCTGCCGGAAGCCGGCATGTTTATGATGGTCGACGTCAGCGGCACCGGCCTCGATACGGTTGATTTCACGTGGCGGCTATTTCGCGCGCAAGGCGTGTCGCTGCTCGACGCGAGCGCTTTCGGCGAGACCGCGAATGGCTTCGTGCGCTTGGGCTTCGTGGTCGACGAGGCGCAGCTCATCGACGCATGCGAGCGGATCGAGGCGTTCGTCGTGGGGTTGAATCGCGCGTAAGCGTTTCATTCGACCGCGGATGGAAGCGGGCGGCGGCTGTTTTTATCCGCGCTGCCGGGCTCATCGGCGAGCTTCGCCGCGGGCCGTTGACCGCTATAATTGACGCGTCCCTGGACGGCACCGACTCTCGACGGCACGTTCACGCGCTTCATCCATGCCGCGTCCCAGGCTGCTGTTTTCCACCTCGTTCTGCTTTGATAACCGGCTTCGCCAAACGCTGCCCATGCCCTTCGCCCCGATCCAGTCCTTCACGCGCAAACGACTCTCCGACGTCGTGTCCGACCAGATCAAGCAACTGATCTCGGACGGCTCGCTGATGCCCGGCGACCGCCTGCCGGCCGAACGCGATCTGGCCACGCAACTCGGCGTGTCGCGGCCTTCGTTGCGCGAGGCGCTGATCAGGCTGGAGGCGGACGGTTATATCGAAACGTCGGGGCGGGGCGGCTTCACGGTGGTCGACGTCACCGCGCCGATCATCTCCAAGCCGCTCGCCGAACTGTTGCTGCAAAACCCGCGCACCAGCGCCGATATTCTGGAGTTGCGCCAGGGGCTCGAATCGATTTCGACGGCGTATGCCGCCGAGCGCGCCAGCGCCGCCGACCTGAAAAAAATCACCCGTGCATTCGAGGCGTTGAAGGCCGGCTCGCTGTCGCGCGACCGCGTGAATCTGGCGGAACTGGACGCCGCGTTCCATCTCGCGATCGCCGACTCCACCCATAACATCGCGCTCGCGCACGTGATGCACGGCATCCATACGCTGATTCGCGAAGGCATGCGCCAATACCATCGGCTGATCGATTACGACGACGCGATGGAGAAACAGTTGATGAGCCAGCACCAGGCCATCTACGACGCCGTCATGGCCCGCGACCCGCAAAAGGCGCGCAAGGCCACCGAGCGTCATCTGGCGTATGTGCGCGAGATGTATAAGGAAGACGCCGCGAAGTCTTCGTCGAGCGTGGTTTCCTGACCCGCCGTGCCTGGCCGCGCCCCGGCGGCCTTCATCGACAGGTGAGCGGTTGCGGCGCTTCGCCTTCAATCTTCTCCAGCCCGATTTCAGATTGACGCCTCGCGGGGACTTCCCTATAGTTCGTGGTCAGACCAACATTACCAGTCTTGCTGCCGGGCGATGCGGAACCGGACAGGGCGGCTGTTTATCTCCCCAATGAACTTATGAAAGTCGCGCTGTTTATCCCGTGTTTCATCGACGCGTTCTATCCCGAGGTGGGGATCGCCACGCTCGAATTGCTCGAACGCTTCGGCATCGAGGTCGATTATCCGCAGGAGCAAACCTGCTGCGGCCAGCCGATGGCGAACAGCGGCGCGCACGCCGAGGCAGCCGGCGCCGAGCGGGTGTTCGTGCGCAACTTCGCCGGCTACGACTATATCGTCGGGCCGTCGGCAAGCTGCATCCATCACGTGCGCGAGCATCTCACCGCGCTCGAACAGACCGACGAAGTCAAAAAGGTCCGCGCCGGCGCCTACGAACTCGTCGAGTTTCTGCACGACGTGGTCGGCGCGCGCGAATTTCCGTGGGCCGAGTTTCCGCATCGCGTGGGTCTGCACAACAGTTGCAGCGCGTTGCGGCATCTGAAGGAAGCGTCGGTCTCGGAAGTGGCGTGCACGCCGTTCTCGAAGCCGCGCACCTTGCTCGAAGGCGTGAAGGGCATCGAATTCGTCAAGCTCGCGCGGCCCGACGAATGCTGCGGCTTCGGCGGCACGTTCTCGGTGACCGAGGAGCCGGTATCGGTGCGCATGGGGCAGGACAAGGTTCGCGATCATCTGAATGCGGGCGCCGAATACATCGTGTCCGGCGACATGTCGTGCCTGATGCATCAGCAAGGCTGTGCGGAACGCATGAAAGCCGACGCGCGCTTCATCCACATCGCGCAGGTGCTCAACGGAGCGCGCGCATGAGCCGGATCGATCACGCGAAAGCCGCTGGCGCGTTCATCAAGAAGACGGAGCACGTCGCGTTTCACGACAGGCGTCTGTGGGATTTGCGCGAGAAGCGCGATGCGCAGGCGCACGGTATCGCCGAATGGGAGACGCTGCGCGAACTCGCGTCGGGCATCAAGGAACACACGCTCTCGCATCTGTCCGATTACCTCGAACAGTTTGCCGCGGCAGCCGAGGCCAATGGCGTGGTAGTGCATTGGGCCGCGACAGCGGAAGAGCACAACGCGCTGGTGCACCAGATCATGTCGGAGCGCGGCATGACCACGCTCGTCAAAAGCAAGTCGATGCTCACCGACGAATGCAAGATGCGCGAATATCTCGAACCGCGCGGCATCACGGTGATGGAGACCGATCTCGGCGAACGCATCCAGCAGCTCGATCATCAGGACCCGAGCCATATGGTGGTGCCGGCGGTCCATAAACTGCGCGCCGATGTGGCCGAACTGTTCGGCCGCACCATCGGCACCGATCCGGGCAATAGCGACATTCACTATCTCGCGGAAAGCCAGCGCATGAATACGCGGCCGTACTTCGTGCGCGAGAAAACGGCCGGCATGACCGGCTGCAATTTCGCGGTGGCGGAGACGGGCACGGTCGTCGTGTGCACGAACGAGGGCAACGCGGATCTGTCCGCGAACGTGCCGCCGTTGCATATCGCGTCGATCGGCATCGAGAAGCTGATTCCGAAGGTGTCGGATCTCGGCGTATTCGTCCGCATGCTCTCGCGCAGCGCGCTCGGCTCGCCGATCACGCAGTACACCTCGCATTTTCGTGCGCCGCGTCCGGGCACCGAAATGCATTTCATCCTGGTCGACCACGGCCGCTCCGAGCGGCTCGCCATGGAAGACTTCTGGTACTCGCTCAAGTGCATTCGCTGCGGCGCGTGCATGAACACATGCCCGGTGTACCGGCGCAGCGGCGGCTTGTCGTATGGGGGCACCTACTCGGGGCCGATCGGCGCGATCATCAATCCGACCTTCGATCTGAAGCGCTATAGCGCGTTGCCGTTCGCATCGACGCTCAATGGCAGTTGCACGAACGTGTGTCCGGTGAAGATCAATATTCACGAGCAGATCTACAAATGGCGGGCGGTGATCGCCGAGCGTCACGAAGTGCCGTTCGTGAAGCAGGAAGTGTTGAAGATGGCGGGGCGGCTGCTGGCGAGCCCGACCTTGTATCGCGCGACGGTGTCGTCGATGGGCAGCGCATTGCGGCGGCTGCCGAATTTCGTGCTGTATAACCCGCTCAATATCTGGGGCAAGCAACGCGAGTTGCCCGAGGCACCGAAGCTGACCTTCCACGCCTGGTACAAGAAAAATCGGGGAGGCGGCGATGGCAACGCGTGAGGCTTTTCTGGCGAAGGTGCGGCAGGCCCAGCCGAGCGCGCGGCCGCGGCCCGAGGTGCCGTTGTTCAACGCGGCAGGCGGTGATTTGCGCGCGCGTTTCGCCGCGGCGTTGCAGGCAATGGGCGGTCACTGCGTCGAGGCGGCCGCGGCCGGCGACGTGCTTGCGTTGATCCGCGAGCGATTCGGCGATGCCGCGTCCGTGACATCCGCGACACCGGAAGTGCCCGGCACGCGTGACCTGACAGCCGACACGGAGCCGGCCTCGCTGCAAGACATCGACGTCGGCGTGGTGCGGGCGCGCTTCGGCGTCGCCGAGACCGGATCGGTGTGGTTGAGCGAACGCGAGTACGTGGTCAACGCGCTCGGGTACATCGTTCAGCATCTCGTGGTGCTGCTCGATCCGGCGCAATTGCTCGACGGTTTGCAGGACGTGTATCGACGCGACGATTTTCGCGAGGCGCGGTATGCGGCGCTGGTTACTGGTCCCTCGGCAACGGCGGATATCGAAGGCGTGCTGATTCGGGGCGCGCAGGGAGTGCGGTCGTTGACGGTGGTGTGGGTGGCGCAGCCGCGAAAGGGTTAGCGGACGGCTCGGCTGCCACGCCCATACGATCTCTCCGTGACGACGTGCTATACTCACCTCGTGAGCGGTATTGGATTTTTTATTTGTTTATAATCAAACGGTTGCGGGTGCTTTAAGCCGAACATGATGAGCGGAGTTTGCCATGTATCTCGAAGACCGGCTCAAGATAGCGATTGCCAAGCGAGCGTCCGACGTGTTCCTGCGGACCGACTTCGCACGTCTCGGCAGCGAGGCGCAGCTTGGCCGGGCGCTGCGCAGTCTGATCGAGAGCGGGGTCATCGTTAAGCTCGGCGTCGGCGTGTACGCAAAAGCCAAGCGCAGTGTTCTCTCCGGCGAGCCTATTCCGGTTCAGCCGGTTGAAGTTCTGGCTGAAGAGGCTCTCGGCAGGCTGGGCGTAAAGGTCTATCCGAGCAAGCAGGTCGAGTTGTACAACGCGGGAAAAACGACCCAACTGCCCGCGGCAACCGTGGTCAATACCGGCAATCGCCGCATCGTGCGGAAACTGGGTTTCGGCAAGAAAACTGTTCAATATGAAAATAATCTCAGAAGAACAGAAAGAGCTTATTGATTCCATTACGGCGGAGGGACTCGCCGGAAATCTCTCCGCGTTTGTTCTCGAGAAAGACATCCATGTCACCGACGCGTTGCACGCGTTGGCGAGACTGCGGCATCCGCACATTCAATTTGTGTTTTGCGGCGGAACGAGTCTGTCGAAAGCCCACGGCCTGATCGAGCGAATGTCCGAGGACGTCGACTTGAAGGTCATCCTCCGGGGCGACCACGGGCTGTCGCAAAGTGGTGTGCGAAACCATCTCAGCCAACTGAAAGACGCCGTCATCAAGGCGATGACGGCCATAGGCTTTGGCGCAATCGAAGAAGAACAGCGTGCACTGAACGGGAACCGTTACTTCGCGTCGGGCTGGCACTCAAGTCACGCTATACCACGCACACCAGCTCGCGGCCTCATTTGAGTCTTGAATTGACAGTGCGCACGCCGAGCTTCGCCGTCGTGCGGAAACCTCTCGGGTACCTGACAGACCGTTGGGCGAATCGTGAAGGCGAGCCAACCGAGATGTCGTGTGTCGCCGTTGAAGAAACGCTTGCGGAGAAAGTCCTGCCGTTTTTGCGGCGTCACGCGGAACACCGCGCTGGCGTACGCGAGAAATGGGATCAGGCGTTGGTGCGCCACATCTACGACGTGTATTGCATCGTCTGCTCGAATGCTGAATTGGTCGATCGGGCGGCTGCCCACTTCAAGGACTGTGTCGAATACGACCGCAAGGAATTTCACCGGCACGCCTCGTTCGTTGAGGACCCGAAGCAATGCATGACGGCGAGCCTGACCACGGCGGAAACAGAAGAGCGGACGAAACGCGAATATCAGCATGTGCTGCTGCCGCTGATCTATGGAACGGTCCGGCCTACTTTCGAAGAGGCATTCGCGGTATTCAAGCAGGCCTCGACCAAGCTTCTGGCGGCGCTTTGACAACACCCATCGTGCATTGAACCGCATGACCCCGCCACCGACTTTGCTATGATTCACTGTATAAACATACAGGTTCCGTGAAAGCCCGTGGCAACAGATGCCCCTCCAAACCCCCCTTATTACCTGCTGAACTTCGAGCGCGCGCTCGCGTGGCTCGCAGAGCGCTACGACGACCTGCTGGATGCGCACGAGCAGGCATTCCTGCGTGCTTTCGCCGCCTTGCCGCAAGCATCGCGCGCGTTGCTGGTGCGCATGCTGATGCGCAAGGGCACGCTCTTTCGCGCGAGCCGGCTGTCTTATGAAGAGATCGGCTGCCCGTTGCAGGCGGCCGCGCCGTTGGCGGCGCTCGGCTGGGTCGAGAACGAACCGCCGCTCACACTCGACGATCTGTTCGCGCTCACCACGCGCCCCGAGTTGCTGCTGATCTTCGCGGATACCATCGCATGGGTGCCCGGCGCGAAAAACCTGCGCAAACCCGATCTGCTGGAAGCGCTGCGACCGTTCCACCAAAACGTAGACGACGAAGAACACGCGAGCACGGCGCAACCGCTGTCGATGTGGCACGACCAGACGACCGACCGCGTGCTGCAGGTCGCCATCGCGCCGCTTTGCGAGCGTCTGCGGCTGATGTTTTTCGGCAATCTGCAACAGAGCTGGTCGGAGTTCGTGCTTGCCGATCTCGGCGTGTTCCAGTACGAGAAAGTCGCGTTCGCGCCTTCGTCGCGAGCCTTCCAGCAACGCGCGGACGTCGACGCCTATCTGGCGCTGCACGCGTGCCGTGAAGCGCTCGAATGGCTGCCCATCGGCGAGACGGCGCCGCAAGCGATCGACGAACTGGTCGCCGCCGTCAGCGCGGTCGAAACCTCGAACCCCTGGCTGGAAACGCGTCGCGCGAAGCTGCTGTTTCGCATCGGCCAGCATTGCGAGCGCGAGCAGAACTGGCCCGTCGCGCTGGCCGTTTATGAAATCTGCGCGTGGCCCGGTGCGCGTCATCGGCGCATGCGCGTGCTGGAGCGCAATGAACGCTTTGACGAAGCCTTCGCGCTGGCCGTGCATGCCGCCGCC
>Ga0207713_1000552_pt1 | contig 37422 bp, 34 predicted proteins | sample KBSS64metaG_FD_184404 | JGI IMG/M metagenome (GOLD analysis project Ga0207713, IMG submission 184404) | Switchgrass rhizosphere microbial communities from Kellogg Biological Station, Michigan, USA - KBS S6-4 metaG (SPAdes) (version 2) | ecosystem: Host-associated > Plants > Roots > Rhizosphere >... | reverse complement strand
TCATGGTGCTGTTACGCGCCGTCAAAATCGTTTCCAGCCAGCGGATGGTGTTGATGTCCAGGTGGTTGGTCGGTTCGTCGAGCAGCAGCACTTCCGGATCGGAGAACAGTGCCTGAGCCAACAGAACGCGGAGTTTCCAGCCCGGCGCGACTTCGGTCATCGGGCCGAAATGCTGTTCCAGCGGAATGCCCAGACCCAGCAGCAGTTCACCGGCGCGGGATTCGGCCGTATAGCCGTCCATCTCGGCGAACTCGGTTTCCAGCTCGGCCACGGCCATGCCGTCTTCTTCGCTCATTTCCGGCAGCGAGTAGATGCGATCGCGCTCGGCCTTGACCTTCCACAGCTCTTCGTGACCCATGATCACCGTGTCGATCACGGTGAATTCTTCGTAGGCGAACTGATCCTGGCGCAATTTACCCAGGCGTACATTCGGCTCCAGCATGACCTGGCCGCCGGACGGCTCGAGGTCGCCGCCGAGGATCTTCATGAAGGTCGACTTGCCGCAACCGTTGGCGCCGATCAGGCCGTAGCGGTTGCCGCCGTTGAATTTGACCGAAACGTTTTCAAACAGCGGCTTGGCGCCGAACTGCATGGTGATGTTAGCTGTAGAAATCAAAGGTTTTTCCTGCGAAGCGTGCTGAGTAGCGAGGGTGCAGCCGGAGCGCTTGGCCCGAGTCGAAGTGCGCTGAGGCGGGCAATCCCGTCATCAACCAAGGGGGGCGCGTAAAGTTTGGCGGCGATTGTACTGGTCTGGCTCTTTAAACGATAGGGCGGTGACATTCCGATTGCCGTTTGGCGCAATCGCGAGACAGTTTTTCACAGATGAAGGTTCACTATTGGTTACAAACTGTGGCTAAAATGCCATCCATTCACCCAATGCCTTGTCCGGCATGGGCTCAAGGATGCGCCACCGGGACGTTTTTTTTGATTTCAGACCACTGCCACAGACCTTGGGCCACAGCCCGAAAGGCGCGCAGTTTGTTCACTTCTGACGTGTGACGATTTCCGTGAAACTCATCATTGCCGCTGTATATGTCATTTCCATTGCGTACGTTCACCTGCGCGGTCGCGTACGCCACAAACTCGGTCGTCAACTGAGCGATCACTCCTCGTTCCTGGCACCGATCAACTGCTTCCTTTATCTGTTCTCGAAAAAGCCCAACACGCCTTACCTTGATCCAAAGGACTTTCCCGATCTGACTCCGTTGCAGACCCACTGGGAAGAAATCCGTGAAGAAGGTCGTAACCTGCTGCGTGCCGGCGAGATCAAGCGCTCGAACCAGTACGACGACGTCGGTTTCAACTCGTTCTTCAAGACTGGCTGGAAGCGTTTCTACCTGAAGTGGTACGGCGACAGCCACCCGTCGGCGCTGCAACTGTGCCCGCGCACCACTGAGTTGGTGCAGAGCATCGGCTCAATCAAGGCTGCGATGTTTGCAGAATTGCCACCGGGCTCGAAACTGGTGCGTCACCGCGACCCATACGCCGGTTCGTACCGCTATCACCTTGGCCTGGAAACGCCGAACGACGCCGGTTGCTACATCAACGTCGATGGCGAGAACTATCACTGGCGTGATGGTGAAGCGGTGATGTTCGACGAGACGTTCATTCATTACGCGGAAAACACCACCGACCAGAACCGCATCATCCTGTTCTGTGACATCGAGCGCCCGATGAAGTATCGCTGGGCGGCGGCGTTCAACCGCTGGTTCAGTCGCACCGTGATGTCGGCGGCCGGTGCGCCGAACGATGCGGGTGACCGCACCGGTGGCATCAACCGGTTATTTACCAGAATCTACAAGATTCGCCTGCGCGGAAAAGAGCTGAAAAAGCGCAATCGCAAACTCTACTACATGGAAAAGTGGGCGATCTTCGGCGGTCTGCTGGCGATCTTCATCCTGATCTGACGAATCGGGCGACTGTTGAAAGACAGTCGCCCGATTTCATTTTCATGAGGCCTTTTTGGTTTTCTTCGCCGCTGTTGTCTTGCTGGCGGTCTTCTTCGCCGGTTTGGCCGGAGCTTTTCCGCCCAAGCTGCGCTTGAGCAGTTCGGTCAGGTCGATAACATCTGCGGTTTTGCGCTCTTCTTCTCCAGAGACGGTCTCAACGTCTTCGATCTTGCCTTCATGGGCCTTCTTGTCCACCAGCGCCATGATCTTGTCTTCGAACTCGTCGTTGTAATCCTCGGGCGTCCAGTCCGCTGTCATGTCTTCCACCAGCCGTTTGGCCATGTCCAGTTCGCCCTTGGCCAGTTGCGGCTTGGTCACTTCGCTGCCCAGCTCAAGTTCGTCCAGGCTGCGCACTTCCTGCGGCCAGCGCAACTTCACCAGCACCAGCGCCGACTCCAGAGGCATCAGCGCCGCCAGGTATTGGCGCGTATGTAAAACCACTCGGGCGAGGGCGACCTTCCGGGTTTTGCTCAGGGTTTCACGCAGCAAGGCGTAGACCTTGCCGCCGCGCTTGTCCGGAGCCAGGTAATAGGGCGTGTCGATGTTCTGCAGCGGGATCTGTTCACTGTCGACAAAGGCGAAGATATCGATGGTCTGGGTTGAAACCGGGTGTGCCGAGCGGATTTCTTCTTCGCTGAGCACCACATAGCGGCCTTTTTCGAACTGCACACCTTTGACGATGTGCTCCTTGGTGACTTCCTTGCCGGTGACCTTGTTGACCCGTTTATAGCCGACCGGGTCCATGCTGCGGCTGTCGAGCCAGTCGAAGTCGACGCCTTGGGATGACGTCGCCGAGACCAGCGCCACAGGGATGTGGACCAGACCGAAACTGATTGCGCCTTTCCAGATTGCCCGAGCCATGTGCTGTTCTCCGAGTGATGTTCGGGTGACCCGTGGCCCGGCGTAAAAGTTTCCGTTGTTTGCTGGGTGCCGCTAAACGTCAGGTCAAGCCGTGTTACATCTTGTTTAGCGGTGACGGGTTAACAAATGCGAACCCACGGCGTAGCGTGGACTCGAAGGCTCTAGTCCCTGCGCACCGAAAGAGGCCGTTCATGAACCGTTTCCTGCTTGGCATTGCGTTGCTCGCCCTCAGTGGCGGGCTGGTTCACGCCGATGGCGCAATAAGCCATACATCGCTGTTGCTGGCACAAAGTCCGACCGGCAACAGCAACAACCCCTACAACAGCCCGATCCGCCGGGCGAATCCCAACAGCATGCAGGGCACCCAGCCCAGTGCTCCGCCTGTTCGCGGGCCGAATACGGTGCCCGTGCCACGGCCGCCGACCCTGGAAAACCGCGGTATCGGCAATGGCCAGCCGCTGCGCTCCGTGCCGAGCACGCCACCCACCTTCATCCCCAACCCTCCAGCCCGTGACAGCGGGAGCAACCGTTGAATGGCAGAACCGCTTCTGTCAGCCCTTCAAACGAACAAAAGGAATCGTGCATGTTGCGTAAAACCCTTCTGGCCGGCCTGTGTGCCAGTGCACTGATCGCCGCTCCGGCGTTCGCCGCCGCTCCCAAAGAGCTGCAAAGCGAGCAGGGCACCCTTGAAGTCACAACGATTACCCAGGGCCTCGAGCACCCATGGGCTCTGGCCTTCCTTCCTGATCGCCAGGGCATGCTGGTGACCGAACGTCCCGGCAACCTGCGCGTGGTGGATGCCGACGGCAAGCTCTCTGCGCCGATCACCGGTGTGCCGGACGTCTGGGCCAAGGGGCAGGGCGGATTGCTCGATGTGGTGCTGTCACCGGATTTCAAACAGGATCGCCTCGTGTACCTGTCGTACGCCGAGGGCGGCGGAGCGGGTGACAAGGCCGGAACGGCGGTGGGGCGCGGGCGCCTGTCGGATGACCTGAAAACCCTGAAGGACTTCAACGTGATTTTCCGTCAGGAACCGAAACTGTCGGTCGGCAATCACTTCGGCTCGCGGCTGGTGTTTGACCGGGACGGTTATCTGTTCATCACCCTGGGCGAAAACAACGACCGCCCGACCGCGCAGGACCTGGACAAGCTGCAAGGCAAGGTCGTGAGGATCTACCCCGACGGCAAGGTGCCGGACGACAATCCCTTTGTCGGCCAGTCCGGTGTACGGCCGGAGATCTGGTCCTACGGCCACCGCAATCCCCAGGGCGCCGCACTCAATCCATGGACCGGCACCTTATGGGAAAACGAACACGGCCCACGCGGTGGCGACGAGGTGAACATCATCGAACGCGGCAAGAACTACGGCTGGCCGCTGGCGACCCACGGCATCAACTACTCCATGCAACCGATCCCGGAAGCCAAGGGCAAGACCGCCGAAGGCACGGTCGGGCCGCACCATGTCTGGGAAAAATCCCCGGGCGTCACCGGCATGGCGTTCTACGACGCCGATCGCTTCAAGCCGTGGCAGCACAATCTGTTCATCGGTGCGCTGGTGACGCAGGAGCTGATCCGCTTGCAGTTCGACGGCGACAAGGTGGTGCATGAAGAACGCTTGCTGGGCGAACTGAAGCAACGGATTCGTGATGTACGCCAGGGGCCGGATGGTTACCTGTATGTGCTGACCGATGAGTCCGACGGTTCGCTGTACAAGATCGGACTCAAATGAACCCTTCACGCGGGTGAGCGAGCGTAGAGCACCACCGCCGCCCGCAACTTGCCACGACCGAAGCGGCACATCTTCTCGAACTCACCATGGCTGACCGGCACGTGCTGGCAGTCCATGGGCTGGCGATGCTGGCTGTGGTCGACATCCGGGTCGTGCAGGTAGACGAAGTCTTCGTCGCAGTCGGTGACGATCACCCAGTGCGGCGACTTGGAGCGGGTCAGGCGATAACTGCTGATCAGCACCAGGGGTTGTCCACCGTTGGCCAGCAGCGTGGGTAAATCCAGCGTTACGCCGATGACTTGATCGACATCGGTGTCGTTCAGTTGCGCCATGAACTCGTCATGGACCAGGCGCATGACGTCTTTTTTATGCGCATCGCGCACTCCGTCGAGAAACAGCGGCCCGGTCATGCTCAGTTGCAATCGCACTCTGAAACCCCGGCGCCAAGCCGCCAGAGCCAAGCCTTGCGGGCTGCAACCGCCATGGCCGGCCGTCATGAACACCGTGGTTGCCTCGCGCCACAACTGCAATTCCTCGCGTCGCTCCAATAAGCGATCGGCCTGCAACGCACCCATGGCCATCAGCAGGCAGGCCGGGCCGCAGGTGAAGTCGGTAGTTTGTCGGTAATAGGGGACTTTGATGTTGCGTGAGTCGCGATGCTGGAGAATGCGTTTCTCCAGACGCAGCGCGTCGACGTGATCCTCGTAGTAGTCGTGGATCAGCGCAAAGCGCCGGTAACCGTTGCGTTCGTACAGGGCGATGGCGGCGGGATTGTCGGTGCGCACTTCCAGTCGCAGGTGGGCGCAGTCGTGCTCGAGCGCGCAGGCCTCGATCCGATGCAGCAATTGCTTGCCCAGACCACCGCCGCGCGCCTCGGGAGCAATCGCAATCGAATACAGCCGGGCCAACGAGGTGCCGCGATGAAACAACACCAGCGCATAACCGGCCAGTTGATCCTCGCGGTCGGCCACCCACAATTGCCCGTGGGCCCGGGTGATCATCCATTGGAAACTGCGGCGAGTGAGCCGGTCCGTGGTGAAACAGTGCATCTCCAGCGCGAGCAACGCTGGCAAATCCTCAATGACCGCCAGGCGAAAAACAGCATTCATATGACCACCGTAAAAGTTGCGTAACGAAACGGGACTTTCGAAAAACTTCGTGCTTAATAGAAAAGGTCTTGTTCTCCAACGGATCAATTTCTATGTCAGCGGTACAGGGTCATTGGCGCGAAGTATCCAGTCAAAGTTTGCCATCGGCAACTTATTTAAAACCGCAGATCAGAACTTCCAGTCAAGTGTTGATCATCGTCGAACGCAAGGAAGACTGGGCCTCGTACTTCCCCAGCGAAGACATCCTGACGGCCCAGGAATACCTTGAACAGCCACCCGACAGCGAGCCGGGAAAACGCATACAGGTGATCAATCTGTGCCGCAGCTACAAGTACCTGGGCCACGGTTACTACTGCTCTCTGCTGGCCGAGGCCCGGGGGCACAAGGTGATTCCTTCGGTGCGCACCATCAGCGAACTGACCCGAAAATCCCTTTACGGTTTGGCACTGGATGACCTGGATAAAACCTTGGAAAAAGCCCTCAGCCATCATCTCTACAGTGACACCGAAGGTTTTACGCTGACACTTTATTTCGGCAGAACCCATATCGAGCCGTTGCAGGATCTGGCCCGGCAATTGTTTGAAGTGTTTCCGTGTCCGATTCTGTTAGTTGAGTTTCGTCGAACTAACGGCTGGCACATCGAAGGTATAAAGTCTGGCGCCTTGCACAAGTTGCGCGACGATCAGGAAGATCAGTTCGCCAATGCGCTGGACGGCTTCAGTCGCAAGATCTGGCGTGTACCGCGTTCGCCGCAAGTGGCGCGATATGACCTGGCGATCCTGCATGATCCGCAGGAAGCCTTGCCGCCATCCAACGCCCGCGCACTGGAAAACTTCGTGCGGGTCGGCAAAAGCATGGGCATCGATGTCGAGCTGATCGAACGCAAGGACTACGCAAGGCTGGCCGAGTACGACGGCCTGCTGATCCGCGAGACCACCAGCGTCGACAACCACACTTATCGCTTCGCCAAGAAAGCCGAAAGTGAAGGGCTGGTGGTGATGGACGACCCGACGTCGATCCTGCGCTGCACCAACAAGGTCTACCTAACCGACTTGCTCAACAGCCATCAACTGGGCATGCCCGCCACGGAAATTCTCTACAAGGAGCGACCCGAAGACTTCGAACGGGTCGGCGAACGCCTCGGTTTTCCGTTGGTGCTGAAGATCCCGGATGGCTGTTTCTCCCGTGGCGTGATCAAGGTCGAGAGCCAACAGGCCTTGCTGGAAGCCACCGCCGAACTGTTCGAACACTCGGTGCTGTTACTGGCCCAGGAATTTTTCTACACCGAGTACGACTGGCGCATCGGCGTGCTCAACCGCAAACCGATCTTTGCCTGCCAATACTTCATGTCCAAGGGCCATTGGCAGATCTACAACCACAAGGCCAAGGGCCAGGACGTCAACGGCGAATGCCGCACGCTGGCGATCCACGAAGCGCCGCGCGCGGTGGTGGAACTGGCGGTGAAGACCGCCAATCTGATCGGCGACGGCTTGTATGGCGTCGATCTGAAACAGGCCGGCGACAAAGTGGTGGTGATCGAGGTCAACGACAACCCGAACCTCGACGCGGGCATCGAAGACGCCTACCTGCAAGACGATCTGTATTCGCTGGTGCTGGAAGAATTCGTGCGCCGTCTCGAGCTCAAACGCCGCGGCCAGGCTTGGTGACCGGCCGATGATCAACAGCTTTGCACTCAATCACGGCGCCTTGCAGCGGGTCGAGCGGCTGGACGCCGAGGTGATGCTGTTCAGCGACCCGGACGCCGCCGAGCGCGACTTGCTCCACAGTCACTTCAAACTCGATGAACACGCGCTGGCTTCGGCGCTCGACCCGGACGAGGTGTCACGGATCGAGTTTCACCCCGATCATCTGTTCCTGATCTGGAAACGCCCGGAAAACTATTCCGGGGGCGGCAGCCTGGCATTCGAGGTGTCGTCCTGTGGTTTGCTGTTCTCACCGGGTCAGTTGCTGGTCATCGCCACGGACGACACGCCGCTGCACGGTATCGGCACACGCAAGCCACTGAACACGCCGCTGGATGTGTTGCTGGATTTGCTGTTCAACAACATCCATCACTACCTCGGGCATCTGAAGGTGATCAAACTGGTCGCCCGGGAGTTGCAGCAGAAATTCAACGCCTCGATGCAGAACCAGCATCTGGTGCAAATGTTCAACCTCAGCGAAAGCCTGATCTATTACATCAACGCCTTGCACAGCAACGGCGCGGTGCTCACGCGGCTGCGCAATCACGCGGAAAAACAGCATTTCGGCAGCGAAGCGATCGGCCTTATCGACGACCTGATCATCGAAAACAACCAGTGCTACAAGCAGGCGGAAATCTATTCGACGGTGTTCTCCGGGCTGATCGACGCCCGTGGCAACCTGATGAACAACAGCATGAACAACCTGCTGCGCAAACTGACGCTGATCAACGTGGTGTTTCTGCCGCTCAACCTGATTGCCAGCATTGGCGGCATGTCGGAATTCAGCATGATGACCGCCGGCACGCCGTGGTGGGTGTCGTACCCGTTGTTTCTGGCAGCGATGCTGTTGGGGGCCGGCGGGATGCTGTTCGGGCTCAGGCGTCTGGCGAAATGACCGGTGCCGAACGCTTGCGATCCTGCAGGCCCCGGACCACCAGGTACAACAACGGCCCGACCGAAACAAATACCGCCGTCAGCAACAGATACGGTACCACCGACCAGCCCGACTGCCCGCGCTTGCGCGCATCCTTGTACATCCAGACGCCCGCCAGGGTTGCCAGCAGATAGAGATCGATCACCACCTGCGCGGTGTCGGGCCGCGACATCAGGCTGATGCCGAAGTCGATCAGCGACTGTTCGGCCTGAAGCATCACGGAAACGGTGTAGCCGCTGAAGGCAATCAACGCGGTGAGGGGCAGGGCGATGGACATCAGGTATTCCTTCCTTGGGCAGATGAGCGAGAGGCCAGCCTACAGACCCGGCGTAAAATTCGCCATTGACTTGCCCGCAGCACCCGGGCTAATTTCGGGGCCATGACTTCCACCGTACTGCGCTGCCAGCCAAGCATTATTACCGCCATTCCTCATTTGGCGGGCTAGCTCACGACTGCAGCACCCAACCCGCCCTAGAGGCGGGTTTTCATTTTCTGTCTCCGGGGTTCCGAATCAAACGTCAGGAGACGACCATGCGTTACAGCCCCGCCCAGCAAGCCCTGCTTGAGCAGTACGTGAAAAAGATCCTCGCCGCGCCAGTATATGAACTGGCGGTACGCACGCCGCTGCAACCGGCGCCGGCGCTGTCCGAAGCGCTGGGCAGCCGGATCCTGCTCAAGCGCGAAGACCTGCAACCGACGTTCTCCTTCAAGATCCGTGGTGCCTACAACAAACTGGTGCAATTGAGCGACGAGCAAAAGGCGCGCGGGGTGATCACGGCTTCGGCGGGCAATCATGCGCAAGGCGTAGCGCTGGCGGCGCGGGAACTGGGCATTGCCGCGACCATTGTCATGCCGGCAACCACCCCGGAGCTGAAAGTGCTGGGCGTCAGTAGTCGCGGAGCCGAGGCGCTATTGCATGGCGAAAGCTTTCCGTTTGCCCTGGCTCACGCGCTGCAACTGGCTGAGCAGACTGGGCGAACGTTCGTTTCGCCTTTCGACGATCCAGATGTGATCGCTGGCCAGGGCACGGTTGCGATGGAAATCCTGCGCGAGCATCAGGGCGCACTGGATGCGATCTTCGTCCCGGTGGGCGGTGGCGGGTTGATCGCGGGCATCGCGGCGTATGTGAAATACCTGCGACCTGAAGTACGGATCATCGGCGTCGAGTCGGAGCACTCGGCCTGCCTGAAGGCTGCCATGCTAGCGGATCAGCGAGTGGTGCTGCCCAACGTGGGCACATTCGCCGATGGCGTGGCGGTGGCGCAGATCGGCGCCTACGGGTTCGAGGTTTGCCGCTTCTGCGTGGATGAGGTCATCACCGTCAGCAACGACGAACTCTGCGCGGCGATCAAGAATATCTACGACGATACCCGCTCGATCACCGAGCCTTCCGGCGCTTTGGCGGTCGCGGGCATTAAACAGTATGTGGCGCAAACCGGCGCATGGAATCAGACGTTCATCGCCATCGATTCCGGTGCCAATATAAACTTCGACAGCCTGCGTCATGTCGCGGAGCGAGCGGCGGCGTGCGGTGTTTCAGCGTGAAAGAACTCAGGGCAACAACGGGCGCAGAAAGCTGCGCTCGTAGCTGATGATGAACTTCTTTTCGACCAGATCGGCCACCAGCGCCGTGCTTTCGGGGTCGGTCAGTGCGATGTGGCGATAGCTTTCGTAATCCGCCAGCGACGGGAAACTGAACAGGCAATACGCGATATTGCTCGCGCCTTCCGAGGGCAGGAAGTAACCATGATGCGTTCCTCCCAGCCGTTCGACGATGCCGAGCCAGGTCTTGGCGTAGGCTTCGAATGCGTCCAACTGATAGGGATCAATCACGTATCTGACGTGGCAGGTAATCAAGGCTGCGGCTCCTTTGCAGATTATTCAGGTATTGCCACGCCAATCTTGTCCGAAGCCGACCAGATACGGAAACGCACTTCAACGTCCTGCGGTGCGTAAACCACGATCGGCAGCTTGCTGTTGTAGCGCACGGTGAAACCGTCACCGATCACCGGCACGAATGCGCGTTTTTTCTGAGTGCCGGGTGGGCAGGCCATCAGCGTGCTCATCGGGCCGCTGACTTTTTCCAGGCGGTAGAACGGATAACCCCAGCCTTCGAGGTTTTTCTCTTCGAGGGTGCCGCCCAGGCGTTGGCGGTTGCAGTCGACTTCGAGGGTCTTGCCAGCGAGGATTTCGACTTTGAAGTTTTCTTCCTGGGCCTGTTGCGGTAGGTGGATCACCTGGCGCGTGAAGCCCGCTTCGGCCTTCGGATAAGGCGCGGTGTCTTCAAGCTTGGCGGCGTGGGTGAGGGTGGACAGGCTGGCGAGCATCAGGCCGGCGGTCGCGTAAACAGTGAAATTTCCCATTCAAGCCTCCTGGCGGGTGTACGTTGGTTGACGGGCATTCTCACTGTCACGGTCAATGAATGCAAATCGCCGATCGCTTGCAAATTGCAGTGCCTGCACGAGCGAATCTTGCATTTTGCAACTGGCCAGTGGCCTGCCTTTTTCCCAAGCCTTTGATTTGCAAGGAGGTGAATGCAACCTGATGAAAGGCACGCTTTATGCGTTGATTTGGTGCAGCGCACCGAGTTCGGGCGCCTACACTCCAATGGGCATTTCGCAGTACAGCCGCTTGTCACAACCCAAGGATTCAGCGGGGACACACCCGTGGGAACCGTGGCAACGGTCGACGTGAATACTTGATTGGCAGTCTCACAGTAAGGAGAGGTTTCGCCATGTTTCTGTCTGCCTTGGAACTCCGCAACATCATTGAAAGCAGCTTTCTACCGAAACGCTGCCAGTGCACGCTGTCCCCGGATCTGTCGATGACCGTCAAAGTGTATGGCGATCACCAGACCGATCAGGTTGAGCTGCAGGTGAGTGGCATCGATGCCAGTCATTTGAACAGCTGTCGCGAAATCAACGGCCTGATCGCCGGGTTGCGCTCAGATCTTGCGCTACAAACGGCAACCCAACATTCAGTGCCGCGATCCCGAGTCGTCTAACCGACTGTTTCACCCAGTTCGACCGTCACGCGCCGGGCCTGCAAGAAGCCAAGGCCCAGCGCGAACTCGACCAGCACCGCAAGCAGAATCCCGGGGCCGGCGTGGCCGTTGAGCCATTCAGCAAACCCCAGCACCGCCAGGCCAAAACAGCCGACGATAAAGCCGTTGCTCAGCGCATTGCGCGCGATCGATACCGGCGCGTTGCGCACCAGATAAAACATCACCCCCAACGCCGCAAACAGCACCGCGCTGCGCCGTGCGACGAATCCGGCGGCTTCCGAATACTCGATGCTCCAGATCGCCAGCAACATCTGTGGTGCCAGACCCCACGCCAAGGAAAGCAGAAAACAAAGGGAGAAGGTGAGGGTCGAGAGCGTGCGGAACGACAACTGCATGGCGAATCCTTGCGGCAGTGAGGAGGGCCCCGAGCATACTCTTCGAGACCCGTACTCGCCTACCGCAAAGCCGCAAATCAGAGCTTTCTGTCAGTTCTGGAAGCTGCAGGCGTCAGATAATTTCCGGTAACTGATTTCTTCCGGTTTACCGTTGTTGTCGAGGTATTTCATGTCGGCGGTGACGACCTTGCACTCCTGCGTCTGCGGCTCGGTCAGGGAAACCACTTTGGCGACATGCAGCGGCATGCCGTATTCATAGGGAACAGCCTTGGAGGTGTCATTGGCCTGGGCCAGCCCGGCAAACGCGGTGCAGGCGAGGGCGGTGGTGAGCAGGAACGGACGAATGTTCATGATGGACTCCGGTGCGACGGAAATGGAGTTTGGCGGATTGCCAGCCAAACCTGCCGCACTCGGCGTCAGCCAGGGGCTGAGGGTGTGCGGTTCAGTAGAGTTTTTGACCGCGGCGTTAAGCGATGGTTAACCGGGCTGAACGCCGGCTGTCTGGGCGGGGATTGTTTCGCGGGGGAGTCTCGGCGGATTCCTACAAGGGTGGATGCCTTGTCTGCTTTCGGGGGCTGGAGTGGGGCGGTTATGGTTTGGCGTCGCTGCAAAATCAGCGACTTAGGTTTGGTCACCTAAAATAACAGCCCTCACAAGTGTGCCATTATTCGCTCCGTGGACATCTATGTCCTCGAAGTGCATTGCAGTGGCGGCTGTGTGCAGGGTCGCCTTCGGGCGTGCTGAGTTGGGTTGTTCTCGGTTGACCAAGCCTGTACACAGTCCGCCTCCCCATCGTTTGGTCACGGTGTCGGCGGTTACTTACAACCTAATCGAGTAATCCTAATGCCAATACTGAAGCTAAGCTCCGCCCGCTACCTCCCGCTCAACAGCGGCGTCACTGACAGCGCACCGCTGGTCATCGACACCCAAGCCAACCCGAAAGACCTCTTCGAAGCCGCCGTGCAACGCATCCGCGCCGCTGCCGACCTGCTCGAAACCCTGCACTGCCTGTGCTTCAAACACGCCGATGTCCAGGACATTCCCCACATCACTCATGCGCTGTACCTGCTGACGCAGGATGGCAGTGACTTACTTCAGGTTGCCCAGCAGAAAATGTTGAACTGGCAGGCGCCGGTTTGAGGACCTGAAAGGCGGCCTGGCTTTCACGGGCAGAAGCATTATCTGCCCGTGATGCTGCTGGAGGTTTTCGGTGATTTAAAGGCGAGGCGCTTCCTCCGGGACTGGATCATGTATCAAATCAAAGATATCCGAACTACCTCGTATCAAGGGTCGTGGTAGACCACATGAGTTCGATCTTGTTTCCGGGGAGAAAATAGACATGCAATGTATCTTGTCCGGGCTTACGTTTTGGCAGGGGCAACAGTGCTCGATGTTTCTCAATTTTCATGCCCAGGTCCTCCTGAGCTTTTGACATGCTCAAGATCCAAACCAATTTGGCATTTTCTCCAGAGATATCCCAGCAGCAGGTGACGCCTCCGTTTCCACCCCAGTTATCATTTACCCAGTAGCTACCGACAGGTCTGTCCATGTAGTTATGAGACGTCAACGCTGCGCCCGGCACTCGGGTTTTGCTATAAATGAAAAGTATTAAAAATGGGATAGCAATGATAAGGATGGCGATTGCTAAGGCTCGGTTTTTCCATCTAAGTTGGTTCAAATTATTCAGGCTTAACGACATTGAAAATTTCCAAGACCCTTTTTCACGAATCGGCTTTTTAGGCATATTTGCTGATTCATTCAAACAGCGCCCTCATCACACCCCAAGCGGCAACTTTTCCTCGACATACCGCTCTTTCGCTTTGTCCACATCGACCAATTCGCCGGGAGCACGGGATCCATCAATTGCAGGCTGGCAAACAGGCAGAAGTCTGCCGGGCTGACTAGCCTTCTGCGCTCACTGTGTCCAAAAACCTAATTTTTCTGGAAAGAAGGAAAGAGGTGGATGTGTAGCTTTCCATTCAGTAGCGTATTTTTTTGCTTCTTCAATTTGGGTGGAAGTCATCTTTTCTGCAATTGCAGGAAGCTTTGCTTCAACATAGGATTGGATATTTCCTCCGCCATCAAGTTCTTGAAGTTGTGATATCAACGCATAACCTTTTATTAGGTCAATTGGATATCCAACTTTGTCAGGAGTGTGAGCAACGTACGCCCCATAACTACTGACCCCATTTACATATCCGGTTTTGGCTGCTGCCTCCAACCAGTACCGAACGCCTTCAAGATCATTTCGCTCAGAAAGAATAGTGCTGTACTCCATCATCGCCTTGGGAAATCCACCTTCGGAGGCACTTTTCAATAATTCCTCTTCTGCGTCTTTACGCTTCCATGGCAATAAAAATGTGTCTTCGCCATCAGCGTAACGAGTGGCGAGTAACCATTGTCCAGGAGCATAGCCTGCTTTGGCTGCCTTCTTTAACCACTCTACGTTGGCTGTCGCATTATACAAGACCACCATTGCTTCGCCGCTACCGTTCAACGCCAGTGGCTCTGCTGTTTTTATCAGCAGTTCATGCCAGTCACTGGTTTTTTTAGTACCTACAGGACACTGATTTATAACGGAGCATAGATCTCCAGTGGTGGTAGCAAGTTTGAACATCGCATAATAGTTACCTTGGGATGCTGAGGCTTCGTACCATTTTTGCGACTCGGTTGTCATTCGCTGCTTTTGTAGACGCAGCTCTTCGCCTAAATAAAATTGAGCTTCCGCATCGCCAGCTTCTGCTGCAATACGTAATTCGGGTTCGGCTGTTTTATATTGATTGAATAGTGCAATTCCGCGCTTTTTCGCGGCTTCTTGATCAGGAGTGAGCTGTGCGAAAGCGTAGGTTGAAAATATTAATGCAATCAACGCCATGGCTTTTATTGGTGTGCGGAACATCTTGCTTCGTCCTTCTGCGTATTGCATCCTCTTAACTGTTTTTTCACATGTGACAAAAGTCTTTCTTGAAATTTAGCGCGATGACGTGAGTGGTTCAATTTTGTGTAGTTCCCCACGCTAGTAAATATAGTAGTTCCAAGTGCTGTCTTTAAACGTAATTAAGGGGGGCGACCATATTAGTCACCTAACTTATCAGGGAAAAAAGAGAGCGGCGGATGTGTGGCTTTCCACTTTTGTGCGAATACTTTTGCTTCCGCTATTTGCGTTTGCGTCATTTTTGCAGCGATTTTAGGAAGCTTATCATTGACGTTGGCATCCATGCCGCCTCCGCCATCAAGTTCTTTCAATAAATAAATCAAGGCGTACCCTTTGATGATGTCATAAGGGAAGCCATACGTATCAGGCTCATGGGCCAGGTCTGATCCATACCCGTACACCGTAGTGGCGAAGCCAATTGAGGCAGCTTGTTCGTTCCAATATCGAAAACTTTCCATGTCACCCTTCTCGAAAAGAATGGCAGCGTACTCCATCATTCCCTTGGGATTACCTCCAAGAGCAGACGCCTTTGCCCAGTTCTCGACAGCTTCCGACCGTTTCCAAGGCAACAAAAAAGATCCATTACCTTCTTTATATCGAATAGCAAGCAGCCATTGACCTTGAGCAAAACCAGACTCTGCAGATTTTTTTAACCAATCCAACTGGCCAGTCGCCAAATACATGACATAAGCGGACTCAGCGTCACCTTTTTCAGATTTGGATGTTGCCAGCTCTTTAACCGTATCCAACCACTCTGCTGAAGTTTTTTGCCCGGAAGGGCAGTTTTTCATCGTCGCACAGAGATCATTATCCGAGCGGGCGAGCCTAAGCATGGCGTAAAGATCACCCTGTGCACTTGCTGCTTCCAACCATTTTTTTGCCTCAGGTGTAATGTATTTGCTTCTTCGTCGGAGTTCTTCAGCTAAGTAAAATTGTGCTTCAGTATCACCTGCTTCTGCAGCAATTCGCAGCTCCGCTTCTGCAGGTTTATATTGACTGAAAAGAACTAATCCTTTGCTTTTCGATTCTTTCTGTAAGTGTGATATTTCGGCGATTGCAAAATTGCCAAATGGAGCGAAAAATAATGCCAAGCTGAGAGCTATAAGGCTATCTAAAAATAATAACCTAAATGGTGTGGTGAAGTTGGTTGTTGATCGGCCAGTGTAATCCAAAATCAGAAACCTAATTTTTCCGGATAGAAGGACAGAGGAGGGTGCGTGGACTTCCATTCGGCTGCATATTCTTCAGCTTCTTTAATTTGGGATGTGGTCATTTTTTCTTCAATTTGTGGAAGTATCTCTTCAATGTCTGCTTGCGTCGTACCGCTGCCCAGTTCTTTAAGAAGGGAGATTAGTGCGTGCCCTTTCACTTTATCTTCCTTGAATCCGAGCGCCTCGGAGTCCACAGCTAAAAAATATCCATAATTGTAGAGACCAGCTTCATAACCTATCGATGCGGCGCGCTCCACCCAATAACGAGCTTGATCGAGTTCGCCCTTTTCTCGGTATATTCCAAAGAGCTGCATCATCGCTTTGGGATTGCCAGATTTCGCAGAAAGCAGAAACCATTGCTCAACTGACTCTTGGCGCTTCCAAGGGAGCATAAGGCCCTCGCCTTGTCTATCACCAATAGCCATTCGATATTGCGCTGTCGCATCGCCTGCAAGTGCTGATCTTTTTAACCAATCTCGGTCAGCGGTTAGTTCATACATTATATAAAGCGCTTCTGCGTCGCCATGATTAGATTTTTCTTTTGCTATCTTTTGCGCTTCGGCCAACCATTCTTCTGGTTTTTTTATTCCTGTTGGGCAGTTTTTCATCTTCACGCATAAGTCACTACTGCTTCGACCTATTCGGATCATGGAGTAGAAGTCGCCTTGTTTAGCAGCGGCCTCGTACCACTTATACGCTTCATCTGAGATGTATTGGTTTTCTTGCCGAATTTCCTCAGCCAAAAAAAACTGAGCTTCACGGTCGCCAGCTTCCGCAGCTATCCTTAGTTCGGGGGCTGCGGGTTTATACTGATTGAACAATATAATTCCGCGTTCCTTTGCGTTTTGCTGCTGCACATTAAGTGTCGCAGAAGCAAATATTGGAAAGGCGACGAAGGTTAGCGCAATTATTGCTTTAATTACTGTCATTGCTATCGCTCAGTGTTGTTTTTCCGGGCCGTTGTATGTTGCTCTTCCACCGGGCAGATATGTTCGGCCATAATATGTGGAACGTTGGCAGAATCCGTCAAGTCGCGCACCAAGTTCGGAAACATGCTTTTTGTATCTCGCTCTCATTTGATCGTTTCTCTGGTCTGTAAGGCGAAGCACCGCCTCCGACATGAAATTATCCATCGCCAAGCGCTGCTCACAGTAACTTTGGCCCTTATCCGGATTTTTTGCTCCGAAAGTGTTCATGCTTATACAAGCTTCTTCAAACTGTGCTTGGGCTTGTGTCAGTGTGTTTGTTTCTTTGGCGTTTTTTAGAATCCATCCAAGAATTCTCTCGATGGCTTGCTGTTGAATCAAATGCGCCTGCTCTCTGTTGTACGTATATTTTTTCTCACGAGTCGCGCCATCTGCCGAGACGTCCGTAATGGTCGAACTATTAGCGCTAGAAATCAACGTCATTAACATCGGTCCAAGTGCATTGGGAGTTGCATTCAAAAACCATTTCTCCAACTCAGCCTGGTTGCGATAAGTTGTGATCGTGTGGGCGATAGTAGCCCCTTTACCACCCGCCGTTAATACTTCGTACAAGGACATTGCGATGTCAATTCCTTGCATATAAGTCATAGCGACTTGCATGCCAGAAGCACCTAAAAAATTTAATACATCGATGTATTCGGCTGCATCATTTTCGATGAAAATTAAAGATTTATTTTGGTTTTTGTGCATCTCACGACGCAGCAGGTTAATCAGGTCAGTAACGCCGTCATACCCGACTTCAAACTGGAATTCGCCGCCGGCACCTGTGCCGACAATGAGAGAGGCCTTGAACCGCATGATGAAGCGGCCTTCGTGCAAGGAAATTCCAATGTCCGCGTTTGCACCGAGGCCGTAAGCGGCAGTAAGTCCAGCTGTCAGTCTCGCTAAACTCGACCATTGGCTGGCTTTCGTGCTGTTGACGCTGTTACTCATTCCCGGTGTTGGCGCTGCGCGCAGGGCTGCAATGTCTTTTGGTGGTGCCCAGTTCAAGGCACCGGTCAGCAGAATCCCGGCTTGCACCCCAGCAAAAAGATTGAATTGGGCTTTAGCGCCGTCTTCCACCCGAACCTTGGCAGCGTCGCCCTCAAGTACAGGTTCACTTCGCGCGGTTGCGGCAGTCGCATTGGTGGTATCCGCGCGTTTTGCATCGGTGATTTCCGGAAGGTTGAGCCCGCCTTGTACGTTCGCGCGGCCCAACTGCACGCTGGAAGAAAGGAGGAGGGTTGCACCCGTATACCCCCAGGCTCTAGCGCCCAAGTGAATCGAGAACCGACCCAGGTTCAGATTTTTGCGGTTTTTCTCATAATCCAGGTAAGGCACTAGGATGTCTTTCGCTTGATCTCTCCCCGGAAGATCCATTTTCATCAATTCAACCTCACCGCGAGCGAGGTCGATTCCCAGACTTGCTTCGGCTTTGGCGGAGGCTTTGAAATTATCCGCAACGCTGAAGCTTGGGCCGCTGACTTTGGTAGCGGTGTGAATTGATGACTGCGGTGGGGTGAGGCAGCGAACCAGTTGAGCTTGAGGGCTGTTGTCGAACAGACGCAACGAGCTTCTGACTTCTTCCTTAAAAAGCAACTGACGAAGACGGAGCCCCCAATCTTTGCGCGCCCCCGCATCCTCAAACGTTTCGACCTTGTAGTTCTTTGACTTCAAGTAAGAGTGGAACATCTCAACGTCAAACCAGCCTTTTTCATCAAACCAGTCGCTCTGTTGGTCCTTGATGGCCAAAGCGCCTTGTTCACGAAGCCATTCATGGAAGGGGTTGTCGTCAGAGTCCGACTCTGCCTTTCCGTTGCTGTTACCTGGAAGTTTCTGCAAGTCCTTGCTTGCAGCGGCACCGATTTCGCTTGCGTCTTTTTTCAGCACCTTTGTGATGCCTTCAAGATTGAGCAAGCTCAAGTGTTTGACTGGACTGTTGGGGCTATTGAAAAGCGCGACTTCGCGCAAAGGAAATCCTGCCTTGACCAAGCGCTCTTCCGGTTTCGGTTGAAACTGCTCGGGCTCCCATAACAGGTGACGTAATGGCAAGGCAGCAGCCACTGCTGCCTCGGCGTCTTCACGAAGCTTCAGACGAGCTTGCTGGATACGCTGCCATTCTGCTTGCTCCGCTTCAACGATACCTGTAGGTGCCGCGACGTTCTGCCCGCTCGCGTCAATCCAGGCTTTATATTTCGAACGGATCTGCTCGGTGAGCTTGATCTGTTGCTGTTCCATCTCAAGGTAAGCCTTGAATTTCTCGATGCCTGCACTGATATCGCCAGTGTCGGGAATGAGTGCAAACTCCGGCAGGGCCAAACCGTAGTCAGCAACTTTCAAGATCGAATCAATATACGCGGCGAAGTCTTTTTCGACTTTCTTGCGCTCGTTGGCGACTTCCTTCAAATAGCCACACATCCGGGCTTTGCCATCGATTACGCAGTTAGTCGCGTCCAGATAGGCTTTTTTGTTTTTTTGGAAGTCTTCTTCTTTCAGAGTCGTCAGCTTGCCACTGGAGGTGAGTGCCGAACGTGCCTTCAGATAGGTCTGTACACGACTTCTCGCTTCGAGTGCTCCCGGAGAAAACAGGTTGCCACTTTCGTAGGTGTAGCCTGCTACTTTGGCTTGCGCGACGGCGATGTTTTTCAGCTTCTTCCATTCGCTGTAGAGCCGCTGCAGTTTCTGCCCATCAGAGTTGGCTTCAAGCAGACTCGCTTGTTGTTGATTGGCAAGTTCCCGATTGCGAGCGTATTCGCTCTGGTCCGGTTGCTTGTCCAGCGCCGCACTATTGCGGGCTTCTCGGCTGACAGCCTTCAAGCGCATAGCCATCGTGGGTTGCGCGATATCCGGCTCCTGAGCTTCGATTTCCAGCATTCGGCTTTTTTGCTCGCCTTGCAGGAAGTTAGTCAGCTTTGGCTCAAGGAAGTATTCCAGCAGCCCTGCGGTGTTCATCCCCTTGAGCCGTTCTTCTGGAGACTTGCTTACGCTGATATGTTGTTCAAGTTCATTCATCGCTTCTTTGATCGAGCTGGCAGCACGTTCTGGCAATAGATAGAACATTTTTTCCTTGGTGGCGTAAATCACCTCACCATAGGACGTCGAGCAAGGTGTCTTTACCTTGTCGAACGCGTTGGAACAACTGTCAGGCGCTTTGGGCTGCGGATCAAGCTCCAGCGCTGGCTTGCTCTCAACCGCTGCTGTTTGGGTCGATGCATTTGCAGTTGGACCGTTGAGATTTTCCTTGGGGGCTTTCGAAATACCAGTTTCCATTTCGCTTCCATTCATTCTTTACGCGGACGGGGTCATCAGGCAGCGCTGGTGGAGAGTTGCTGCAGCTGCTGAACCTTGATGAACGACTCTTCCCTGGATTGCAGGATGGTCATTGCCTGAGGCTGCGCTTCGAGCAGCGGGCCGTTGGTGATCTGGCCCAGCTTCAGTAAATGACGACCTTCATAAATGTTGTGGGCAACCAGTACATTGAGGTTTTCGACGAGGTTGGGCAGTTCCTCGTCAGTGGGTTCGCCATAGATGGCGTAATGCTCATCAACCCAATAAACCCAGCCCAGATATTCCTGAACCTTTGGCGCTGCTGGTGGCAGGTTGAACGCTGAGACGTCGCCCAGCCATTCAAGTTCCGAAACGCTGCGCCAGCTTAGCCAATGGCCCCGACTGCTGCCAAAGTGAACCGGGGCAGGGCTGTAGACGCGTTGCCATGGGCCGAATAACTGATGCGAAGTTTCGTCTGCGGTATAGGCCAATGCGGCCCAAAGGCTTGGCTTTTGGTAACTCAGAAGGCTTTGACCGCCGGACCCATCGTTGGCACGCAGCAGCCAGCGAGCATGGGCCAGTGCCTTGGCCGGCTCATCAGTGATGAGTGCAATGCCGGCGTAATTTTCTTCGCAGAGTTTTGCTGCTTCGGCAGCCAGGCGACTGCCCCAAGGCGCGATCAGCCATAACGGGCCGTCATTGGCCATTTCAGCGAAATCGGTGGCGAGAAACAGGCCTTGGGAGTCGATAGGCTCGCCGATGCGATAGAGGCGGCTCATGGTGTCAGGCTGACGGGTACGGTCAATGATGAAACACAGTGTCGAGCCGGCGCTCTCTCGGGGTAGCTGTTCGAATGTGTGGCGCGGAGCCGCCAACAAAGCACTCAGCGCTTTTACATGCATGTGCAATCCTTACGGCTGCAAGCGCCGTTACTCTGTTTTCCGCACAGCGGCGTGATACCGGATTCATTCAGTCGTTTAGGCAGCGGAATCGGGACTTTCCCGGCCTTATCCGCATCCACCACCTTCATCGGCCCCGGCAACAACGGTGCTGCCGGTGTCCCCACGCCCGGCGCGCCGCCGGTGTTGATCTTCACTTCGGCGCCGCTGATGGTCACGCCGCCGGCATCGGCTTTGACGAAGCTGCCGCCGGCCTTGGCGGTCAGTTCCATTGCGCCTTCGATCACGACTTTCTGGCCGGCGTAGTAGTGGATCTCGGTTCCCGCTTCGACCAGTTGCGCCGTGCCGACCTTGAGGTGCTGGGTCACGGCGACGGTCAGGTGATCGTTGGCGCGCATTTCACTGATGCGATCCAGATGGGTGATGCGGTGTTCCTCGACTTTGAATTCACTTAAAACATTGGCCTCGACCGTGTCATGCCGTTCGTTGCCAACCCGAATCTTCTGGTCGTGCTCAATGTTCTCGTCCCAGTCGCGCTGGGCGTGGATGTAGATCTGTTCCGCGCCTTTCTTGTCTTCGATGCGGAATTCGTTGTAACCCTTGCCGCCCGGTGAACTCAGGGTCTTGAAGGTGCTGCGGGTCTTGTTCGCCGGCAGGTCGTAAGGGACGACGTTTTCCTTGTGGTACAGGCAACCGGTCACCAGCGGTTGGTCGGGGTCGCCTTCGAGGAAGGTCACCAGTACTTCCATGCCGATGCGCGGGATCGCGATGCCGCCGTACGCTGCGCCGGCCCAGCCGCTGGCGACGCGCAGCCAGCAGGTGGTCTTGTCGTCGGCCTGGCCTTCGCGGTCCCAGTGGAATTGCACCTTCACGCGGCCGTACTGGTCGCAGTGGATTTCTTCGCCGGCGGGGCCGGTGATGATGGCGGTCTGGCTGCCGAGGACTTTCGGTTTCGGGTGTTCGAGGGCAGGGCGGTAGTGGGCGTCCCACGGGGTGGCCACGAAGCTGTTGCGGTAGCCCTGGTGGAAATCGCTCTTGTTGTCAGTGACGTCGCTGGTGACGTTTTCGCCCAGCACTTGCGGCTGCTTGCCTTCGTGGAAGATTTCCAGCAGCAGCCACAGGTCGTTCCACTCGGCGCGCGGGTGTTCGGCCAGAGTCATGAAGTGGCCGCTGGTCAGGGTCGGTTCGTCACCTTTGCCTTCGGCGAGTTTGTAGTCGCTGCGATGGCGCTCCAGCGCGCGGGTCGAGAGGAACTTGCCGCGCTCGCGCGTGGTGAAGCGGCCGGGGTAGTCGTAGTCTTCCAGGTCCGGCATGAACGCGGATTTGACCGCGCTTTCGGGCAGGATCTTCGGTTTTTCGAAATCGTAGTCGCGGCGGCTGACGCGGCTGGTGCGGGTTTCCAGACGCAGGTTGAAGCGCTTGATCACCGGTTTGTCGGCGGTCATGCCGGAGTCTTGCTGGTAGTTGACCGGTTTCAGTTTGCGGAACACGGTCTGGTCGTCGCCGAACACCAGTTTGTGGCCGCTGCTGCTGTGCTGGAAGTGGAAGTGAATGCCTTCCTCTTCGCACAGGCGCTGGATGAAATGCAGGTCGGATTCGTCGTACTGCACGCAGTAGTCGCGTTCCGGGTATTCGGCGCCGAGCTGGAAGCTGTAGGCGTTGGCCAGAATGCCGCGATCTTCCAGAACCTGGGCAATGATCTTCGGCACGGTGAGGTTCTGGAAGATCTGCTGGTCATGGTTGTGCCGCAGGTAGGCCAGTTGCGGCACCAGGCTGAGGCTGTAACGGGTCAGGGTCTTGCCGGAATCGCCTTGCTCGATGCGATACACCAGACCGTGAATCTTGCCCTCGCCAGTGGCGCCGAACGTCAGGCAGCCAGGCTTGTGCAGGAGTTCTTCAAGGTTGAGATCGGGACGGGCACTGACCAGTTCGAGGTCGAAACGGAACGGCTCGTTGAGGGCTTCGCGACCGGTGAAGCTGAGGACTTGCAGGTCGGCGGAAGCGCCTTCGAGCGTGAGGGTAATGTGGGTAGCGTTGGCGTCCAGCATGCCTTTATTTCCGTCCATTGAATAAGCAAGGGACGGATGGTGCAGGATTAGCCGGGCTCGTACAACCCGCAAATGCCCTTCAGGGGCGTAGGGTATTCCCTTAGAGCGGGCATTTGACTCAGTGAAATCGGGGCCGTCAGAGTCGACTCACCCATCGGATGAGTCCAGACAGCCCGACTTGTACCGAAGCATCAGGGCTCAAGTTCTGTCAGCGTTTCTCCCTTGGCAGGGTCGGGCACCGGAAGCTCGTCGATTTCCAGAAAAGCGTCATTTCTACCGTAGCTCAAGAACTTGTGAGAGCTTTCATTCCCCTTGTTCTCGAAAATGACCTGAGGCCCTTGCTGAGTCAGCAGGATCCAGCCGGGCCGATTTCTCTCGGCAAAGTTCAGGCGTTCTACCTGCGCGCTGTCTCCATCGAAGTAAAACAGCGCACCTTGCAGGTAGTTCGAGGTGAACTCTCCCGAAATCAGGAGTGCGTTCACATCTTTTGTCAGATTGACGCATTGCCAATGAACGTTGCTGCCTCTGGAAGCGTCCGAGTCTTCGTACAGATAGTTCGTTTTCTGTGACTGGCGGATCTTGTAAACATGCGAGTCGAGAATGGGATGGCCACTGAGTAGCGAAACCGCACTTTCAGCACTGGAGAGATCGCAGCGGGTTACGGTGGAAAATTTGAGCTCGGCAGCCGACACCTGCAGACTCACCAGTCCGATAATCAAGCCTGTAAGAAGACCCTTCACTTGGCCATATCTCTCAATACCTGCATTGAATTGGGCGCTGCACGCAGCTTGTCTGCACAGGCCTTGATTTTGGTGTAGTACCGGCCGTCAGTCCTGCCGCGATACTTTTTGTACGCTTCAGCAATCGGATCGGCTGCGCCGTTTTTTTTCTGGCGTTGAATCAGCAATTCCAGATATCGGGTGCCAGCACGAATGTTGGTGGCTTCATCCAGAAAACCGGGGCTGTCATGGAATTTGTCGGCCTCAAGATACAGTTTTGTTTCCGGCGAACGCTCTGCTCTGGGCTTGCTCAGATCTTCTATTCTGTACAACTCCCGAACAGCCCCCTTCAATAACTGCATCAGTCCCCGCGCCGTGCTTTCGCTTGATTCGGCTTTGGCATCAAAACGAGACTCCATGTAAATCTGGCAAATGATGGTGTCGTCATCGATCGACGATTGATTGTTCTTGGCGACCAGTGCCCGGATCTCTTTCAGGCGTGCACTGTCGTCCACCGGCAGCGCAGCAGACTTTTGCACGGTCGTGGGCGTCAGCACGGCTTTGCTGGTGGCCAGCGGTTGGTTCTTTGCCACGTCAGGCATCCCAGTGTGGATTGAGGGGAGGTACGTCATCGTAGACTTCGATTGTCGCGGTCTCGGCTTCGAGGCTGCTGATCTTGCGCGTCTTGCCATGCTCATCCGTTCGCCCGACGAGGTTCTGACCCGAAGTGGTTTTGATCACATAGGGAAAGTTGCGCAAGGGCAGACCGCTGTTCTGATCCGTGATGATGAAATCCATGTCGTATTCGATGGCTTCCAATACTTCCTTGCGGGCGAGCAGGTTTCCGCTTTTATCGCTGGAGGCCGGTAAAGGAATCAATGGCGCCAGAATCGCAACTCCGGAACCCACACCCGGCGCACCGCCGGTATTGGCCTTCACCTCGGCACCACTGATGGTCACACCACCCGCGTCGACCTTGATGAAACTGCCGCCAGCCTTCGCCGTCAGTTCCATCCCGCCTTCGATCACGACTTTTTCACCAGCGTGGTAGTGAATCTCCGTGCCCGCCTCAACGAACTGCCCGGTGCCGACCTTCACATGCTGTGTCACGCCCACGGTCAGGTGATCGTTGGCGCGCATTTCGCTCTTGCGATCCAGGTGGGTGATGCGGTGTTCCTCGACCTTGAATTCACTTAAAACATTGGCTTCGACCGTGTCATGCCGTTCGTTGCCGACGCGAATCTTCTGGTCGTGCTCAATGTTCTCGTCCCAGTCGCGCTGGGCGTGGATGTAGATCTGTTCCGCGCCTTTCTTGTCTTCGATGCGAAATTCGTTGTACCCCTTGCCGCCCGGTGAGCTCAGGGTCTTGAAGGTGCTGCGGGTCTTGTTCGCCGGCAGATCGTACGGAACGACGTTTTCCTTGTGGTACAGGCAGCCGGTCACCAATGGCTGGTCGGGGTCGCCTTCAAGGAAGGTCACCAGCACTTCCATGCCGATGCGTGGGATGGCGATGCCGCCGTACGCTGCGCCGGCCCAGCCGCTGGCGACGCGCAGCCAGCAGGTGGTTTTGTCGTCGGCCTGGCCGTCGCGGTCCCAGTGGAATTGCACTTTCACGCGGCCGTACTGGTCGCAGTGAATTTCTTCGCCAGCGGGGCCGGTGACAATGGCGGTCTGGCTGCCGAGGACTTTCGGTTTCGGGTGTTCGAGGGCAGGGCGGTAGTGGGCGTCCCACGGGGTGGCCACGAAGCTGTTGCGGTAGCCCTGGTGGAAATCGCTCTTGTTGTCGGTGACGTCGCTGGTGACGTTTTCGCCCAGCACTTGCGGCTGTTTGCCTTCGTGGAAGACTTCCAGCAGCAGCCACAAATCGTTCCACTCGGCGCGCGGGTGTTCGGCCAGGGTCATGAAGTGGCCGCTGGTCAGGGTCGGTTCGTCCCCTTTGCCTTCGGCGAGTTTGTAGTCGCTGCGATGGCGTTCCAGCGCGCGGGTCGAGAGGAACTTGCCGCGCTCACGCGTGGTGAAGCGGCCGGGGTAGTCGTAGTCTTCCAGGTCCGGCATGAATGCGGATTTGACCGCGCTTTCGGGCAGGATCTTCGGCTTTTCGAAATCGTAATCGCGGCGGCTGACGCGGCTGGTGCGGGTTTCCAGGCGCAGGTTGAAGCGCTTGATCACCGGTTTGTCGGCGGTCATGCCGGAGTCTTGCTGGTAGTTGACCGGTTTCAGTTTGCGGAACACGGTCTGGTCATCGCCGAACACCAGCTTGTGGCCGCTGCTGCTGTGCTGGAAGTGGAAGTGAATGCCTTCCTCTTCGCACAGGCGCTGGATGAAGTGCAGGTCGGATTCGTCGTACTGCACGCAGTAGTCGCGTTCCGGGTATTCGGCGCCGAGCTGGAAGCTGTAGGCATCGGCCAGGATGCCGCGATCTTCCAGAACGCGGGCGATGATCTTCGGCACCGTCAGTTGCTGGAAGATCTGCTGGTCATGGTTGTGCCGCAGGTAGGCCAGTTGCGGCACCAGGCTCAGGCTGTAACGGGTCAGGGTCTTGCCGGAATCGCCTTGCTCGATGCGATACACCAGACCATGAATCTTGCCCTCGCCAGTGGCGCCGAAGGTCAGGCAGCCAGGCTTGTGCAGGAGTTCTTCAAGGTTGAGGTCGGGACGGGCGCTGACCAGTTCGAGGTCGAAACGGAACGGCTCGTTCAGGGCTTCGCGACCGGTGAAGCTGAGGACTTGCAGGTCGGGGGAAGCGCCATCAATGGCAAACCTGATGTGAGTAGCATTGGCGTCCAGCATGCTTTGAATTCCATCCTTGAATAAGCAAGAAACAAATGTAGCGGGGTTCACGCATTTCGCACAATCGGAAAATCCTGCGCACGGATGTCAGCGGAACAACCAGTCAGTTTCAGACTAAAGTCGCCTGTAGCACGTCAAAGCCATCTGCCATCATTGCCGTTCACCCCCGCGTGTTCACTGCCTCCCGGTTCTTCACTGGTCCGGGACGGGAGCTATTTCTGGTTGTTTGCGCCTTTGCGCAATCGTTGTTCTGTTGGAGTTTTCAATGCGTCCCCCATTTCCCCTCATCACCCCGCGCCAGTCGCTTGGCTTCGGAGCCTTTGTGCTGTGCGCCGGTTTTACCGCGCAGGTCCAGGCCAGCGGTTTTTTCGAAGACACCACGGCGAAGATCGAATCGCGCACGGTGTACTTCAACCGCGATTTCCGTGACGGGCATACCTCCAGTGATCAGGGCGCGTCCAAGCGCGAAGAGTCGGCGCAGGGCTTCATTCTCAATCTGCAATCGGGCTACACCGAAGGCACCGTCGGTTTTGGTATCGATGCGCTGGGCATGGCGGGTTTCCAGCTCGATTCCAGTCCAGACCGCAGCAACAGCGGCCTGTTGCCGTCCAGCGGTGACAACCCGCGCGGTTCAAAAGGTCAGTACGCAAAAATGGGCCTGACCGCCAAGGTCAAAGTCTCGGATACGGTGCTGAAATACGGCGCGTTGCTGCCGGATCTGCCACTGCTCAAATACAACGACGGTCGCCTGCTGCCGACCATGTTCAACGGTGCGATGCTGACCTCCAAAGAGGTGACGGACCTGACCTTCATGGCCGCGCGTCTGGACAAGTACACCGCACGGGATTCGACCGATTCGCAAGACATCCGCGTGCACTGCAAGAACAAGCGCTATGCCTGCAACACCACCGCCGATCATTTCGACATGTACGGCTTCGACTACAAGATCAACGATCGCCTGACCGCGCAGTATCACTACGCCGAGCTTGAAGATATCTATCGCCAGCACTTCGTGGGTCTGTTGGCCAATCAGCCGCTGGGTGACGGCGTGCTGAAAGCTGATCTGCGTTTGCTGAAAAGCGCCGACAGCGGTGATGCCAAAGCGGGCTCCATCGACAACCGCGCCTTGAGCGGCATGCTGTCCTACGGCATCAGCGGTCACACCTTCAGTGCTGGCTGGCAGCGCATGAACGGCGACAATTCGATGCCGTATCTGGATGGCAGCAACCCGTACCTGGTGAACTACGTGCAGGTCAACGACTTCGCCGCCGCCCAGGAGCGTTCGTGGCAGCTGCGTTACGACTATGACTTCAAGGCGATCGGCATCAACGGCTTGAGCTTCCTGACCCGTTACGTGAACGGCGATCACATCAAGGTCCCGGGCAGCGATCAGGAAGGCAAAGAGTGGGAGCGCGACAGCGAGTTGAAATACGTGATTCAGAGCGGGACGTTCAAGGACGTCAGCCTGCGCTTGCGTAATGCGACTTATCGCACCAACTACGAGAAGTTTGCTCGGGATGTGGATGAGACCCGGTTGATTGTGAGTTACAACTTTTCGGTGTTGTAACCCTTGGGCCAGTGGTGTCTGAACTGACGCCTTCGCGGGCAAGCCCGCTCCCACAGGTTTCCCGGGTGCTCACTTAATTGTGGTCACCCTAAATCCCTGTGGGAGCGGGCTTGCCCGCGATGGCGATCTCGATGTCACCGAGATCCTGACATTTACAGCCAATGCCAGAACCGGCTCCAGAATCCGCGATTCAAATCATTCTTGCACGCTGCGTATTGCTGACCGTACATGTCCGAGCGGTTCTGCACCTTGCGCGCCACCGGCATCAGCCACGCCTTGCTGGCGTAGGTCTTCTGGCGAAAACCGCCCCAGCCTTCGTGGTAGTTGAGGTACTGATTGTAGGCGTCGTACTTGTACACGCCGTTGATCGAGGTGGTCTTGTCCATGTACCAGCCGACGAAGTCGATGGCGTCATCGAAGTCTTCGCGATCGGCGCCGTAGCGACCGGTGCTTTTCTGGTAGTCGGACCAGACTTCATCCTTGGCCTGGGCATAGCCGGAGGCCGTCGAAACCCGGCCCCACGGGATCACCCACAACAGGTATTTGCGCGGCGTCTTGGCGTCGTAGCGGTAGCCGGACTCCTGATACATGATCGCGAACGGCACCTGGATCGGCACGCCCCAGCGCTTTTGCGTGACTTGCGCCGCGTCGTACCAATCACTTTTTTCCCGAAAAATCTCGCAGAGGTTTTCCGGCGAACGCGGTGGCGATGTTCCGCAACCGGTCAACAGTGCCGCCAATACCAACAGTCCAACCGTGCGCCGCGAATTCAAAAGCCGTCATCCCGTCGTGCAAAAAAGAGCGCCAGTCTACGCGGTCAGGTCAACTGGTGGCGATAAGGCAAATCCGGACCTGTTTTACTGCATGTAAGGGCGGCGGCCTGTACGGCAAACCTGAGCATGCCGTCGATCTGCTCGCGGTTAAGGTGCTGAACACCTTCCACCGAGTCCAGTTCATGTTCGGTCAGCCAGGTGATCAAAGCGGCCTGGAAGGTATCGCCGGCGCCGACGGTGTCGGCAATCTTCACTGAGCTTGCCGGCACCGACCATGAACCGTGGGCACGGCTGAACACGGTCGCGCCTTCACCGCCACGGGTCAGAAACACCACTTGGCAGCGATGCTGCAGCCAACCTTCGATGACCCGCTGTGGATCCTGCTCGGGGTACAGCAGGTTCAAATCCTCGTCGCTGACTTTGATCAGGTCCACCAACGGCACCAGCGTAGCGATTCGTTCACGCCACAGGTTGATGTTCGGCTCGGGGTTGAGGCGCACGTTCGGGTCGAGGCTGATCAGGCGTTTACCGCTTTCGCGTTGCACCAGCGCAAGCAAGGTATCGGCAATCGGTTGCACCACCAGCGAGAAGGAACCGAAGTGCAAACCACGCACTTCAGGCCCCAACGTTGGCAGGTGCGCCAGGCTCAACTGGCGGTCAGCGCAACCTTCGCCACGGAAGCTGTAGTGCGGCGAGCCATTGGCGCCCACCGCGACCATCGCCAGCGTGGTTGGCGCGGCGAAATCCACCAGATAGTCCGGGCGTACGCCTTCATCCTGCAACACTTGCTGCAAACGCCGGCCGAGGTAGTCGGTGGACAGCCCGCCAAACAGCGCCGAATCCACACCCAAACGGCGCAAACCCACCGCCACGTTGAACGGCGAGCCACCGGCAATCGCCTTGAAATTGACTTTCGATGCCTGCCCGCCGGCATCGTCTTCGCTGAAGAAATCGAACAGTGCTTCGCCACACACCAGGTACATAGTTGTTTGCTCTTTATAAGGTTGCGACATGCAATCGATAGCGTTCATAGGCCTGCTGGAACGCCGCGACATTGGCGGCAACCGGCAGGGTTTCACTGTTCAGGTCGAGCTTCACGCAGCGCTGGCACAGATCGGCCAGAGTGTCTTCGTGGCCGTTCGACCACGATTTGCACCACGCCGCCTGAATCGCCGCGCCGAGGGCTGCGGCTTCGCTCTGCTCGGTGCAGATCACCGGGGTGTTCATGATGTCGGCGACGATCTGCCGCCACACCGCACTTTTCGAGCCGCCGCCGATCAGGCAAATGCTGCGGCTTTGTAAACCATTCTGGCGCAACAGATCCAGTCCATAACGCAGGCCGAAGGTGGTGCCTTCGACTGCGGCGCGGCACAGATTGGCCTGGGTTAGGTTATCGATGGTCAGGCCGTGCAGGCTGCCGGTGGCGTGGGGCAGGGACGGCACGCGTTCGCCGTTGAGGAATGGCAACATGCTCACGCCCTCGGCGCCGATCGGAGCCTGGGCCACCAAGGCATTGAACGCGTCGAGATCGAGGTTGAACAGTTCGCGGATCGCACCGGTGGCGTTGGTCAGGTTCATGGTGCAGATCAATGGCAGCCAGCCGCCGCTCGAGGAACAGAAGGTTGCGACCGACGCATCCGGGCTGACCTTCGGTGCCTCGGCGTAGGCGTACACCGTGCCGGAAGAACCGAGGCTCATGGTGATCGCCCCCGGCTGAATATTGCCGGTGCCGATAGCGCCCATCATGTTGTCGCCGCCACCGCTGGACACCACCGCGTTGGGGTTGATGCCCAGCTGTTCGGCAATGGCGGGAAGGATCGTGCCGACCGCTTGATGGGCGTCGATCAGTTCCGGCAGCGCGGCTTGCAGACGACCGCTGGCGTCGATGTCGCGCAGCAGCTGCAAATCCCATTGGCGGGTGCGCACATTGAAATAGCCGGTGCCGGATGCATCGCCGTATTCGCTGCACGCACGGCCGGTGAGCCAGAAATTCAGGTAGTCATGGGGCAGCAGGATCCGTGCGATGTGGGAGAACACATCCGGATGTTGCTCCTTGGTCCACAACAATTTGGAGACGGTGTAACCCGGCGCGATGACCACGCCGAGGCGTTCCAGCGAACCTTGTTCACCGCCCAGATGATTCAGCAGGCGATCGTTTTCAAGCGTGGTTTCGGTGTCGCACCAGAGCTTGGCCGGGCGCAGGACCTGGCCTTGATCGTCGAGCAACACCAGGCCGTGTTGCTGGCCGGAAACGCCGATGCCCTGGATTGACTGACCGTCGACATTCGCCGCCAATAAAGCGCGGCGGGTGGCGAGGGCGAAGGCTTCCAGCCATTGCGCGGTGTCTTGCTCGCGACGGCCATTGGCGCCGCTGATCATCGTGTGCGCGGCTGCGCCCTGGCCGAGAACCTGACCGCTGACAGCGTCGAGGATGATGGCTTTGGTGCCTTGGGTGCCGCAGTCGATGCCGAGGAATAGTCGTTGTTTGTGCATGGTGTGAACCTGTTGGTTTTTTGGCGACTTCTAAAGCCACCCCTCACCCCAACCCTCCCGAAACGTCGGACCGCCCCAAAGGGGAGAGGGGGAAAGGGAGCAGATTTGTGTAGGTTTCAATTCCTGAGTTCGGCTCCGGACTTTCAGGTCGATGTACCTCGGATAAACACCTCGGTCGGCTCCCTCTCCCTCTGGGAGAGGGCTGGGGGGAGGGGCTTTTCAGGCCAGAATACGCTCGAGAGTCCGAGTGACGCCTTCTTCTCGCAAGCTGTTCAGGCACCACTCAAACGCTGCCACAAACTCCTTCGAACGCGGTATCGCCGTACTGAAGATTTCTTCAACCCCCAACAACCGCTCAGTGATCAAAGCATCCTCCGCCACCAACCCCTGACAGAACGCCGCCCGAGGATCCGGAATCGAGTAAGTGTCGCCATTCTCGTCCACGCCCTTCAAGTAAAGTGCCCAAGCCGCCACCACCAAAGCCGCGCGTTTGGTCTCGCATCCATCGGCAATCAACCGATTGATCGTCGGAATGGTGAACTTGGGAAACTTCGACGAGCCATCGGAGCAAACCCGCTCCAACTGATCGGCAATCGCCTGATTGGAAAACCGCGCCACCAGCGTGTCCTTGTACTCGGTCAGGTCGATGCCCGGCACCGGCGCCAGTTGCGGGGTTACGTCCAGGTCCATGTAGGCGCGCATGTAGCGCACGAACAACGGGTCGTTCATGGTTTCGTGAACGAAGCGGTAGCCCTTCAAAAAGCCCAGGTAAGTCAGCGCCAGATGGCTACCGTTGAGCAGTTTGATCTTCATCTCTTCGTAGGGGGAAACATCGTCGGTGAACTGCACGCCGACCTTTTCCCACGCCGGGCGGCCGTTGACGAACTTGTCTTCCAGCACCCATTGCACGAAGGGTTCGCAGACCACCGGCCAGGCGTCGTCGACGGCGTGTTTGTCCGCCAGTTGCAGGCGATGCGCGGTGCTGGTCATCGGCGTGATGCGGTCGACCATGGCGTTGGGGAAACTGACGTTGGCGTCGATCCAGCCACGCAGGTCCGGATCGAGCAGCGCGGCGAAGGCCAGCAGCGCCTTGCGGGTCACCGCGCCGTTGTGCGGCAGGTTATCGCACGACATCACCGTGAACGCCGGAATGCCCGCCGCACGCCGCTTGGCCAACGCCGCACAGAGGAAACCGAACACGGTTTTCGGCTGTTGCGGGTTCGTCAGATCGTGCTGAATCTGCGGCAGGTGCGCCATGAATTCGCCGTTGCTGTCGTCGATGCAGTAACCGCCCTCGGTGATGGTCAGCGAGACGATGCGGATCTGCGGATCGGCGAGTTTGTCGATCAGCACTTGGGCGCTGTCCTCGGCCAGCAGCATGTCGCGGATCGCGCCGATGACGCGGACTTCGGTGTCGTCGCTGTCGCCCAGTTCGAACAGGGTGAACAGGTAGTCCTGCTCCTTGAGATCGTCGCGGGCACGGCGGTCCTCGGCGCGCAGGCCGACGCCGCAGATCGCCCAGTCCAGCGCTTCGCCGGTGTTCATCAGCGCGTCGGTGTAATACGCCTGATGCGCGCGATGGAAACCGCCAACGCCAATGTGGGCGATGCCCTGGCGGGTGTCGCTGAGGCTGTAGGCCGGAAGCTTCACTTCGGCGGCCAGGCGGTTGAGGTTTTGCTTGTTCAGTTTCATCGGGTCAGTCTCGAAATCAGGCGGCCGCGCGCAACGGGCGGGTCAGCGCCACGCCGTCGGCATCGAACAGATGGCAGTGGGAAGCGTCCAGGTGCAGGTTCAGTTGTTCGCCGTAACGGCTCGCCAGATCACCGCGCACACGCATGGTCAGGGCTTCGCCGACGTTGGTCTTGACGTGGCAGAAAGTGTCGCTGCCCAGCCGTTCGCTGACGTCGGCGGTGACTTGCAGGGTGCAGTCGCCCGCTTGCGCCAGTTCCAGATGTTCCGGGCGAATGCCCAGGGTCACGGCGCTGCCGACGCTCAGATTCGCCGCGTTGAACGGCAGGGTGATGCGGGTGCCGGCATCCAGCGAGACTTCGCAACTCGCGCCGTCGATGCGCGCGATCTGCCCTTTGAGAAAGCCCATTTTCGGCGTGCCGAGAAAACCGGCGACGAACAGGTTGGCGGGGTTGTGATACAGCTCCAGCGGCGAGCCGACCTGCTCGATCTTGCCGCCATTGAGCACCACGACCTTGTCGGCCATGGTCATGGCTTCGACCTGATCGTGGGTCACGTAGATCATCGTGGCTTTGAGGTCCTTGTGCAGGCGCAGCAGTTCCAGGCGCATCTGCACCCGCAGGGCGGCGTCGAGGTTGGACAGCGGCTCGTCGAACAGGAAGATTTTCGGGTTGCGCACGATCGCCCGGCCGATGGCCACGCGCTGACGCTGGCCGCCGGACAGTTGTTTCGGCTTGCGTTCCAGCATCGGGCCCAGTTCCAGAATGCGCGCCGCTTCGCCGACTTTCTTCTCGACTTCGGCTTTCGGTACGCCGGCCAGGTCGAGGGCGAACGACATGTTTTTCTTCACGGTCATGTGCGGGTACAGCGCGTAGGTCTGAAACACCATCGCCAGATCGCGCTTGGCCGGGCTGACTTCGGTGATGTCGCGCCCATCCAGTTCGATGGTGCCGCCACTGACTTCTTCAAGGCCGGCGATCAGGCGCAGCAGGGTGGATTTGCCGCAGCCCGACGGGCCGACGAACACCACGAATTCCTTGTCGTTCACCTCAAGGTCGATGCCCTTGATGATGGAAAAACCTTCGAAGCCTTTTTGCAGATTCTTGATTTTCAGGTTGGCCATGGTGGCGCTCCTCATGCGAATTCTTATTTCACGGCACCGAACGACAGGCCGCGCACCAGTTGTTTCTGGCTGATCCAGCCGAAGATCAGGATCGGTGCGCAGGCCAGGGTCGAGACGGCCGACAACTTGGCCCAGAACAAGCCTTCGGGGCTTGAGTAGGAAGCGATCAACGCGGTCAGCGGCGCGGCTTTGGACGAGGTCAGGTTCAGCGACCAGAACGCCTCGTTCCAGCACAGGATCAGCGACAGCAGCACGGTCGACGCGAGGCCGCCCTTGGCGATCGGCAGCAGCACGCGGAGCATTTCCTGAGCCAGGGTGGCGCCATCGAGGCGGGCGGCTTCGAGGATGTCTTTGGGGATGTCCTTGAAGTAGGTGTAAACCATCCAGACCACGATCGGCAGGTTGATCAGCGTGTAGATCACGATCAGCGCGATGCGCGTGTCGAGCAGGCCGAAACTCTTGGCCAGCAGGTAGATCGGCATCAGCACGCCCACCGGCGGCAGCATCTTGGTGGAGAGCATCCATAGCAGCGTGCCCTTGGTGCGCTGGGTTTCGTAGAACGCCATCGAGTAGGCCGCCGGCACCGCGATCAGCAGGCAAAGAGCCGTGGCGCTGAAGGAAATCACCACCGAGTTCCAGGCAAAACTGAAGTAGTCGCTGCGCTCGTTGATGTGCAGGTAGTTCTCCAGCGTCGGCGTGAAGATGAACTGCGGCGGGGTGGCGAAAGCGTCGATTTCGGTCTTGAAACTGGTCAGCACCATCCAGAAGATCGGGAAGAAAATGATGATCGCGATGGCCCAGGCCAGCGTGCCGAGCAGCAGGCTTTGCAGCCGGCGGGATTGTTGAAGAGTCATGGCAGGCCTCAGGCTTTGTCAGTCAGGTTTTTGCCGATCATCCGCACCAGAATGATCGCGGCGATGTTGGCGATGACCACGGCGATCAGGCCGCCGGCCGAGGCCATGCCGACGTCGAACTGCACCAGCGCCTGGTTGTAGATCAGGTAGGCGAGGTTGGTCGACGCGTAGCCGGGGCCGCCGTTGGTGGTGGTGAAGATTTCGGCGAACACTGACAGCAGAAAGATGGTTTCAATCATCACGACTACCGCAATTGGCCGTGCCAGGTGCGGCAGGGTCAGGTGCCAGAAAATCGCGATCGGGCCGGCGCCGTCGAGGCGCGCGGCTTCCTTCTGTTCCTGGTCGAGGGACTGCATGGCGGTCATCAGGATCAGGATCGCGAAGGGCAGCCATTGCCACGACACAATGATGATGATCGACAACAGCGGGTAGTGGGCCAGCCAGTCCACCGGCTGCGCGCCGATCAATTTCCAGATGTAGGCGAGGATCCCGGACACCGGATGGAAAATCAGGTTCTTCCAGATCAGCGCACCGACGGTGGGCATGATGAAGAACGGCGAAATCAGCATCACCCGCACGATGCCGCGACCGAAGAATTCGCTGGCCTCCAGCAGCGCACTGATCAACACGCCGAACACCACGCTGATCAGCAGCACGCTGCCCACCAGCAGCAACGTGTTGGTGGCGCCAGGCATGAAGCCGGAGTCGGTCAGGAAGTAGGTGAAGTTTTCCAGCCCGACGAATTCGTTGGTGCCCGGATCGAGCAGGTTGTAGCGGATCATCGAGAAATAGACGGTCATGCCCAGCGGCACGATCATCCACAGCAGCAACAGGGCCACCGAAGGGCTGACCAGAAACCAGCCAGGATTGGCCACGCGGCTTTTGCGCCGGGGCTGCGACAGGTCGATGTGGGCTTTGGCAGTTGAAGTATTCATGGTGATCACAACCGTTTTAAAAGGCAGACTCGATCCACTGTGGGAGCGAGCCTGCTCGCGATGAGGGTGGTCCATCCGCCACATTTATTGAGACCGGATTACCGCTATCGCGAGCAGGCTCGCTCCCACATGGAAATGCACAGGATTACTTCGGATAACCCGCGCGCTTCATCTCGCGTTCGGTGGTTTGCTGCGCGGCGGTCAGTGCCTGGTCGACCGTGGTCTGGCCGATCAGCGCCGCCGAGAACAGCTTGCCGACCTGGGTGCCTACGCCCTGGAATTCAGGAATGGTCACCAGCTGGATGCCGATGTACGGCACAGGCTTGAGGGTCGGTTTGCTCGGGTCGGCCGCTTTCAGCGATTCCAGCGTGACCTTGGCAAACGGCGCGGCGCTCATATAAGCGTCACTGTAGGTCGAGGCGCGAGTGCCCGGCGGTACGTTGGCGATGCCGTCTGTCTTGGCGACCAGTGCGCCGTACTCTTTTGAGGTGGCCCAGGCGCTGAATTCCTTGGCGGCATCCTTGGCCTTGGAGCTGGTAGGGATCGCCAGCGCCCACGAGTACAGCCACGCCGAGCCTTTGTCGGTGGCCTGATGCGGCGCGTAGGTAAAGCCGACGTGATCGGCGACCTTGCTTTGAGTCTTGTCGGTAACGAACGAACCGGCGACGCTGGCATCGACCCACATTGCGCACTTGCCGCTGTTGAACAGCGCGAGGTTTTCGTTGAAACCGTTGCTGGAGGCACCCGGCGGGCCGGATTTCTTCATGGTGTCGACGTAGAAGTTCAGCGCGTTTTTCCACTCCGGACCGCTGAATTCGGGTTTCCACTGCTCATCGAACCAGCGTGCGCCGTAGGCGTTGGCGATGGTGGTGATCAATGCGATGTTTTCACCCCAGCCGGCCTTGCCGCGCAGGCAGATGCCGTACTGTTCCTTGTCCTTGTGGGTGAGTTTTTCGGCGAAGCCGGCGATCTGTTCCCAGGTCGGACGCTCGGGCATGGTCAGGCCGGCGTCCTTGAACAGGTCAGTGCGGTAGTAGGTGATCGAGCTTTCGGCGTAGAACGGCAGGGCGTACAGCGAACCTTTGACTGACAGGCCTTCGCGCACCGACGGGAACACATCGTCGAGGGCGTAGCTGGCCGGCAGATCCTTCATCGGTTCAAGCCAGCCTTTTGCACCCCAGAGTGCGGCTTCGTACATGCCGATGGTCAATACGTCGAACTGCCCGCCCTGAGTGGCGATGTCGGTGGTCAGGCGCTGACGCAGGACGTTTTCTTCCAGCACCACCCAATTGAGCTTGATGTCCGGATGCTCGGTCTCGAAGGTTTTCGAGAGCTTTTGCATGCGGATCATGTCGCTGTTGTTGACGGTGGCGATGGTCAGGGTCTGGGCGCCAAGGCTGACGCTGCTGAGGGTCATGCAGGTGAGGGCCAGCAGAGCTTTTGCAGTGGGTTGCATCGTGCACTCCTTTT
>Ga0207713_1000549_pt1 | contig 37502 bp, 60 predicted proteins | sample KBSS64metaG_FD_184404 | JGI IMG/M metagenome (GOLD analysis project Ga0207713, IMG submission 184404) | Switchgrass rhizosphere microbial communities from Kellogg Biological Station, Michigan, USA - KBS S6-4 metaG (SPAdes) (version 2) | ecosystem: Host-associated > Plants > Roots > Rhizosphere >... | reverse complement strand
ATTAAGAAACGCTTGATATCAACGCATTTGTTAATGCATAAACGCGTGTGCAACGCAAACACTTCCGAAGTGCTACAAATCCCTTTATATCAACGGTTCTGATAATGCGCTAGTTTACATAAGATATATTCTCGGAACCAATTGTTGTATACGATTGTATGGCGTATGCATATATCGGAGTACTATCGCTGTATATAACGACGCTAACCCCGTGAGTTTCAGGCGCCCTCATCCGGTAAGTCCTCGCTGCTACTGTCTAACGTATGAGTAACGGCAGCTCTGTCTCGCATTGTATACGTACTACCTAGCGCCTTGCCTTTCCGCTATACCTAGTTCCTTCTATTATATAGACGTACGATATTACGGTAGATATTGCGGTGATACAACGATAGCGTGAATCGTTTAAATGCCATTCGTTGTCACCTCCGTTTAGATTTGTCGTATGCGATCCGATAAGGGTGACCGCTAGTAAATACATTCCAACGTAGTTTAGTAGCGATGTATAATACGAGTGCTAATCGTTTCATGTTACGTCAGTCCTTTCGTTAAACAAATAACGCCCCTAATAAGAAACCTAATCCGAATGTAGCGGCTGTCATCGTAAGTACTACGAATAATACTACGGTCTGTATTACGCCTTCTAATCCGTCCATATCTTACGTCAGTCCTTTCGTTTATCGTTACGTAAAGTAATCTTCTCATACTTCGGAAATCTAAGATCGAATAAAAATAATAACGAAGTATCGAACATATCACGATTATTTGAATCGCATTTATTACACGTTGGTTTAGACGCCATATAGTCCGGACTCCTTTACGTTAGATTAATCGAGTAGATAAACTACAAACCTTCTGTCCGCTGGCGCGTCCAGTATCATCGTTAATAGTACTTACATTACCTTGACGATGGTCTATAAAAGAAAACGAAAAGACGCCGCCGAGTCACGGTCTTTGTGACGAAGGCGGAATCTCTTAGTTATTTATTAATGCACCGTCAAAGCATGGTATCTCCGTTTAGTGTGCTAACAAAGATAAAGAAATAATTTCACACCTAAAACGACTGTATCCCTTGTGGCTCTAAGCTCGAAGGCACTTTTTAGTTGTGCGAGTCAGATCAATTTTTTAACCGTTTTGTGCGAATGAGCGCAAGTTTTTATTTCGGTTTAACTGCGAAAATAGCTCTCGCTGTGTCATCCGGAACAGTAGAACTTCGATAGATGATCCACGGATTAAACATATACGAACGTTTTCCGCCTACCTCAATCTTAGCCAGCACGTATTCCTCTCCGAATGTCCAACGTTTTACCCTACGACTTAACTCGGAAGGACTAACGCCAATAACCTCGGCCAACTCTTTCGCCTTTAACGGCTGTACTCTTTCCGGAATGTCTTCGTATGGATTATGGCAGATTGTATTCGTCTTTAAATTAACGAAAGGCAACATGCGATAGATAAGTCCGAGATCCTCCGGTTTGTTTTCCTTATGTGCGCTGCGAACACTTCTCGTAAATGACTTAACGGCTGATCGTCCGTTGATTGAACCACGGAAATGATAACGTTGGTTGACCGAATAGCTACCGTCTTCATTCTTTAAGATAATCGCATTGTCGACCGCTTTAGTAAGAAAGTCGTAGAATGTACGAGGCTTATCACGCAAAAATAAAACGCCCATCATATCGGACGTCTTCATTAGCGATTTATTCGGATTTATTAGCGTGCCATCGTAATGCATATAGCCTTGTAATACGAGCATGTAGCCGCATTGTGCGTTAGTTAGTACGCTAGTTACTTCATGTAGAACGTCCATAACGGAAAAAGTGAAGTCGACTTCTCGACCTCTTGAACGTGCTTCTTCGTTACGTAGTTTCGCTTTATATGCTTCCGCCTGTGCGCGGTTAGTAATTATATGTTCTGCGGTTAAGTCTTCGCCAGTAGTGACGTCAACGTATCGTTTGTTACTCATCAGCAATACCGCCTTTAAACCACGCCGAAGTATTCGATTTACTAGTTATCGAGTCAGTTTGTGCGTACTTCTTAACGTGATTTGGAACGTCATTTCCTCGAATTGCTTTCGCTATCTTCTCAGCGATATCATGTACGTCAGCTTCTTCGCGAGGAACGATATTATCGATGTTAATCGTAATGTTATAGTTTTGCTGCGCTTCTTCTAACTCACGTAAAGCCTGCGTCGCTTTCTTCGCTTCACGTTGAATTGCTTTAAGGCCCGTTAATGCTTCGGATACCTCTACGTTAATATTGATTGATACGCGCGACTGATTGTCCGCCATTTACATCGTCTCCTTTATTATGTTCTCGCCAAAAGGCGTACCCGACCGGAAGGCCAGGCGGTTTATTTCCCATACTTCCTTAGTCCTAAGAAACGGTTAATTGTCGGGTTATAAAGCGTTGAAATTAGCGATTTAACGTATCATTACTCACAAAACGAAAGTTAATTTCGCTGTAGGCTCGTTTAGAATACCGCGCAGGGTATCATTTATTGAAGAAATCAGCCAATTGCCCGTAATTATTACCGCCTTTACCAAACGTAGAGTGAAACGAAGTATGACACGACTCACATAATGTAATTCCATTCGAAAGTTCTAACCGTAAGTCCTCGTTATCTACATAAGAGTCGATGTGATGAGCGTGCATGATTCCGACTCTGCTATTACAATTCGGATTCTGACACGTATACTTGTCGCGATTTTTAATAGCTTGCGCCCAAAGACGGTTATCTTCGCCCCGCCCACTTATACTAATCGCTACTTTATATTCCTTTGGCTGCGGTTCAATATAGCTTATAGTAACGGGTTGTGTCTTATTTAACGCCTCGTATTTCCTTGCTTCGTCAATTATTTCGTGTTTAATACTTGCATATTTTACCGGAGGGTTATACACGTTATATTTGCGTAGCGTTTCGTTATTGTAGTAATCGACTTCATCGTCAACGATTGGAACTTCAATTTTCCGGAATTGTTTTGCGCTACGTATGCCGGTTCTCTTACGCATGAGTTGATCGTCGCTAAGTATCGAGTATTCTAATTCTCGGTGTTTATATGGGTTTGGATCGTTAAATATATCGGATAGTAAAATGTCTGCTAATTTAGCCAATAAATCATCGGAAGGATATTCGCCAACTTCAGCGCAATATCCACCGATTAGTTCATTAACTGCAGCGTCTCTATATTCTTGCGTTGTTCCCCTCTCCCTCGTTAAGCAATTTACCGCTTTAATAAACGATACTTCGAAATCATGACGTCTCTTACCGGACAACATTATTCGAACACCTCACCGGTATACATATTCCAACGTTTAACCGGCTGCACTTTCGTGAATTCCTGGTACTTTTTACGGCGTTCGCGATTCTTGCTACGTACTTTACTTTCGAATAATAACGCCTCATTAGTGCCGCGAGTTCTGCGAATAGGCTTACGACGTGACTTTCCGTCGCTGTCGAGGTGATCGGCTGGACTATTATGGTACTTACCGTTGCTTTCGTCCTTCATTCCGCTAAGATCTGTAACTCGTTCGCCTTGCGTATTGCTCGCCTGACTTCCGCGTCGTCCGAACTGACGTCGCTCCGCCTGTACTTCGCTAAGAAACGGATATTCTTCTTGCGAAATCTTATGCGGATTCGGGTCGGTTAACTCTTCGTGTAAAATAGCGTTAGTAAGTCGCTCTAACACTAAACCGTCAGGCCAGTCGCCCGCTGCTTCGCGATATTGCTCCGTCAGATCCTCTACGATTTGCATGCGGAGGTCACGATTAGCGAGAGTGTTGGCGAATACCTTAACCATTCGCGTAATAATCTCGTCTGTAATTGACGCATCTGTATCGATTAACTTATCGAAGTCCCTCTTCGCCTGCACCTGCGCCTTAGTCGTTTCGATGATTCGTTCTACATACGAGATTAGTTCCGCCTTGTGGTTTGCGCTGAATGTGAATTTGAAGTCGTTGCTTACGTTTGTCATTTCGTTTCCCCCTCGTTTGTAATTTCGTTATCCAATCGCTTATTCGCAATTTCTATATATTCCGATTCTCGTTCGAAACCGATAAAATAGCGATTAAGTCTTGCGGCTGCTACCGCAGTTGTTCCGCTACCCATAAAGCAGTCTAAAACGACGTCACCTTCGTTTGATGATGTGCGTATAATATTTTCTATTAACGGAGTTGGCTTTGGTGTTATATGCCCGTTTTGTGCGATTGGTTCATGAATCCATACGCTAGGTAGTGCGCTATTATTGAACGTATATCGCTCCTCTTCGTACTGTTTGACCAGTCTTTCATATTGAATACGTAGACTTTCAAACTCGGTATACAATTCTGAGAAATTACGGGTATTAAACGTCTCATCCGTTACGAGATTAATAATATCTAAATACGTAGCTTCAGTCGGCAGACCCCACTGCGACGAATTATAACGTAAACAGTGATCCGCTCTCTGCCCTACGACTTCCATAATCGCTTTTTTCGTTAATCCAGTCGCTTTGTGTAAGTCGTGAAAGTATTTACGCAACCCTTCGAAATTATTAACGTCTAATTTCACGCGTTCCCATCCGGTTTCTCCGTAAATGTTTCCGCTAGGTTTTACGTAGTACAAACAATACTCCGCTTGTTTTGGGTAGTTTCGGTTTGTTTCCGAATGTACAATGGCGTTTAACTGATTCCATTTTGATCCATTATACTTATCCCATGTTATAAATTGATTAAAAATAAATGAAGTATTAGCGTCTGTAGCGTCCATTAGTTTACGAATCTGTACCATATCGTTATGCCAAAAGTAAAACGAGCCGTTAGGCTTTAAAACGCGCTCACATTCAGTAAATACTTCCGCCATAAACTTTATATAAGCATCAACCGTTTTCCATTTGTCCCAACGCGTGTCTTTTCCGATATTGTAAGGCGGATCTATTACGATAAGGTCAACGCTTTTATCCGGCAGCATCCGCATACCTTCGATACAATCACGCTGATAAATACGATTCAATTCCAATTCGCCGATTAACTTTTTCATTCCGATTCCTCCCCGTCTATCATTTCGTCCAATATTGCGTAGTAATCAAATTCACTAGCTAACGATTCATAAAGACGTACTTTTGCTTCGAGATCTTTTATCCGTTCAATCAACAACTCTTTTTCGTCATTCCCCATCGCCTCCAACTTCGTTTGTGATCGCGTACCCTTCGCCATGCCATCCCCAATATTCGTAAACTGCCGCTATCTTCTCGACTGCCACGTCGATATGTCCTACTAACGTTGTTCTGGCGACGCCTGCCTGTCGCGCCGCCTCCTCTTGCGTTAGGTCTTGCGTATATACTAGGCGTAGAGCTTCCGATTGCCGGTCGGTTAGCTTTGCCGCTGTAATTGCCGTTTGTAAGTCGATAAGCATTAGTACTGCGTCGTAATCGCCTGCATATTGTCGTAGTTCTAGCGCGCCTCGTTCCGCCAGCAGCCGCTTGATGCCTGCCGCCGTGTTTAGCGCCGGATACGACTCTTCTAATGCGCGTTCTTTCGTCGATAAATCTACTTTGACTGATCCGATATCAAACGCCTCCTTTTTCGTTAAGTTGTTCCGCCAGTGATTTGCCGATCACATAAGCGACTTTCGATGCGATTCCGTTGCCGGTTATACGATACTGCGCTCCTAACGCAAACTCTTCCGGCAGCACATACCAGTCGGGAACGGATTGAATTCGTAAACACTCACGCGCTGTGAATCGTCCTGGTGCTCGCCCCGGATGAATCGGCTGGCCGCTGTTATGATGCGCTGGAATCGTATTGCACGGCTGATCCCACGATTGGATACGATTAGCCTGACCGTATGTGTAGTCGCTTTTAGGCGTCCAGTATAAGCCGAGGTCTTACTGTTCTGGCGCGGGTAAATCGCCAATTGCGTTGCGTAGTGTTTTCGTACGATATTCTGATGGGTCTGGCTCCGGGAATTCGAATGTAAAGCCGAGGTCCTGGCGAATCCCTACGATAAACACACGCTCACGCTTCTGTGCTACACCGAAGTCCCATGCGTTAACTAACTTCCAGCTGACGTTGTATCCTAGCGCCTCAAACTCTGCGATTAGCTTATCGAATGTGTGCCGATGCTTCTTCGAAATGAGCCCCTTAACGTTTTCAAATACGAAGAACTTCGGCTGCTTAATGCGGAGCGTGTCTTTGTATTGCCAAACGAGTTTACCGCGTTCGCCTTCTTCGCCTTTTCCGCTACCTGCTAACGAGTAGTCCTGGCAGGGCGGTCCGCCGAATAATCCGTCTGTGTCGGGGAATTCGTGAGGGTCTTTCGTGCTTAAATCCGCCTGTTCTGCATGATCTCCGAGGTTCTTTTTATAAGCCGTAATGGCCTGCGCGTTGAAGTCGTATGCTTTGACGATTTTATAGCCGGCTAGCGTCATTCCTACAGCGCCAAGTCCTCCACCGCAATATACTTCCGTTAATGTTAGTCCGTTCAGTTCTAACTGCTTCATTTAACCGCCTCCGTTTCCGCAAAATAAAAGCGACCGCCTCAATCGAGAACAGTCGCCTAAATTAGTATATTAAATTTACCGGTCACGCCAGACTATTCCCCTCGCACCACCTTTTCTACACCCATCACTGACATTATCATGTCAAGGACATCGTAGAAGGAATCGGTGTCTCCGTTATTAAACACCTCATACTCGGGTGTTATATTGTCAATGAACGTTTCAGTTCTATCGGTTAAATCTGCTTCGGTGAAATCATCACCAGCCTCTTTCGCGCGCTGGATTCGTATTTCGTCATCGGCCGTAATTTTAATGATCGTATAGCCTTCCGCCTGCATCTTCGCATATTCAGGCGCCTTTCTCATATCGCTGATAAGTACGACGCTGTGATTTGCCGCTTCAATCTTGCGCAGCACCTTATCGACCCATACGTTATCTCCGAATACTTCGCACGCCCATTCGCCAAACTTGACGTAGAAGGCGCGCGGTTTAGGATTGCGCATGATGTTCGGGAAGGCGCGGTGAAACGAGTCTTTCATTTCGTCTGCAAATGCGTAAGGTTGTGCGCCATAGAACAACGTTAGGTATGCGGCTGCGAGCGACTTGCCCGACCGTAATTTACCGCAAAGTACTATTTTCGTTGTTTTAGCCATTCCGTAACGCCTCCTCGATTTTTCTTATCGCTGTTTTGAATCCGAGTTCTTTTCCGTCATAGAATTGCGCAAGTTCCTTCTCGCCCATATTTTCGTACTTACTGCAACGTAAGGTAGCTTCGGATTGTTTAACTTTTAACTCCGCAAGCACCTTTTCGATAACCTCAACGCTCACAACCGCAGCAGCCTCCGCCCCGTCGCCCAAGTCGTTAATACGTCCGATAACCTCTTCGACGTTTTGACCGAGCTCCTCCGTATCCTTTTCGTTCTCATCTACGCGATCTTCTAAGTCGGCGATGTCGGTTTGAGCGTTGGTTAGTTGGCGTTTTAGCTCCGCAACTTCCTGCGCAAGATTTGCGAGTAAATCACGTTCGGTTAGCGTTTCTGACTGACCGGATTGTTCAACGAGTTCTAACGTTTCATATTCGTTGTGATAAAGCCAGCTATCATACTCCGGATATTCCTTCGATAGTATTCCTGGAAATGCGTCAGACGTATGTTCGTATAACGCTTCAATCACCGTCAGCACTTCGCCTTCGCGATATTCTCCGCCTCTTCTGTTCGTCACCAAAACCAAATCACCGACGGCAGCATTGCGCTTGACCTTGCGATATTGCTTTCCGTTGTGAGTGATTAAATTGTCGCTATCTGCAAGGCGTTTGAGTGCTGCGCCGTTTCTTGCGACTACTTTTTCGAATGCCTCTCGAATTCTTTCTTCACGATCCTGCTCACCGTTTAGTAATAACGTGATCTCATATACGCTCATATATTACGCCTCCTCTTTTACTAACTCGTTAATGGATACCGGAAAATGCGGCTTAACTAATTCGTAAACAGCTTTTGCGTATTCTTGTATTTCGACTTGGCTATCGTGTGCTAGACGTTGATTTAAGAAGTGAGCGACCGATTGAAGTGACGCCGTCCAGTAGTATCGTACATACATTCCATAAGCCGGTAGGAATAGGCGTGCTTGTTCTGGCGCCATACCAAGTTCGATAGATTTTTCGTATAGTCGCATTGATTCTTCGACGTGCTTTTCATATACGTGTTGAAGTTCGCCCATTTCGTGGTATTCAAGTTTATCCATCAAAGGACCGCCGCTACCTTGCTTCGAATTGTCTGGCGCACTTCTCCATTCGTCCGGATTCGGAACATAAAACGCCGGCTCCTCCGTTACATATCGACGGCTGCTTTCGTTCCATGCGGTCATGTTATCTCCGGAAGATTCTTGAATCGATGATCCTACGATATATTTGAAGTGTTGACGCGCTACCATTAATGGTGAATAAACTTCGAATTGCAGCATCGCATGTCTAAACGGTGATGTGTGGCCTTCGCGTGCTAAGTATTTAATTAAACGAGTGTCGCCTTCGGTAAGTTCAGTCGATTCCTTGTCGTATGAAACACGTGCACTATTTACGACTGTAAGATCGCTACCCATTACGTTAGTTAGTCGGACATATCCTTTATCGAGACAATTTATTAATCTACCCATCTATATGACTTCCCCTCTTTGATTTGTTGGATTGTACCTTTGCTAACACTAAACTTCTCTGATAATGTTCTATAAGACACTCCTACGTTAAGTAGCTGTCGAATTTCTTTAACCGCTTCTTCATCTAGCTTTCTTTTAGTCTTTGCTCCCGCCATAGAAAAGTTCGTTTTCCACTCTTCAGAATTATCCTGAAAGTTATCTGACCTAGATCCTAGAGTTAAATTACTTCTACGGTTATTTGTCTTGTCTCCGTCTATGTGGCGTACACACTCATGATTGAATATCTCATCTCCGAAGAAACAATAAGCTGCAAATCTGTGGGCTGGGACCGTCTTGAATGAAGCTCCATCTCGTATTCTGAAAAGTAGGTATCCGTTTGTTCCTTTACCTAGCTTAATGTTACCTACGTATATCCCAGTAATAGATCCGTCGTCATTAGCTCTGTATCCTTTTTCATAAGCTATAGTTACGACATCACTCATTCGCTAGTCACCCCGCTTGAACCAAACCCGCCAGCACCGCGACTTGTCTCGTCTAATTCTTCAACGACTTGAAATTGCGCCTGCTCTACTTGGTTGATTACCGCTTGTGCGATGCGATCGCCTTTGCGAATTAGATAAGTATTTGCGTTAATCCATTCACCGAAACTATCGCTACGTTCTCCGTTGATTAATAGAGCGCGTTTGCTAACCGTTCGGCAGTATTCGTTATTTTCAACAAATCCACCAATCGGAGAAGTATTATCGACGATAACGCCAACGTCTCCGCGATAAGTACAATCAACAGTCCCTAATTGCACTCGTAATTTTGTACGTACTGTAATTCCGCTTCTAGGTCGTACTTGTAATTCGTATCCTGGCGGCAAAGCAATCGCCAATCCTGTCGGAATAATCCTCGTCTCACCCGGCGCAATGATTACCGTTTCCGATGCTACGAGGTCAAAACCTGCGTCAAATTCATGCGCATATTTCGGAATTACCGCCTCTTCGCTTAACCGCTTAATTTTTACGTTTATTTTCATCGTATACTTCCTCCGCTCATTAATTTTTCGATTGCTTCTATTAACGGTGCATTGTCGGGCTGATTATTTCGGCACCAATTTCGTAGCTCATTGAAGTTCCGTATAGTCGCTTCTTTGTTACGTCGGTCCTCGTCGTTTTTCCAATATGCGGCGACTCGACGAACCGTAAAGAATATATCGTGGCGATCTTTCGGCGACATTGGAGCGCCTCTGTTTTCGCCTAATACGTGACATAAGTGATGACCGGCGCCTTCAATTCGAGGGTCGTATTTCATTCGCCTTCACCTAGCGCCTCTAGTATTTTCGCTACACATATTCCGATTAGAATACCGACTATGATTCCGGCAGTAAACACCGCGGCCAATTCGCTCATCCTAACGCCTCCTTCATTTAGACGCCTTAAATTTCGTAATCAATTCCTTACGTGTGATTCCGAGTAATTCTAGCGCATGAGATAGCAGTTCATAATCTTCGAAGTCTTCACCGCGACATTGCGAGCAACTCGTTTCTTGTTCCCACGACGACCCTTCCGGCGTAAATCCGTCCTCTTCACGTCGATAACCGTCTGACTCCGCACAACTATCGCAACACCAGTGATTTCCGCATTCGCAACCAGTGTAATCGCCACAATCCGGAAAAGTATCTCCGCAACTCTTACAAGCGTAAAAATCTACTCCCATACCGTAACCCCTCCGATTTATATTTTATTAGCGAACAAATTTTACGGCTTCAACTCCGTTAATCTTCAAAATCAGCGACTCAACCGTCTTCTCCGCGCTCGCCTCCGCCTTATCCTGCGCCCGCTTATCGTTAGCGATGTCCGCCTTGATTTCCGACTTGGCTTCGCTGTAGAGCGCCTTCAGCTTCGTCTCATCAACGTCCTTTCGCCATAGCCCGCTATCATTCGTAATTGTCATGTTGTCATACGGCAGTGATAGAGCGATTAGCTTCGGCTGCGGTAACGTCACCTTTACGACATTGCCAACGGTGCTGATTTCGATATCTTTCGTATTAACGCCAAGCTTGAACGTGCCGCGAACGTTAACCATCGCCTCCTGCTTTCCGTACCATTTGGCGTCTGAATAGCGCTCCGTCTTTTCCGCTTTGCCTGTTAGCGTGACGAGTTGCGCTGATTCCGTTAGTGCGTTGACGATTGTTTCTTCGTGAAGTACGATGGGCGCTGGCGTGGCTGCTTCGGGCGATTCCGCTCGGTTGCCGCCGAGTGTGAACGTTAAGCTGCCTACGATGATAGCTCCGGCTGTGAATGCGATTAGCGTGCGTTTCATTCGAAGTCATCCTCTAACGGCTTATATAGGTGTGGAACGATATACGGTTCCTTATTATCGCCACTATCCTGGACTAACATCGACATAGTTTTAATACGATGATGCTTCGGTAGTTCTTCCGATAATGCCTCGTAACCGTTCAATTCTTCTGAGATATCGACTGTTTCTTCCGTATAATACTTCCCACTCTTTTTGAAATACGTCACCATTACTCGTTTCATCTTATCGCCTCCTCTTCGTCATTTGCAAAACGTATACTCAAACAAGAATTTCATAACGAAACCTAACGTCGTGCCTACGGTTAAGCCTGCGAGTGTGACTGCGATGTATTTCATGTTGTCGTCCTCCTCCTTTTGCGCAGTTTTCTCGTATTGTAAATTAATCCTCTTGGTACACAGATGCGTTACCAACAATTGTCCAAACACCATCCGGGAAAACGTCCAACCATTCGCTCGTTCCGATTATGCTGTTTTCTATCCCTAACCCCTCTACACCAGCCTTATTTTTACCATAAAAGACTAAAGCCATTTCTCCTGTCTCATCATTGCGTAAAACATCATATAGTTTTATTTCCTTACCTGAACTGTCGTACCTTGTTTCAACCACCCTTTTCATCTTCTTTTCCTCCCCCACATTTTCCGTCAATCGTTAACGTTCCCTCGCGCTTCTAATGCTTCAAACTCCGGAGCCACATCATGATTACGTAAGATATCTTCGACGATTCCTACGACTGGATGACGTTCGACAATCGTTAAGTTAATGTGATCGTAATATTCATGCGCATCCTTACCGTACATTCCGTTAAGTAATTGGAACAAACCATTTGCTGAAGGCTTACGTAGCTTAACGCTATCTGTCTGCGCAAAGTTGCCGACGAATACGAATTTCGAACCTTCCGAGATACGAGTCGCAATGGCTGCGAATGTATGAGTATCGATATTTTGAACTTCATCGACTAGCAAAAACGTATGATGTAGTGATCGACCTCGCATCGTTTGGATATTTTCGAAGAACACTTTGCGTTTGTCCTCTTCGCCTTCTGTTAGGTAGCGTTTAATTTCGCTAGCCTTTTCGCTCATGATTTCGAGGTTATCCATGAACGGCGCGATAAACGGATAAGTCTTTTCGTCGATACTGCCCGGTAAAGCTCCGACGTCCATTCCTAATTGCGTTTGTAACCGTGTATACATGAACTTGCGGTAGTCCTGACGTTCTGTTAATCGTTCTAAGCCGGCTGCCTGTGCGAGAAGTGTTTTACCGGATCCAGCCGGTCCTGTTAGAAACGTGAATGGTTTATCGTTTAGTAGTGCGCGAATCGCCGCTTTCTGTTCGTCGTTCTTCGCTGTGATTCCGAAGATTGTCAATTACTTCGCCTCCATTCGATTGTGTGTTGCGCCTTACACTTAATAGTACGAAGCGTATTTTAACTTCGCGCAATTTTAGCGAAAGTTTTCTTCGCTTATACCGCATTATCTGCAGGCGCTTCCGAAAGTGGACGTTTTCGTGTAAAATAAAATTACGAAAGGAGTGTTTCGTATGGTAAATAAAAAGATCCGACGACAAGGCAATTCGCACGCAATCTATTTACCGCTGGAATTCCTCAACGAGCTCGGCCTTTCCGCAGGCGATGACGCCGAAGTCAGCATCGACTCTGTAACGAAGGAAATAATTATACGCAACGCAAAAACGGCACCTCTTACGGAAGACAATCGATTTGATCGCCTCGTAAAAGATGCCGTTGAAAAGTATTTATCGAGCAGGGGCCTCTAATCGCCGCTGCTTCGTTTGTGTCTGCTTATTGCGCTACGTCAGTAGTCGTTGTATCAATCGCGTCTACTTCCGCCTGCGTCATCGGTTTAGCCGCTTCAGTGTTCGACTTCACTTCGTTAGTTTTAACGTCTAGGTCAGCCGCCTGGTCGTTCGCTTTCGTAATTTCGCCTTCTAAGCCCTTCACTTGCTTATCGACTTCCTTCGCTTTGTTTACGCCCCAGCTGATATCGTCTTTCAATTTCGCATTCTCTTTCGCTAATGCGTCTTTTGCTGTGCTTAATTCAGCGTTTTGATTCGTAAGAGCCGATTTATCTTTCGATAGTTGGTCGATTTGAGCCGAAAGCGTTGCGATACTTTCTTGCGCCACTTTTAGCGATGCGATCTTGTCGTCGAGTTCCGCTTTTAGTGCTGCCGCCTGACCTTTCGAAGCTTCTAATTCGCCGTTTTTAGCGTTTAACTGTCCCTTTACGTCTTCTAATTGCGCTAGATTAGCCGCGATATCTTTCTGTAATTGGTCAACGTTTGATTTAAGCGCCGTGTTGTCGCCGCTTAATTTAGTGATTTCGCCATTCTTGCCGGAGATTACTCCGTTAGCTGCAACGATCTTTTCGTCCGCCGCTTTCTTTAACGAGTTGATTTTCGATACTAACGCATTTTCCGAAGATTCATAGCCGACGATTTTATCGCCTAATCCACCTAACGTTTGTTTTGCGTTGTTGATTGCGTCGCCACCCGTCCACGCTAATCCTCCGATAACTCCTGCGCCAGCCATAACTCCGATAAAAGTTTTAGAAGTAAAAAATGTTGCAATCCCCATTCTAACATCTCCCTTAATTTTAGTTGTTTAGTAACTTTTTACCTTACGAGTAATATATTATTACATTGTAATTACTTTGTAAATACTTTTATGTAAAAAATTAGCCCGACATTTCTGCCGGACCTAGTTTCGCTCTTATAAATCATCAAATCCGTTAGCGTCGCTCGCCTTCGTATATTGACGTGATTTTTGTTCGAAGAAGTCCGTCTTACCTAAGTCGACCTCCTGGTACGCAATGATCCATCGCATCGGATTTTCGTTGTAGCCTTCGAACGGCTTATCGAATCCTAACTGTTTGCAACGCTTGTTTGCCGTAAATTTGATGTACGCCTCTAGTTCCGATTTACTTACTCCGTCGAACTTGTCGCCTACAATATCGTTACCCCAAGCGATCTCTAACTCAGCCGCACGGATGAATGTATTACGAACAAACTCCGCAAGTTCTGGCGTATTGTATTCGGGATTCTCCGCTAGTATCTCCTTAAAGATTTTAACGAATAAATCTACGTGGATCTCCTCGTCTCTATTAATGTAGTTTATCATCGTAGATGTTGCGACCATTTTCTGATTGCGCGCTAAGTTATAGAAGAATGCGAATCCGCTGTAGAAGAATAACCCTTCGAGAATAACGTCATATACGATAGATTTTAAGAAGTTATCAATGGATTGATTATCGACGAAATCTTGATAACCTTCGAGTACAAAGTCGTTACGGTCGCGGAGTAATGGTTCACTACGCCAGTATTCGAATACCTCTTCTTGCTTCGCGCTACTTACAACACTAGAAAGTACGTACGAATACGAGTGATTATGTACGACTTCCTGTTGCGCTAAAATAATCATTAAAGCGTTAACTGCTGAATCGGTTAAATAGTACGCAGCTTTACTTGCATAGTCAGATTGAATTGCGTCAAGTAGCGCTAATAGTCCGATAATCTTTAAGAAAGCGTCTTGCTCATCTTTAGTTAATTGCGGAAACTGTTTAATATCTTGCCCCATATTAACTTCAAACGGAACCCAAAAATTAGCAAGCATACGTTTATATTTCGGGAAGCTCCAAGAATATCTCACGTTGTTCCAGTTCAAGATATTCGAGGACTGTCCGTTGACAATCCCCGTTGATCTATTCGGTGCGTTTACGTCTACTAATTTACGTTTTTCCATTTATATCAACCTCCGTTTATTATGAGTAGCAATTCTCGCAAGCCGCTTCTTCTGTTTCCGATGTAGAACGAACGTAATAAGTCGTTTTCAATTTGTTTTTCCATGCCGTCATATGAATATCGAGCAAGTCTGACGCTTTCACATCGCTATAAACGTAAATATTAAACGATTGTGATTGGTCGACATGACGTTGACGAGCCGCATTCTGAGCGATACTAGCTTTCGCATGTCTTACATCACGGAAATACGTGTAGAAGTCTTTCGTTCCTGGCGACAAGTCAGGCGCAGTAACCGGAATCTTATAGTTCTTTTTCTCTTCCGAATATTCAAGGCGGAACACTGGGTCGCTCGCTGCCGTTGAACCTCCGATAATTGCCGTAGATCCGTTAGGTGCTGGCGACATTAAGTAGCCGTTACGAATTCCGTCTTCCCAAACTTCATACGCAAGTTTCTGCCATCTTTCGCTCGTATATCCGCGTCTCTCGAAGTATTTGCCGGTCTGCCATTCGCTGCCTTCAAACGCTTTGTAGGCGCCTTTCTCTTTCGCTAAGTCTGCGCTCGCCTTAATCGTAAGATACGCAATCTCTTCGTATAACTCATCCGCTAACTTAACTGCATCGTCAGATAACCACGGAATCTTCTTCAGCGCTAAAAGGTGATGCCATCCGAATGCTCCAAGACCTACCGCGCGATACTTTTGATTCGTCATTTTCGCCTGTAATACTTCGAGCGTATTTAAATCTATTACGTTATCAAGCATGCGGACTTGAATCGGAATTAACTGCTCCAAAACTCCGTCCATAACTGCGCGTGCTAGATTGATTGACGATAAGTTACAAACTACAAAGTCGCCGGCTTTCTTGCGAATAACAATTTCGTCACCGTCGATTACTTCCTCTCTCGTAACTGTCGGACTTTGGTTTTGCGTAATTTCCGTACATAAGTTACTGCAGTAAATCATTCCGGCATGCTTATTCTGATTCGCTCGGTTAACCGTATCGCGATAGAACATGTACGGCGTTCCCGTTTCTAATTGCGAAATCATGATACGTTTAAAGATTTCAATCGCTGACATTTTCGTCTTAGATAGTTCGTTGCATTGTACACACTCTTCGTATTTAGTACGGAATGAACCGCTACCTTCTTCCTCATCGTAAAAGTCCTGCAGCTTGTAGCCCATTACTTGCTCGACTTCGTGCGGATCGAAGAGGAACCAATCGCCACGCTTTTCGACTTGCTCCATAAATAAGTCCGGTAAGCAGACGCCAGTGAATAAATCGTGTGTACGTTGACGCTCATCTCCGTTATTTAAACGTGCGTCTAAGAACGCTTGAATATCCTTATGCCATACGTCAAGGTAAACTGCGATTGCGCCTGGACGTTGGCCTAGTTGATCGACGCTGACTGCCGTATTGTTGAGCTGCTTCATCCACGGAACGACTCCGCTACTTACGCCTTTGAATCCTTTAATGTCGGAACCTCTTGAACGAATGTGTCCAGCGTATACTCCGATACCGCCACCATCTTTCGATAAGCGAGCAACGTCGGTATTGCTGTCGTAGATGCCGCGTAAACTATCGTCAATCGTATCGATAAAGCAACTCGATAACTGACCGTATGATTTACCTGCGTTAGCTAGTGTCGGAGTCGCAACCGTCATGTATAAAGTTGACAGCGCCCAGTATGCATTCTTAACATGCGTAATTCGGTCCGCTGTTTCTTGCGACATTAACGTCATGGCGATAACTAAGAATCGTTCTTGCGGAAGCTCATACGTTTTCTTGTCTTTGTCCGTCGCTAAATAACGATCAGATAACGTCAGTAAGCCGATATAATCGAATAACTTATCGCGTTCCGGATCAATAACCGCCCCTAACTCGTTAATTTCCTCTTTCGAATACGTTTCGAGTAACTTCGGATTATAAATGCCCTTATCAGTTAACGTAACCAATAACGAATAGAAGTCACCGTATTTATTAACCGCATCATATACGCGATTCTTTGACGCTTTCTTGTAAAGCTGGCGGTTCAATACGTATGCTGCAACGTAAGTCCAATCCGGTGTGCGAGCGCTAACTTGCTCCAACGCGGATAAGATTAATAAATTCGTAATTTGATCGGCGCTATATTCTTCCTTCGCCTCGATGCTACGAATGACTTTTTCGCTGTAGCTTTCTACGTCTAGTTTCGGATATCGGTGCGCAGCCGACTGGATAAACGCTAGCAGTCGGTGCTCATCGAAAGGTAATTTTCTTTGGCCGTTATTTTTCGTAATTGTCGTCATTCAACATCGCCTCCGTTATTTTCTTCGTTTTTGATTAATTCGTTCGTGTCAGCTAAACCCTTCAGTATTTCCTCGCGTTCCTTTTTCTTTTCGATTACCTTCCGCTCTGCCCGTATGATGTCATATTCGTTATCCTGCAGCGATTTCTCTTGGCGGTGTTTCATGTTATATAATTCACCTAACGTATGTTTCATTTCGCTCGCCCCTTTCGGAATGGTTCAACGAATAGCCAGTTAATGAATCGCACGATGTCACGTAGTATAATGAACGCTACTCCTAACAACAAAATTACGGTTATTACTTGGCCTGAGTACGGTATCATAGCGACAAGGAGAACAATTCCGCAAAGGACAGTCGCAGCTACTATAAAAGCACCAACAACTATTAACCGTTCTTTAAACTCGCTCATTTCGAAATCACTCCTTCGTTAATTAGGTAGGCAAGCGATAAACTTGCGGCGTCTGATTCGTCGTCACAAGCAAATTCGCCTTTATATCCGGTTAACTCACGAACAGCCTGCTCGATTTCATCTTTCGTTGCAACGCCTTTACCGACTACGATTTCTTTCATCTTCGACTGAGGAATGCCGAGGTGAGTCTTGCGTTTACCTTTACGATCAACCGTAACGAATGGCGAAAACTCTAATCCGAGAAATTCAACGGCTCTCGCACACGCTGCCCACGCTGAGAGAACTGGATAATTCTGTTTCGATGATTGGCCGTGAAAGTCTTCGCGAGTTACAATATCGATACCTTTACCAATATGGTCCGATATGAAAGAAACCGCCCACGCGTAGACTAATTCGTGTCGTACAGCGTGGCTTAGTTTCGTATTTGGTTTAACGTGACTGACTGCGATAATTTTCGGCTTACCGTCCTTGACTTCGATAATGGATGCGCCTGGACACGTCAAACTTGTGTCGAACGATAAAATCCTCATGCGCTTGCCTCTTCGCGTGTATCAACGATAAACTCATACGCATCTAAATACTTTTGCTTCTTCCAATCTGGTAGACTCGACTTCATTGCCAGCGAAGCCTGCTTTTTGATTTCCGTAACTTCATCGTCGCTAAGATCCAGCGCACATGCCGTCTTGAAGTTGTTAAATCCGAATCGCTCGATATCCATTTTCGGTGCCTTGCCTGTTGACACCGCTTCAGTAATCGCAGCAAAGTTGTCGAGTACTTCTCGCTTCATCTCATCGGTAATCTCTACGCCAAACACTCGCACGTCAGGCGTTTTCTCATATTCTTCCTTCGTCATATTCCACGCCTTTTTACTTGCGTTCACATATACGACTAAGTAGTAATCAACGTTGTACATTAACGAATAACACGTAATCTGTTTAACGTGGTCCTCTTTCGGTTCGCGCATCGAATGTAGCGACGTTTGTGCTGCCGTAGTTTGTTTCGACTTGATTTCGAGCCCTACGCGGATGATTTCGCCATCTTCATTTACGTAATCAAGTACGCCATCGCAAGTCCCTAAAAGACTGAATCGCTGACCATTGTGTTCGATAAATCGTTGCGTCTTAACGAAGTCTTCGAAGAATGGCTCGCCTGCTTCTGTTCGTGACATTCCGAAGCGTGGTCGTTCGCCAGTAAACTTTTCGTAATGACGTTCCGCTAGTAAAACCTCGCGTTGTAGCCAGTCGCCGAGCGAAGTCCCCTGCGCCGTCCATCTGCGTCGCCACGGCTTTACATCTTCGTCGTCCTTACGTGCTTTCTTTGCTTTTACGTAAAGCTCACGCGGGCAGCTGTTGGCGCTACTTGGCGAGAAATATACGCTTTTGAAGTCGAGGCGCTGATACTTACGTTTGACCTTCGCGTATAATTCGTGAAGCCAGGCGTCAAGCTTATCATCATAGGGTTCACGATAGGAGTGGAACGTATCTAAGAATTCGGTAAAATCCTGCGCAATTTGATTAACGTTTGTCATTCGGTTTCCTCCTTCGCCTTTTTAAGTATGTGCTGTACAGCCAATCCGTTCAAAATGTGTGTCATCTCGACTAAGTTTTTATTATCGTCAACTAAATCGTTGAATACGTAAGTTGCCGCGCCTAACATCGCTGTAAAGAACGTCGTAGCGTCTAATTCATCTAAATCTGCGATAAAATTTTCCGATTCTTCTTCGAATACCTCATTAATAGCGTTAACTAAATTAAACGTATATTTTTCGTATTTACTCATTCCGATTCCCCCTCGATATTTTTCGTCGCTACTAAAATAACTTCCGCCGGCTTATGCAACGCCTCGCTATACGCAACAACTATCGCAGCAATCACTAACGACTGTACTAGCGTGAAATCTACGAAGTCAGTCATAGGAACTAATACGTAGTTGACTGCGGTGATGATTGCGAATTTTAGTATCGGATTCATATATCGCCTCTGCTGACGACTAGCACCGAAAATACTATATCGCCATTGGGTTGCATTGACGTCTGATATTGAAGTTCAATTTCGCGATGAGCCGGTTGATCTTCGAGCATCTTTTTTAGTTCCGCATGAAAAGTAGCTCCGTCAACGTTCGAAATATGGCCGAGATATTTAATCTGTTTCATCACTTCGCCTCCCTAGCGTATTGTAAGCAATCAAGAAATTCGTCAATGGCCGTTATGCCTGTCGTACGTGCCATTTCGTGTCCGTTTCTTTCGAAGATCAATGTCGGAGCAGCCATTAGGCGGTGTTTCGCTTTGTACGACTCTTTAACTTCCGGCAATACTTCGTCCAGATTGATATATTTGAATTCGACGCCTGTTAGCGTTGGTGTGATATCGTTAAGGTAAAGTTTGACTGGCTCACAATTGCGGCACCCATTCTGCGTAAATACGGTAATATTAATCATTAAATTGCCTCCTTCGGTTTGTTGTTTTCGAAGTCCCATTTACTCGCTGAATACTCCGCCATCCACTCTGTTTCGATTACAGTGTCGCAATCTAACGGAAGTACTAGATGAAAAGTGTTCGTCATAATATCATCGAATAATTTCGGTGCTTCTTCCGTAAGTTGATCGTCTGGAATAGCCGTTTTTAATTCGTCATGCAAGGTCAGCGAGAACTCCCAACCCTTTCCGAGAACAAATTCATAATAAACGCGGATCATACAAAGTTGTAGAATGTTAGCGCCTGAACCTTGAATCGTATGGTTAAACGCTGCACGCTCACATCCGCCAGTAAATCGCATTAACTCCCAAAATTCTGAACGGTCCTTCCACGGTAATCTATTCGTCTTCTTACCGAGTTCCGGATCGTTCTTATCGGCGATTCCACATTTGCGCATTAACTGGCATAATCGTTTGTATTTCTCGATGTAACCTGGAAAGCGTCGTTTCTGCTTAAATATCGTAGCTGTCCATCCGTATTTACGAAGGTGAGCGAAAGTTTCTTCGACCATGCCTTTAAATCCCGGTAAGATTTCGTCGAATTTCTTGTAAGCGACTAACGCCTGCTCTTCGTCGATACCGAACGGAATAACGCCTTTATAGAACATATCGAAAGCCTGCCCGTAACCAATCGCAAGGAACATCTGCTTCATCGCTTTTCGGTAAGCCGGAACCTGCTGCGGAGTACCTTTGACGGATTTATAATACTTTTCCGTACATACTTCCGTCGGTACGTTGAATAGAATCGACGCAAACTCTACGTATGGATCTAAGCCTTTACGATACATTTCAGCGAATATCTCATCGCCAAACTCAGTCGCCATACGATGCGCTTGAATACGCGGTTCAATTGACGATAAATCCGAACCGATAAATTTGTGACCTACCGGCGGTTTGAACGTCATTCGTACACGTTCGCCTTCTTCGGTTCTTGATGGAATGTTCTGGACGTTCGTTCCCTTACGCGTCTTCTTCTCCGCTGCGACTAGCTCTCTCATGTAATCTAAGAAGTTATTATCGTTGATGTCACTGCGGTAAAGTGCGTTGTCCTTTCCGGTATAGCCTTTCGAACTGTAACGGCCAGTAGATACGGTTTGTAGCTGCGTATGCAACCTTCCGTCGATATCCATTGCGTTCGGAATCTTCTTAATGAACGTTCCTAGTAGCGTCGATAGCTTCGAATATTCTTCCAGAGGCTTTAACGCTGGCTCATCGCGGAAGTATAATTCGAGAACGTCTTTACTAGTCGCTCGCTGACGCTTCTTATCGATGATTTTCGTTTTATCTTCGATTTTCAATACGTCGTAAATTAAATACTGAAGGTGCTGATCGGAACCTAAGTTAAATTCGTGCAAGTAGTCCGGCGCATTCTGCGGAATTGCTGGTGCTAAAGGTTCCGTTTTGTATCTTCGAATGCGGTCCTTTAATTGCTGATATTTCTTCGTTGTCGGACTCGCCGCCCGTAACTCCGCTTCACATTTACGTAACATTTCGGCCTGCTTATCGATTTGTTTCTGACGACTTGCGCACCATTCGCGGATCTTATCGCCTTTGAGATGCATCGACATATCGTGTAGGAACTCATCGTCAATGTTGTACGCTTCATGTAAGTCGCGAATCGCTTGCTGTAACTTCGGTTCGTATTCTTTTTCTAGCGATTTCATTTCGTCTAAGTCGATTACAAATCCCGTACGCTCAATCGTTGTATTCACTTCGTAGAGGTATTGGCGTATTTGAAAGTACGGATAATGTAAGTCGTCGCAACGCTGCATCATATCGATTTGCCATTTCGTATAAAGCCAGCCTTTTTCAACGTCCTTTATCGCATAGATGCCGACTATTTCCGGCGAGTAAACCATAGGCGAACCATTTCCGAATAAATCTTCGAAGGTGAAATCGTCCAGGTGACTTGCGCCGATTGGCTCTTTATACTTCGAAACTAACGGCTTCAAACCGAAGGACTGCTCATGTTCGTTCATAATTTGCGCTGCGTCCATCGAGTCATATCGAAAACCTTTCGGCTTCAATCCATCGTTTAAGAACATCGCGTAGTCAAACGTTGTATTATGAAATGCCTTCGCATGTTTCGCATCTTCGATAAATACTCGGACGATATCTAACGCTGCTGATCGTGTACATTGCGGGTCATCCGTTAAGTGGCCGTAAGCTACGTAGTAACCTTCGTTTAGTAACGGAAGCCAGAACGAGTAACCGCCGCTCATATCGATGCGAGTATCGGTTCCGCTCGTTTCGGTGTCCCACTCCGTAAATGATTGGACTAACGGAACCTCAACGCCTCGACTCGTTAATTTCTTACGAATGAGTGTATCGTTGAACAGTTCGAATACTCGGCGGAACCAAGCGTCGCTCTGCTGCAGTTTTACTTCCTCCGCTAGTCGGTCCATCATTTTCGGTAAGTCCTTGTCGTCAGTAATAACGAAGTAATTGTCCGGTTTAGTTTCTAACGTCGTAGCGATACGTTGTTGCCGCAACTCTCGCTCGCGTTCTTCTAAAACAACGCACCCCATTTGCAGCGCTTCTTTTTTCGTAAATTTGCCCGTCGAGATTCTGCCTGTTAATCCCGACGAGTAAGCCGATCTTGCCGTTTCAAATTCGCGAAGCTCCTTTTCGGTAAAGCTCGATTTAGATAGACGTTGCCAAGCGTCCTCCATTGATTCAGTCGCCGCAACTTTGCGCTCGCTTGCCTGCTTGACGCGTTGCTTGGCGGACTCTTTACCGTCGTCCTCTCCGTTTAGTTTTAATCGTAGATTTAATTGCTGCAAGTCGAATCACCTCCGTTACTTAACCGCCTTTATGATTTCTTTAATAGCGTAGTATTCCGGATTAGCTAACTTCTTAACTGCGTCTGAGCAATCAACAAACCCGCATATAAAGAAGAAAATAAATACACACGACATGATTATCGCTAAAATACCGAATACGTTTAAATCGTATTTATCGGATTTCTTGTACAGTAACCTTATCGCCAGACCAATTAACGGTAGAGCCACCGCATAACTAATCAGCGTTGTAACTCCGTCAACCATCTGTTGGCGAATTAATACATCGTAAACATGTTCCGCTGCAACGCCTAACTTTGCTGCTATTGCGTCAATGTACTCACTAACTTTCCCGACTAATTTATCGTTCATTTATAGGTCAACCCTTTCGCAATTTAATTTACGGTACTCGTACGCCATCATATCTACGTTGTCCCTGAACCATTCGACGTAGCAACTTTGATTGCAGTAATGAACGTCACGTTCTTCGTCGTAGAATGCGGATTTACCTTCGTATAATTCTGCATAGCACTTGTTACAAAGCGCCGCTAGTTTCGGTTTCATGCGCCTACCTCCCGACTGAAATTTATCGGTAAATGTGTCCACTTTTCCGCCAGCTTATCTTCCGTCGTCCAGTACTCACCGATTTCGCGGTTGGGAAACATATACACTTCGTTATCTAAAATACCAATGAGAAAACCGCAGTCACTTAACGTATAAGTGGTTCCGTTATTCTTTTTGGCGTAGACAACGACTTGACCTTCGCGATCGAGCCGTCGTCGTGCCGTTTTGACTTGAATTTTGATTAGCGTTGAGTCATCGCCAGGCGCCGTTACCCACAAATCCGCAGGTTCGGGCGTTACTGGCTTGGCGATAGTATACCCGTTAGCAATCAACGCTGTTTGTGCGAGGAGCTCGGAGTGAGCGCCTTTATCGACTGTTTCGTGCGCCATACTTCCGCCTCCTTAGAATCCGTAGTTATCGTCGTTAACTTCATTTCCGCTTGCGAAGTCGGAATCGTTTCCGCCTGCAGCCGCGCCAATACTCAATCCGATTAACGTAATATCAAAGCCCGCCGCTACTAAGTTTTCCGTCTGCGTCTTTTCGTCAGCTTCGAACAGTAAGCCTTCGAATAACTTCTTATTGAACTCTTTTCCGACGGCTTTTTGAAAGCTCGCTTTTTCCTTGTCGGTTAAGTCATCTTCGAAGTCAAGAACCGGAGTCAACATGACCGTTGTATTTGTGCCGGATCCAGTCTTTTCGATTTCGAATGCCGATTTATCCTTTTTCGGATCGTATTTAATAAGTAGCGCTTTAAGCACCTTATCGAATTGTGGGCCCGTAAAGTCTAAGACGATTTCTTTGCCGGTTTCTAATTCGATAAATCCGATAGCATAACGTTTCTTACCTGCGTACTTATAACCTTCGCTAGTAAGGTCTTTATACGGCTTCGAATTCTTAATCGCCTTAACTGCTTCCTCGTCGTCTTTATCAACGTCTTTTAGCAATTCGCCAGCTTTATCGTAGTAGTATTGCGCTGCTTTATCCCATGGAGTAAGGTCCGACTCAACAAAACCTTTATCGTTACGTACTGACGGTGTTTCAGCGATAAACGTATTAACGCGTTTGAAAACTCCGTAACCGTAATAGCGCATTACATTATCCAAGCCAGTTAATTTCACTTTCATCGGTACACCTAACGGCAACTTCGTAAAGTCTGACTTCGGTTTATTACCTCCGCCTGCTCCGTTACTTTCTTCGATAGCTTCCATTCCGAATTTAAATTGTGACATCTAATCCGCTCCCTTTTCCGTATAATTTTCCGAACGTCGGTTAAACCCACGCCCGAAGGAACTACTCCGCTTGACATTCCCACCGTGACGAGGCAAGAACGAAGTAACTCCTTCCGGCGCCGAAACGGTTCACTACGCCGTTTCGATGCTCGGTATTACTAGAGCGTGTTTCGGACGCCCACTAAACGCCCGTCGTAAAGCACGCATGTCTACAGCCGATACCACAACAGCGCTGGGCTTGTCGAGGCGACAGATTTACTAAACGACTGTCTGCACGTGCTCTCCGACGGACGGGCGATACTGTGATCGCCTTGACATTCCGCTAGTAATTTGATACGTTATAAACCTAGTTGTGTAGTAATTTTTGCTGACGTATAGCCCACCCGCTATGCGTCTTTTCGTTTTAAATCACGATATATGATGACGTATGCCCCGACGGGTATTAACGGTAGTATGAATTCAGACATACGAACTCACTCCGTATACCAATTTGCTACGCTCCGCCTTGATTTCGTTAATTTCCGCCTTTAGTTCCGCTACTTTAATCGTAATTGTTTCGATCTGCTCTTTAATCGCCTGGACTGATTCGTCCTTTCTAGCGCGCAGTAATCGCAACTCACATTCCGCCATTTGTACGTTCAGTTTAGATATTGCGAGAGTATTTCGGCGTGTGATGCGAGCTTCTTGGCGTTCAATCTTGCGCAGCTCCTTTTCGATAATGCCGCGAATTCTAGCGTTTAAATCAGCGTTGACATGCGGTACGACGCAAGTGATAAGGCGGTCAGCTTTCGGTTCAAGGATAAATCCGACGCCGTCCGATACGAATAAGCGTCTTTCTTCGCCATGCTCGCCGGATAATATATTGCCGACGTGCTTCGCTTGCTTCATTTTTTCGCGAATCCAGCGATCCGCTTGGTTAGCTTTTACGTTAAAACGATCGACAGCGCGTTCCATTGCGTGTTTCGTTACGTATAAGTTTTTCACCCCAACTTCACCGCCTTTATTGACGACATTTTAATATAATCCGCTGGATCTTCGTAGGGCTTTAGTCCACCGTTATAGATTTTTTCTACATCTTTCGACAAGTTTTTCGGGTTATTCATCACATTTTCCCTCTTTTCCGTTGTAATTTTCCGATATATCATATAAAATGGCGTTAGAAGTCATAAAAAAGATGTTTCGTTTTCTTTCAAATGACGTATAATAATAATAAGAATACTCGTCGGGCCTCATGCCTGAAGTTCCGACGAATCGAATTTAAAGCGCAATCAAATAGTCGGTATAATCTCCGAACTGTTTGGTACTAAATCTCGCTGCCAGGCGATTTAACTTGCGTGATACCTTTTTACGACATATACCTGTTGCCTTTTCCACAGCCAATGGACTCGGTTTCGGTAATGTCATGTACGCTTGAACGATTGCCGTCGTCTCAGCGTCACAGTCTTTCGTTAAGAAGTCGATCAGTTGCCACTGGTCGGCTTTTTTCGTGCTTACTACCGTGTGTTCTAAATCGAATTCATCTCGGATATCAAAGGTTGCCGCCTCTGACTCGTCGTTTGCCTTCGATAAGTCTTCGTAGAAACACTCGTTTTTGACGATGCGCTGCTTTGTGCGATTTAAGTATCGTCTACTTAGCGCTGCGCTTGCGTTAAAGAAGTTTCGGAAGTTGCCGCTTCCGTCGTATTTCTCAACGCATTTGATTAGAGTGTCTTGGTAAATTGCGATAACCTCTTCCGGTGCCGCCGAAATTGATTTCGCCACTTTTACGCTAGTGTGATGAATCTTCTCCATTACCTCGTTGTAGATTTCGGAGAATACGTCATCGTTTCGAGTGTTTTGATACTCTAAAACCATCATATTTAATTTTTTGTTTTCCACTAAACTTACCTCCCATGTGTTCTTATACTGCATTATCTGCACGGGTTTTTAAAAGTGGACGTTTTATTTTTAATTTTTTAAAAAGTTTTTAAAAGTACGTCCATGCCCGTACTTACATAATACACACATTTTTGGTATTTTAATGAAAAAGGACATAGATTTTACTTGGTAAATTTATGTCCCGTTGTTAAGACTTCCTTTGAACAAAAAAAGAGACGCCGTTAGGCGCCGTTATTGCATTAACGTATCTAAAATGATTATCCCACCACGCGGATCACTCGCCATGTCTACACCTCCGACACCCGAATAAGCGATAGCACCTCCGACAAGAACTAAACCGATCACCACATACGCTAAATACTTTCTCAAAAAATCTCCTCCTCATTTTGTGAACTCTTCATATAATGTCTCTGCCATCATAACTACATGAGGTATGTTCGACTTTCTGAGTTGTTCAAGAGGTAGGCGTGCCATGAAGTTATCTCCTATGCGTAAGAACTGATTCAATGACTTGTAAATCAACATCTCGTCGTCATTTGCCAGACCTTTGTAATAAATTCTATACATAGTCTCGCCTTTTTCTTCGATGACTTCATCAATCAACTTCTTAGCCTTTTCTTTATCTCCCCACTTCGCCTCGTAATGCGCGATCTCCTCTTTATCTCCTTCGTGGACCTCAATTCCGTAGTATGTTTTGGCAAATGGGATGGCCTCTCGTTCAAGTTCATTAGCGAAGCAGTCATATCCAGCATCTCTGTAACATTGTATAGCTAGCTCGATATTCTCTTGTCGCTTCTCGTAACTTTCGAACGTGAATGACCTTCCTAGTGCATAATATGCATTAGCTCGGAAGAGTGGACAAATATCTTGATTAATATTTTTCAAAGCGTATTCTCTCGTCTTTTCGGTATCTGCTCTTACGTATAACTCTCTTTTGTGTAGTAAATCATTCAATCGTAGTATAAATGTCTTCTTCAAAAAACAATCTTTCATATTATAAATAGCCTCAGATACCTCATCACATATCCTAGACATCTCATTTAAGTACGATGATTCACTACAGACTATACGATAGCATACATTAGCCTCTAATAAACGTAGCAAAATACCCATCTCATCGTCACCAGGTACCGCAGCACGAATTTTCTTTAGCATGTTCGCGTGGTCGTAAGGGTTATTTTCGTAATCAAGAACTAACAAATACATTTTCCCCCAACGTTTAAGCATCTTACTATCAGAATTCAACGCTTTCTTATATATATAAGCTTTTAAATGGTCCTGCTTTTTGTTTACAGTTAAATACTCCATCACAGATCTGATGTTGCCTGGCTTTTCTAATGTGTAACACCATTCAATGAGCTTATCACTTGATTTATATAAGAAATCGCAAATTGCTAATATATTGCAAAAATCCGTCTCTATCTCTTGATTTATTATTCTTCGTAATGTTTTTACGTCAATACCTACATTCTCAGCTAGTTCTTTTGTTGAAATGCATGTCTCCACTGAATCTAAATAGTGCTCTATGTCTCTTGCGATCAATTAGCAGCACTCCTCTCACACATTTTTCATTGACTATGTAGATCTTCGGTGTTAAAATTATTATATACCAAATGTTTACGTACGTAAACAAAAAATCAAAAATAAAGGAGAAATTTTTATGATAAGCTTTGATCCCTTAAAACAGACGTTAAAGGAAAAGAACATGAAAATAAGCCACCTAAGATCTGACCGCGGTGGTTTTATAAGTTCAGCTACTGTCGCTAAGATTAATAAGAATGAAAACATAGAGACTAGTGTTATAAATGATATTTGTACAGAGTTAGATATTCCAGTAGAAAAAGTTATGAAATTTGTTAAGGAATAATTGGACACATTTTCCTGTTTTGGTGTAGAATTAGTCATGTCACCTTGTAGACGGAGGTGCTAAATGTATGAGGTAGGAAAGTGCAGACTCAGGACACTTCTAAAAGAACGCAAAATCTCGCAAAATGAATTCGCTCGTATGATGGGCATGTCGAAGCAGCAGATAAACGATTACATATCGGGTTATACCGCAACAATGTCGTTAAAAACAGCGAAAAACATAGCGTATGTGCTCGGCTGCTCCATCGAAGAACTATACGAGTGGAAGCGTTCAAAAACGAAGTGAAAGGCGATCCCCAAAATCGCCCCTGCACTTCCGCCTCATGGTACGCCCGAGAACGTACTTACTCGCTAAAAAATACGCAAAGCCCTTACCGCTTTAGCCCCTTGAATAGTTTCACGCAATGACTCCGGTCCTTCCTTCGTCAAAACTTCATTCGCATCCTTATACGTATTGATATCCGCGACTGCCAGTTCGCATCTACCTCGCAATTTCTCGACAACTTGATCCCGCAGTTTGCCGCCCGCTTTATCGTTGTCCGCCAATATCACCAATCGCCTAATCGGTGACCTGACGATTAAATCACGTTGATAATCCGTAAAGTTTGCTCCGCCTAACGCAATCCCAAGCAGTTTCGCGCCGCTAGACATAACCGACATTGCGTCGATCTCTGCCTCGGTCACAACCGCCGTAGTAGCTCTCATACGATAAACGTTATTCAATCCGTATATAAGATTTCGAATTGGTACGGCGCCTTTCTCGTAGTAAAACACTTTGCCTCGCGTCTTACGATACTTCACGTTAGCCAGTTTACCGTTCGTGTCGAACCACGGTATTACGACCGTTCTACTTTTCGAATCGTAACCCGTGGTCATAAATCGCTGCACCCGTTCCGTAATGCCCCTTCGCGTTAGATAGTCGCTGTCTGTTGACGGCGAGAATCTCGAAATAAACATATCGGGCAAATACATCTTTTGCTGCGGAAGTGCTAACTTCGGTAATACCAACGTCAGCTTATCGCAACCGGTTGTCTTGCCGTATTTATATACGAGATATTCTTCGGCCTCCTCATACGTCTCATTGCGAAGAAATGCCAATAACTTCGCGAGATTTCCGGAGGACCATTCGGAATCATAAGCGCCAGAATCCGAGAAGCAGCCGGCATATTCGCCCGTCAAACTTACGAAAAACGAAGGGTTGCCGTCAAATCGGAAAGGACTACAACAGATTAGTTTGTCGCTGGTCCAACGCGGTCGCGTCCAATTGAAATTTTCTAGCTCGGTTTGTATGTCGATTTCCATCGGCTGACTACGTATTTTGATTATACTCATTTTTCCACTCCTTGTCATTTAATCTGTCAAACTTTTCGGAATAGTTTTCCGCCATCTGGGAACCGTTTTTCCGCCTATTGTCGAAATTGTTACGCCTTTGTAAATATTGTGACGAATAGTTGGCTTCGTATTTGCTAAAAGTTGAATTGCGAGGCGGCTGCCTGACCCGTCTCAATTTCTTTAACTAGCCCAAATCCTGGCATATAGAGAACTTCAACCTGCGCTCCTTCGCTTGAACTGTTACGAGACTTGCCGATCTCGATAAGCCCTTGCCCGTCTAACGTATCAATACCGAAGGTGTTTGCCGCATCTTCAAGTACTGCCTTCGTTTTCTTAATCTCCGCACGTTTCGGCGCCCTTAACTCACGATTGCCCTCATCGTCAGTATCGTCGCGAACCTCTTCCGCCTGCGTAATAACGTGAATCACCGTATCCGTAAGACCTGCCAATCTACGAATCTTCTTACTCGTATTCGCCACATCACCGCCCGCAACTCGCGCCGTATTGGCTTCGAAGTCCATAAGGTAAATCGGATCCACGACTACAACGTCTGCTTTCGTTTGGCGTATATCGGATTCCAGCTGCGTTACGTCGCGTTTGTGAAATTCCGCATCGTCTGCTGCCCGTAATATAATCTCACCTTTTAGCGATTCATTCAAAGATAATAAGAACACTTCGAATCCACTTTCGAACTCTTCCGACAATTTACCGGTAAGTAATGCGCGATTCTCGAAACCCACGTCGTAATTAACTCCTTCGATATTTGCGTCGATGATTCCCTGGCGTGCTGATAGCGAAGAATACGCTCGCGCCATCCATTCAAAACGGCTCATCTCCATCGCCCATACGAGAACTCTTGCGCCTTGTGCTGCGGCTTCTAGCGCTTCTTCCATTGTGAATACGGATTTACCGCGACCGGATCTGCCGTACCAAGAGTACATGTTTCCGCTGAGATAGCCTCCGACTTCCTTGTTGATTGTGCCGAATTTACTCTTCCAAATCTTAAATGATTCGCCTGCTTTACGGCGTTTATATTCGTCTAAAAATGTAGCCGTATCTGATTTTAGGCTTGTTCCTATCTTAGAACTAGTGTTCGTATTCATTTTAATCCCTTTTAGCTCCGAAATCAAGTCATCGATTAAAATATTTCCATCTGAAATTTTCGAGAACTTGTCAACGAAGCCATTTTCGAGCAATTCTTTAACGCCTAATTTGGCAGAATGTCCCTTAATCTGTTTCGCCAGGTATTCGTATGAGTCTTCGATTCTAGGTAAATACGTAAACTCCGCAACATTGGCGGCCAGCACCTCCGGAGAAGGCGTCTGACCTCCGTTTTCTGCCGCGTACTTGCGAATGAAGGACAACGCTGCCTTTTCGCCTTTCGTTTCTAGGTGCGACTCCTCGATGCCGTAGCGAGTTATCGCTGTGACTTCGTTCTGGTCGATGACTTTCGATAAGAACATTTCGGTGTAGTTGCTCACGCGGATTCCTCCAATCGTTTATTTGCTATGTTGATATATTCTTCGGATATTTCAAATCCGATGTATTTTCGGTCATTAATATGCGCCATCTTTGCCGTTGTGCCGCTGCCCATAAACGGGTCTAGTACGATATCACCTTCGCTTGACCACGATAAAATATGATCTTCTGCTAATTTTTCCGGGAAAATGGCTGGATGTTCAAAAGCAACTTTATCTTTCGTTGAAGAATTAAATCCAATGTTATAAAACCATATATTATCCGCCCGCCGGTCTGATTTCTTAACGTCACCAAATGCGGTCAATTTCTTCATACTTCCATCTACTTGACGCTGTTTGGCATGTACTTTTACACCTGCTGTTTTACATTCTTCTCGTTTATGGACGTCGCAAAATGACTTCGGTTTTCCTTTAGATAAAACGAACATATACTCAAAACAGGGCGAGAAGCGTGGTATTTTCGGGTTAGGCCGCAATCCACCTCTCTTAGCGTAAATCATCGTATCATGAAGATTAAACCCTACCTCCTTAAAGTAAAGCGCCTGTCTGAATGATGTACCTGTTTCGGACCCTTTTTCAGTTTTATCGCCGACTACCCAAACGACTACTCCCCCATCTTTAGTTACGCGGTAAAGTTCTTTAGCTACCGATTCAAAATCGAATGAGTAGCCGTTATAGTTACGTAAATCATCATACGGAGGACTTGTGACGGTTAAGTCGATACTTTTCGCATCTAACATTCGCATCCCTTCGACGCAATCTACCTTATGAATACGGTTTATCACTCGCCATCACTCACCTTCGCCAAGAATCGGTCGTATCTCGCAATGCGTCGCTCGTACTTCGCCTTATCAGCCGGAAACACCTCGATTAAATCTTTCGCAGTCAATCGCCCATCTAACGCACGATCTACGTATTCCTTGCGCTTCTTACGTGCCGCCTTCTTTTCCGCTGCCTCTTTGTTCGACTGCTCACGCGCAGTTAACTTACGCTCGTTCTTACCCGCCATATTAATCGCCCCTTTATCTTCGAATTGATAAATCGTAATATCCATCGCATCAAACTTGCGTGCTTTCGGCAGCTTCGGCTTCGGCCCCATATTCGCAATAAAGTCGTCCGCCTGGGCCGCGTCCGCTACTAGCGTCAAGTCTTCGTCACAAGCGACTACCCATTCGTCCGTATGAATGTTGATAACGTCGTAATAGACTTCGGTAAATTTTTCGTTTACATAGCGCTCAACATCTACGTGCTGACAGTCGACTTTGAAAAATCCGTCATAGCCGTCCACCTCGACGATTTCGCCAGGTAACGCTGTAAATTCGAAATTAATTTCCACTTCTTCTTCGCGGCCAAACTCTTCGTTGCGTCCTTCGTTACTCATTCGTCATCGCCTCCGTTTATTAAATACCGGTATGGGTATTATTTATTTCGCATCCCTCGATTTGATGTTCCGGTAAACTCAATCTCCATCGTCATATCGCGAATCCGATCCGCCAGCCTTGCTTCGCCAAACACCATCGGTAGCTCACTTATCGGAATATTACTCGTATAAACCGTCGCCAGCTGATTCGTTACCCTAGCGTTAATAATCGAATGCAAGTCGCCGCGGAATCCGTCAGTCACATTTTCCCTCACGCCAACATCGTCCAATATTACGAAGGGCACTACTTTCGCCTGCTCAATCGTTCGATAATAGCGCTGTGCTGCCGGTTCTGCCACCGAATCCGGAACTCGCGGTCTATTGAATTGGTTATAATCCGTCTGCAGTTGGTTAACGTCGACGAATAGGACCGGGCGCTGCAACACCTGCCTGTCGTGCGCAAGCGATCCGATATAGTGCTTGATTAGATACGTATTTGCCAACGATGCTGCCGTCGTAGTCTTACCGGTTCCTGGCGACCGCGACCATAGATACAGCGATTTAACACGCTCGCCTGACGCTTCAAATTGCCGTTTAAAGCTGTCTGCGTACGAGTCTAATACGTTAGCTAGGTTCGGTGTGTTGGCGCCTATTTTCACGGTAGAATCGCGTGTAGGCATCGTCTTTATCGTGTCCATTCGGTAGTCGTTCGGTATGCCAGCCGCTGCGACTCTGCCGCCGGATCCTGACGCGCCGTGAAGTGAGACGAAGCTACTGCAGCGTGAGGTACAATGCGTCGGGTTGCCGGCGAGTTTGCAGGCGCTTGCTAGGACGCAGGTTTTTTCGTTAGTCATCAACATTCACCCCATCGATTTTAATTCCGAGTATATCTAAGGTCTCTTCAATGGCGTCGACCATTCCGCCATAGCGAAATTCTTCTGGTGAATCACCCCACGCTTCCTCGTATGCTCTGTAAATTCGCGTATAATACTCAAGGACTTTTTCTTCCGGAGTAGGTTGCGTTGCTTTTTCTTTACAGAACCATTCGAAAGTATACTCGTTCGACCAACAGTCGGATTCCATCGCCTCGAACATGAATTCCGTATACGCTCTTCTCATCTCCAATTCGTCCATTAAAACCACTCCTTCAGTTCGTTTATATTTTCGGAATCTTCCGTCTTTTCTATCGCTGGCTGTTCCGCACCAAGCAATCGCTCGGCCCTCTGCGCCAATAACACTTTCGGAAGCACTCTTTCGCTCATATACGTTTTCATGAAGTAGAAATTCAACGTCGGATACTTCGGCGTCGGCTTATACTGGCGAAAGCACTCATCGATGAACGCCTTCACAGTCGCCTTATCATGCTGCTTAATCATTCCGCTAATCATGCCGCAGTCACGCTTGACGGCTCCTACGTAGTCTAGTCCGTATAGTTCGCGGTGACGGTCGTAGAGGTACTGTCTGAACGTTGTGACGTTATATTGGTCGATTGACCGATTACGCCAGTCAGTCGCCGGAGGTAACGTCGGCTTACTCTTCGTCATCATTCATCGCCTCCATTAGCTCGTCGAATTCATCACGCTCACTGAATCCGATTATAGGTTTCGAATCGCTATTTACCTTCGACTCTAGCTCCGCAATACGTTGTTGAAACATTTTATTTTCGTTATAGTAGCCGAACTTTACTTCTTCGTCTTCTGCGGCTTGCTCCTCTAATTCCGCAATGTGGGCGAGTAGTGCCGGAATATCCTGGCGTGCTTTTGCCATAAACTCTGCGTCTTCTACCGATTCAATATCTATATCGGCAGTGAACCCGCCTACTCCAATCTCCTCTACCCATCCGTTATATCCATTGTATCTGTGTCTCCAAACTTCCCACGGACCAGGCGTCGCAGCCTCCGCTCTCTTACGAATCTCTTCGATTTGCTCCTGCGTCAGTTTCATTCGGATTCCTCCCCGAACAAGTGTAATACTTTCATAAGGTCTTTCTTAGCGATTCGGAAGACATCGCCGTTATGTTTAATTTCAATCGCATCGTCTTCGTATTCTTCAAATGTCACTTTATCCGTATTCCAATCCGTATGGTCAATCGTTTTTAACTCGACTTTCATTTCAACTCCTCCTTAATCGCTAATATAGACTTTATCTTTACCTAACTTAACGTCCTCGATATCGCATTCCACAAAATCCCACGGCGCTATAACTACTTCTGCGTCTTGTGGCATATTTTTCAATAATTCGATTAACTCCGAAACTTTCATTCGCTCTCCTCCTTCTCGAAATCGGGCAAATACACCGGCACTAACATTTCTTCGACGTGTGCGTAATTTTCGTCGTCTGAATCATCGCTACTTAAATACGTGAATAGCTTGCCGTCGCTGGTTCGGCGCAGTTTGTCGCCTTTTTTGAGGTGGGTCATTATGCGTTCACTCCTTCGATTTTGATAACATATCCGTTAACTAACGCTTCCATAAGTAAATCGAAGTTTTTCTCACGGTACTCCTGTAAAACTCGTAACGTACTTCCTTCGTAATAATCCGCAGTTGGAAACGTTAAAATATGTTGCTTGGAATATCCTAGCGATAACTCCTTTTCGATTGCATCTACTACACCCGCCGGCAATTGGACTTTCTCACTCATTCCGATTCCTCCGCGGCTTTATATTTCGCAACTAACTCTTTACGTGATATCCCGAGTAATTTTAACGCGTGAGACAGTAACTCGTAATCTTCGAAATCCTCTTGGCGGCAGTAATCACAGCTCGTTTCTTGTTCCCATGACGATCCTTCCGGAGTGTACCCGTCTTCTTCTTGACGATATCCCTCGCTCTCAGCGCAGTCGTCGCAACACCAGTGACGTCCGCATTCGCAGCTAGTATAATCTCCACAATCCGGAAAAGTATGACCGCAATTCTCACAAGCGTAAAAGTCTACTCCCATTAATAATTTCCCCTTTCGTTTATCTTTTATATTTAATTACTTTGTCGACTATAAATATACTCAAGTAACTTGTTACGCAGAGTCTTATATGAGTTTACGAATATAAGATATCTCTTAATGACTCCGTTACTAACGTTCTTTGTTAGTGGCGGTATCTCTTTTTATTCTTTATAGAATCATTCTTTATATAATTATTCTTTATACAAGTAACTTTTTTCCGTTAGCTAAGGTAAAAAACTTCCGTTAGCTAAGAGAACTTTTTTCCTTTACGCTCATATCAAGGGTTCCAGCCCTCTCTATCGTCGAGTATCTTGCCTAACTCTTCGTAATACTTGTCGATAACCTCCGGATACGCAGCGCGAAACTCCGGCTCACTCATCGGTTCATTAATCGTAATCATGTAGTTACGGCGGTTATTTCGATATTTCCTCTCGATAGAAACTAAGCCGACCCTTTCGAGTATACCAACGTGTTTCGATACAGTCTTGGAACTAATCGAAAGCTCAACCGATAACCTTTCGTATGACATCCACGTTTTATTATGATTGTAAGATCCTTCGCAGTTGTGTTTATGTTCGCGGAGCTTGCGGTAAATATCGAGTGTCGCCGGATGTACTTGCAGCGCTTTGTCGGAATGATAGCCGAGTAAGTTATAGAGCGAGATACGGTTATCCATTCGAACGAATCCGCCTTCGTGAATAATCGGCTTTCTGCGGTCGATATTACTCATCGGCGTCACCTTCGTACGGTTCGACGTTTAGGCTGCGACAGATAGTTTCGTATAGTCTAGCCGTTGACAGCGACTTAAACGGTAAATGCTGCGATAACTTACCGGCGAAAACTAACGCATTGTCGCGTTTATCATCTTCGCCAAGCTTTCCGTCAAAATACCAACGTTCGTTAAGCATGTCGGCATATGTTCGGATTAGTATTGCGCTATTACTCAATCGTATTCACCTCCGGTTTAATTCAGCGAAAACTAACGCCTCTACCTCATAATCTGCAGCAACTTCGAAAAGTGGACGTTTTAATTTCGCCATCTAACTGATAATACGAAGCGAAACTGTCCGTTGTACAAAAACCTCGAAAGTTTTTTGCTTATACCTAATCGTACGAAGCGAATTTACCTCTCGCACAAATTTCCGGAAACTTTTTCGCTGTTACTGTATTTAACGATCTCCAAACCGGAATTGTACAGATTCTTCGAAATTAGTTTCCGAAAATTTCTCCTACGTTATCTTTCATCATTTGCATTAACGGACTTTCTCCCGTAACTGCTTGACGGAAATCTGATCCGTGGTTTATTTCCCGGCGACGAACGATATCGAATGTACGGCGAGCTGTTCCATATACGTAGCCTTTAAACGCTTCGAACGTTTGGCCTTTAGAGATGCGGTTTAATTTAAGCGCTGCGATTGCGTCTGTCATTATGTCTTCTACTACGTTGTTTAACGTATCTAACGGTTGTTTAGTCGTTGATTTTATGTATCCTAAGCGAACTTTGCCCCACAGTTGGTATACGTCATTTAGTTTTGAAAAGTAAGGTTTTACTTTATTTACGAAGCTTGTAGGAATGAATGACGGATAATTTTCTACGGGCGCGTCTTCACGTGTTGTATTAATGTTTTTAGGGTTTTGTTTTAAGAAGGTTTTGTCTTCTTGGTGTGACAACTCTCGCTCGTCTTGTGTGACAGGCGCCGGCTCGACCACCAATTCTACGCTAATCTCTACCGGTAAAATAACGATAGCATTACTCGTTTGTTGCATATCGCTTTTACGCTTCATTTCGTACTGGCGGATGATTCCCGCTTCTTCTAACGCCTGACAAGCACGAATAACAGTGCGTCGGCTTTTACCGATAAGCTCAGCGATTTTATTCTTCGCTAAGAAGCTAACGCCTTTGTACTTCGCAGAATAACGGTGTAATAAATCTAATACCGCAACTTGCGTTTTGTTAAGTACATCGGCGGCTGCTTCTTTATGAGCACGCACTGTTTCGTTAAGTTCTTCGATTGTTTTGAACGTTGATAAATTTTCGTATGTATTCTCGCTAGCAATGATTGTGATTGCATTTTTCAACATAGTTCTTTCGCCTCCGATTTTATTCGGAACGTAAAAAGACGCCTGTTATCGTAAAATGACGATAAACAAGCGCCTGAAAAATACGTAAAATGACTTGCAACGACTATACATATACGGTATAATAAACGCGTATACTAATTATAGTTATTA
>Ga0207713_1000548_pt1 | contig 37591 bp, 35 predicted proteins | sample KBSS64metaG_FD_184404 | JGI IMG/M metagenome (GOLD analysis project Ga0207713, IMG submission 184404) | Switchgrass rhizosphere microbial communities from Kellogg Biological Station, Michigan, USA - KBS S6-4 metaG (SPAdes) (version 2) | ecosystem: Host-associated > Plants > Roots > Rhizosphere >... | reverse complement strand
AAAATGAATAAGCTTTGTATTCTTACGCACATGGAAGCGTGGCAGAGCGGTTTAATGCACCGGTCTTGAAAACCGACGAGGGTGTGAGTCCTCCGTGAGTTCGAATCTCACCGCTTCCGCCAAATTCAAATTTCTGACACTGTTTAACACTCTATAAATAATTGATTTATAAGGTTAAAGTTAGAAGTTAGCGATATAGCAAGCTATGACACAGTACGTCAATGAGCAGTTATAAAGTAGTAAAAAATGCAGTAAGATAATCTCTTACTGCATTTTTTTATGTCTGAGTTATGACGACCCGTGGAATAAATAAGCTTAGTGCTTTACAAGTTAAAAAAGCTAAACCTGATACTGATAAAATGTATAAATTGTCAGATGGGGGAAACTTGTATTTGCGTATTGACCAGAGTGGTAGCAAATACTGGATATTCAATTATACACGCCCGTTTTTGGGCAAGCGTAACGATTTATCTTTGGGTACTTACCCAGAAGTTTCACTAGATGATGCTCGAACCATTCGGGATGAATATAAGAAGCTCATTAAACAGGGTATTGACCCAGCAATGGAGCGGATTGAAACCAAGTCACAAAAGCAGAAGGAAGCAGAAAATACCTTTCGTATTATTGCTGAATCATGGTTGTATAAACGTGAACTTGAACAAAAACAGGATGAAGAAACGATCCGTCGATTGAATCACGATGTTTATCCCTATATTGGTGATTTAACCTTTCCTCAGCTTACTTTGGAAATACTTGAGATTAAAGTCTTCAAACGCATTGTAGAACGTGGTGCTTTATCTGTTGCCAAACGTCTTAAATCAGACCTCAATCAAATATTTAAATCGGCACGTAAGAAAAAGCTGATTCAATACAATCCTATTGAAGATATTGAACTACCAAAACCACAGGGTGGAAATTTTGCAGCAGTGACAGAAGAGCAAGACTTAGCGCCTATGCTGAATAAAATTTGGAACTACTCCAAAATTTATCCTCGTTGCTTGCTGACAACACAGGTTGCGTTAAAAATCATTGTATTGACCTTTCAGCGACCGGGTGAGATACGAATGCTGAAAAAGGAGTTTTTCTACCGTGAGGAGCGTTGTTTTAAATTTACGGCTAGTAAAACCAAACAGCTTCATATTGTGCCTTTATCAGATCAAGCCTTTGATCTAATAGAGTCAATCATTGATTTACACCCTTATAGTGAATATATCTTTGTAGGGCGGGATGGAAAAACTGTTATTTCAGATAATACCATCAATTCTGCTTTAAAGCGTTTAGGTTACGGCGGTGAACAGACAGCACATGGTTTTAGGGCAACAGCACGTACTATGTTGGATGAGGTTTTAGAACAACGCGTGGATTTCATTGAGCATCAATTAGCCCATAAGGTAAAAGATAACAATGGTACAGCCTATAACCGAACCAAGTTCTTGAATAATCGACGTGAGATGATGCAAGAGTGGGCTAACTATTTGGAATCTTTACTTGAATTATAATAATTAAAAGTCTAGAAGATCATACTCTTCTAGACTTTTTCATTAAGTATCATGTATTAAACGTATAATCTAAGCTGTTTATTTATTATGAAAGGTAATTCATTCAAATGAGAATTGAAAAAAAGTATAAAAAATCAGGTTATTTTTGGCTACCAGAGCAAGAAGATAAAAAGATTCATGGGGTTCTCTCAATAGTTGATGGTGGCGAAGCAGAACTGGAAATTATTGGGCTTTTTCAGGGGGATGAGTCTTCAGAAGATCCAGATAGCTTTGATCGCATACTAGGTTTTGTAGAAGAAGATGGATTAGTAACACTTGATAACTGCTTTTACACTAAAACAAATCGTACATATGGGGGAATTTCAAAATCTACACTTTATGTAAATAGAGTGTTTTGTGGTGCGACTTGGGGTAAAGATAAGGCTATTACTTTTAATACCTTTTCATTCGCAGTAGATTGTTTAGATGAATGGATGAGAATTAATGGTATAGAGGTCGATACCGACCCTCACAATGAAAAAACAACTATTACATATACTCCATCTGAAAAAAGAAGATTTGAATTAGATAATGGCATGATTCTTGAGATTAATTTTGCTTATTCCACGTTTCATAGTTTGACAGAAGGAAGTCTTACTCAACGTGCTTACTTTCGACTTGAGTCTAAAGAACAGCGTGAGTTAGAGGATTTTATAAATATTTCTTTTAAAATTACCAATTTTATGTGTTTTGCTGTGGATGATGTTGTTTCTATAAAAAATGTTTCAGCTACTTCGCCAGAAATCCAAAAAAAAATAGGTGATAAACAATCTCCTGTACCTATAAAAATATATTATCAAAGTACAACTTATGTTGAAAATATATCAACTAAAAACTGGCCTCGTATGTTTTTTACTTATCGTACTATTGAAAGTAATGCTCAGGACGTATTTAACAAATGGATTAATGCATATGAATATCTATCTCCTGCAATGAATTTATATTTTTCAACTAAAGTAAATGCTCAAAAATATGTTGATGGTAAGTTCTTGGCTTTAGCACAAGGATTAGAAACATATCATCGGAGAACTAGTGAATTAACATTGATGGAGCCAGCTAAATTTTCGGAGTTAGTCTCTGAGGTTTTGAAAGGATGCCCTGAAGAGCATGTTGAATGGTTACAAGGAAGATTGATGCATGGAAATGAAATTAATCTTCGTAAGAGACTCAAACTTATTATTGAGCCATTTAAAGACTATTTAGGAACAAAGTCACAAAGAAGTAAACTCTTAAAAAATATAGTAGATACAAGAAATTATTTAACACATTACAGTGAAAGTTTGGCAGATGCAGCAGTAGATGGAGTTGATCTCTGGAATCTTTGTCAAAAGATGGAAGCTATATTTAACTTACATTTTTTAAAAGTTATTGGTTTCACGGATAGTGAAATAGAATCGGTAGTTAAAAACTCTTATCCTTTGAAGCAGAGGTTAGAAAGTTAAATATTTTTAAAGCTAATATCGCGTATTGGTACAAAGTTACATGGTTTAATTTACTCTTTAAAAAATAGCCTGTTATAGACAGGCTGTTTTACTTTATGCAGCTTTAGGATTTTTCGCCTCAAGCCAAGCATTGATTTGGCTTTCAGTCTAAGTAGGTATAGTGCAGTTAAGTGGGCTAGATAGTAAATGATTTATGTAAAGAAGCCCCAACACTAAGTTAGGGCTTCTCTTTTATTCGTAGTGATAACGACAAGAAATGATAGTTATCGCTACATCAGTTACTTCATAGACTAATCTATTTTTTTCATCTATTCGTCTACTCCAAAAACCCGCTAAATCGCCGAGTAATGGTTCAGGCTTGCCAATACCTTCAAAGGGTGTACGGAGGCACACTTTAATCAATGTATTGATGCGCTTAAGAGTTTTTTTGTCTTGGCTTTGCCAGTACAAATAATCCTCCCAAGCTGTTGGAGTAAAACTAGTCTTCCGTTTCATCTAAAAGTTCTCTTTCGATTGCTTTAGATGCTCGTAATTCTGCAATTGATTTCGCTAGGTGTGCTGCATTACTTGGAGAAGACATGAGGTGCAATGTTTCCATTATACTGTTGTAATAGTCTTGCCCCATTACAACTGCATGTTGGCCTTCTTTCCTCGTAATTACTGCAACATCTGAATCATCAATAACACGGTCTAAAACCGTTTTCAGATTATTGCGAGCATCGGTATAAGTGAAAATTTGCATAGTCTTAATTTTCCTATTACTCAAGCATTACAAGTCATTAATTACGGTCTGTAAGATATTCGCCACTATATTTTGACATTTCATTTAGCACTATTTTGGTCACTTCTTTAGATACATTGATCATTACATTTGGACACTATGGATGGCTGTATTTTCGTCATTCAATTTTGGGCATTAAATTTAGATACTTAGATAGACACTAGTTAGCTTATTACTCTTACAATTGCGACTAAGCATAGTAATTATAAAACTCCTGCTTAAAAGTGTCAATATTCTGTACAGACAATATTTTGTACATAATGTATGAATGGAAATAAAACAGCCTGTCATAGATAGGCTGTTTTATTTTATGCTGCTTTAGGATTTTTCGCTTCAAGCCAAGCATTGATTGGGCTTCAAGTTCCAGAGGATATGTTTGCAGTTAAGAAGGTAGATAGAGGGAGTCACTAGGATGAACGAGACATTCGAGATAATCCTTGTTTTAAACAAACTATCTTGTATTTGCATGAAAATGATGTTGTAGAGGTTAATGACTACCTTAAAGAACTAGAGGAATAAAACCTATGGGGCAAGTTGTTGAGAATGGTAATTAAATTTCAAATTAAGCGTCATCTTTTGACGCAATGAAATGTTGAATATGATCAATATTTATATCTATCTAATATAATACAAATTAGGAAAATTAAATATATGAGAGAAATATGCCTTTGCACGAGTATGCTTATTATTACAAAAATGAAACTAATGATTGGAAAAGAGTTTATTACAAAGAGTTAATTAATGTGAGCTCAAGAAACTTTCTTAGAACTCAAAACTTATATGATTCTAAAGATAAACATATCGAATTAGGTATAAGAAATCGTGAGGACTTCCCTCATTTTTATCAAAAAAGAGGGGTACGTCGAAGTCTTAATGGACCAAGAGATAGTTCAACCTACCATGATCAACAAAGAGATGATCTGCTTTCAACTTTAGAGGAATATGACAATGCGTTAGTCGGGTTTTATGAATTCACACCAACAAAAACAACTGATAAAAGTTTTGAACCTATAACTCTTTTAAAAAAATATAACTGGAATAAAGAGGTAACTTTCTCGGTAGCTGAAAACGGATATGTGCGATTTGATCTGTTAGGACAGGCTAAAAATTTATGTTTGACTGATAAACAACCATATTTTGCTTTGGAGGTTGTAGAAACACATTTCAGTTCTCTGGAGGCATTTTCAGCTTTGATAAAGCTATCAAAGCAATTACCTTTAGTGATCGGATATTTTTTTATAAAGAAAAAAAATTATTATAATCAGATAAGTGAAAATAGTAGACGGGAGTCTACCTCAAATTTACGCTTAACGTGTTATATATCAGATGGTGACTTTTGGATTCTAGATGAAAGATTTTATGATGGGCGTGAAAGGCCAGATAATATTAAAGTTTATTATAATGAAGTGAAGGAAAGAGTAACTAGTAAATATATGCAATAATTTACACTTCGTAAAATATACTGAAAAAAAACAGCCTGTCATAGACAGGCTGTTTGCTTTATGCAGCTTTAGGATTCTTTGCTTCAAGCCAAGCATTGATTTGGCTTTCAGTCCAAGTAGGCATGCTTCCTGTTAAATAAGTTGGTTCTGGGAAGTCACCACGGCGAATCATTTTCCAGAAAGTCGATTCTGCGATATTCAATAAGCCCTTTGTTGCAGGTTTATAAGATACTCGACGATGGCGACCACCACGATCAATATAGTCTTTTGCTTGACGCTCAGGATAGTTCACGAGGTCTTTTACACGGTAGCGATTTTCAATCATTTTAAATCCACTCTAAATTTATTACGTATCAGTAGATGTGGTGTATCTACACCATAAGTTTCAGTCTTTGAATTTTGTGTACAGTATTCGACAAGACGGTTGCTGAGGATGGATACGGATCAAGGTATCTGTTCCTATCAAGTAGGTCTTGAGTAGCTTTATTTGGGCTTTAAGAGTTGGCGATTCCTTCATAAAGCGATTATTTCTAAGGAAACCATTCAATTTACACGGCTGAAAATAGACCTGACTAGCGTTGTATGATTGGATTAGAGTTCGAATTTCATCCACGAAAGAGCTATCAGCTATGTCTTGATAATCATCAATATATTCGCATTGGACAGCGATAATGAATCGAGAAACATATTGTTGATTGATATTGACTTCAGACTTACATAGCACTGCACAAATCTGGTTCATTTCATTTTTACAAATGATTTTTAGGATTTCTTTATCCAATGTTTGATTAAATTTTGTTTGGGTCAATACCATTAAACTTGGCATAAGGTTTGGATTTAAAGGTGTGCTGATTAATAATTCATACAGATCGAACCCCCTCGTATTTTTCGACAAAGTTTTGAAACATTTATCAAAATCTTGAGCGGCACGTTTAGAAACGGTTAACCAAGCTTCATTTGCCTTATCGAATCCGCTAGTTTGCACATTGAATTGAAAACGCGAAATGCTCTCTTGAAAAAATTGAGGATTGATAGCTTGATCTTGGTTGAACCATGGGAGCCCCAAGTTTTTAAAATTTTCAATCAATGGGGGTAAGCAGACTTGCATCTGACCATTGGCTTGAGGAATTTGCTGAACGAATTTGATAGTCTCTGCAAGATTAATCGCAAAGTTTGTCAAATGCGTATGCTTCAGTCCTTCTTTATCAGTGAGAACTTTTACCATTCCAATTGAGGAACTTGATGCAATACGTCTAATATTCTGCCTTAAACTAGTCATGCATGTTTGTGAGCCTGCTGGGATTCCGCTCATACTTGCAATAGCAAAGTTTAAGTGAAGCACGTTATAAGTCGTCATGGTCAAAGCTCCACCTTACAATGATTTAGAAACAGGGCACTGACTCTTTTGCAGTGTTCTATATTCTTTAGAATCCAATAGCTTAAATATAAAAAACTTTTGTGCTTTACAACGATATTCAATATTCAACATAAGATTTTCTCTCTCTGATGCACTCTGATTTAGCCCTTTATCAATTTTGTAATATTGACGGGGGGCTAAATTACAGTCATACGTACAGCCTTTATTTTGAGTAATCTGTTGCCACTGCCTTGTAATTTCTGACTTGCATGTCAAATAAAAATTACGGTCAGGATGGCCTTTGATAAAGAAGATTGCATGAACATAGAAGCCTTTTTTAACGCTATGTTCGAAATTAAAAATCCTTCCAACAATTTGTTGAAGCATTTTGTTATGTCGACGATTTCCCCAAAATTGAGCTACATTCTTTTTAAGTAACTCAAGCTGGTGATGAGCATGAAATGATGAACCTAAATTGGTAAGGTCATTATGTTCTAAGTCTTCAACATGTGGTGTAAAAGCCAAATCAACCTGAAAGACTGTTAGTTCACCATGCTGTTCAAACAATGCTCTAGTAAATTCCCGACAAGATTTTAAATTCTTGCTAATCTTCTGATCTCTTTTCCTGATGAGGGATTTAACCCCCATATCATTCATCAGATTACGAATATGGTTTATAAATTCATTGAGATATTGGATTTTATTTTTCCAAATATTCTCGGGTTGTGCTTTAAAACTATTTTCAGCCAAACCTAATAGGCTTGGTGGATATTTCATTAAAGATAATGCTTTAAAAAAAACCTTCAGTTCTTCAGATAAAGCAAAGTCATTAAAGAAGTTAATATCGGGATTCAATGTCTCATCAAACAGTTTAATAAATGGACGAAACCATTCGAAATATCGAATCCTTCCCCAAAAGAGATATTGATCAATAATCTCTATGCCGGGGTAACTCACTCTTTGTACAAGCTACAGTGAATCTAGTGAATTGAAGTAATCGTTCAATTCTAGGATCACTATTGATCCGTCCTGAGGCATACGCGGAAGACGGTGAAAGAATAAGTTGATGGTCCTGAATCGATGAAATCAGCATTTTATCCACTTGTTTTGCCATAGTGGCGCTCTCCGTTATTGGGTATGTTTTTAGTGTAGAGAGCGTTGTTAACGCTGTAATTCTATTTTGAATAGCGTGTCATAAAGTGTGGGGAATAGCTAACTCATTGAAAAATAAGTATATAGTTTAATGTTACTGTTGACACCCATTTTCAAAGTTTTTCTGTATAAAAAACAATGATTTGATAGGGAGTATGACGACTTTTCTCTGAAAAAATTAGTTTTTTAAAGGGGAATTTAACTGTCTAAAAAACAAACTGAATTAAAGAGCATTTCAGTTGAAAATTAGTTTATTGAGCCATGATCACTTGCTCTTTTAGATTTTCATTTTGGTTTAACCAGTCTGTTAAAATGCGTCCTGTGTAAGAATACTTTTTCAAGAACATAAAATCTTGAACCTTATAATTTTGCTGTTCAATAATTAATTGCTCAATCTTTTCCAGCCATTGTTTTGCACTTGAACGTTGCTCGGCTGTAAGTGAACGATTTTCTTTTAATTCCTTCTTTAGTTTTTTCTGGATGGTCGAATAGAGCTGGATAAATGTTTTTCTACCTTTAGTAAAATTAGACGTGTTGGATTCTACTAATTCTTGGAGATGTGCATTAAAAATATTTTTTGTGCTTTCTACTACTGCATTTGGATTTTTCCAAGGGCTATCTTGCTGATAAGAATTTTCAATCACTCGGTAGAAGATATCACGATGTGCTTCTTTTAGTTGATTTTGAATTTTACTACTCAAAAATTCATTAGTTTCTTTTTGTGATTTAAAAAATTGACTGAGCATTATTTTATTGCCACATGGAAAGTAAAAACATAGTTGAGCAGTGGAAAGGGACTGGTCAAATTGAGTAGGTGCCATGATGTGGTGTGTATTTTTTTGCATGATGGCAAAAATATCTCTCACTTTTTGGATTCGAGTTAAGATTTTTTGTACACGTTCAATATCATTTTTCCACAGTGCAGTGCGAGCCTCTCTGGTTAGGTAGTAAATATAAGGGAGGTAAATATCCTGTATGTTTTTAATCAAGTTAAATGGGTTCTTTGCAAGTTCAAATTTTATGTATTCTTTATCGATAATAGGCGTGATAACTTCTACTTGAGTCATTTGCTTTATTTGGCTTCCATCTGTAAAAATAATTTCTTCTTCTTTTTTTGTTTTTTCAGTCACTAGTAAATTAGGGATAGATAAGGACATCTGAATTATAAATTCTTCAACTGCTGCTATCTGTTTCAAAATTTGTTCGGGCATCGTTTAATGTATCATTTGTAATCAAGTCCAATAAGCATTATATAAAATACTTGAATGATTTAGTTGATTAATCATTTAATTTAGGACTGGTTTTTTTATGCTTTTTACAGTATTAATAATCCTTAATTGTTTTTTACGAAGAGAAATGAAGATGGCGAATTGCCCGAATTGCAATATCGATTTGGATCAAGATTTTTTAGATTCAGGAATGGATGCACTTTTAGAAAACATATCTCTCAACATTTTTACAGCTCAAAAAACATGCTTGAACTGTGAGAATGAAATACAATTCCAGAATAATGGTGGGCGTTATTTTGTGATTTCAGAGGGGCAAAGATTGGAACCAATAGGTGCACGTTAAAGACGTAAGGGAGGGGCATTTTGCCTCTCTTTTTTATTAGGATTAGCCCTGCACATTATGTACAAAGTTAGTTGGTAAATATTGATATATCAATCACCTATGCTGAATTATCTGTGTTATTTGTGGGGGGGGGAGACCGTGAAGTAACATCTTTATAGTCTGAGCAGCACTATATCAATTAATCTAGGAGTGATGATTGTAGATACAAATTTTTAGATGTTTATATTTTAACTTCCGCTTGAGCCTATAATAATTATTGCTAGGGAATGCCGATAGATTTGAAATTATGCTCTTGGTAAAGCTAGGGGATTCAACTCTTCGATACAGTGGGTATATGATATTATTAATATAAGCAATTAATATCAGTAATGTATAACTAAACTAAATCTAAAAGTAAGCTATAACTACTGATATAAAACTAGTTACTTCAGATGAGTAATGCCAATATTACTCATCTAGATCACTACTCAATATTTCCCTTCTTTCGTTCCTTCCTATTTATGTCTGTCTATTCGAGGAGTGACAAAGACGACTCGAAAGATTGTCTTGATATTCCTATTTGAACTGCATCACTTAAAAATAATTGAATTGTTCTACCTATGAAATTGAATAGGTGGATTCCAATGAAAAATGAAATAGTAGTACTAATGGAGATTGAACAACTCCTACTGGACATAGCCCGTATACATGACCAAGCAGGATATGTGAACTGGAAGAAGACCCAATTATTGAGAGGGTGTGTGCAACGATGCTGTGAGCTTATTCCAGCATTTACAGAGTTAGATGCATTGGGACTCCAGTTACAATTCCCAGTTTCGCATTTTAGACGGGTAGTGCCTGTTATCCAGTCTATTTGCCATCAGTACCATTTAAGCCTTTGTGAGATTCATGCGAGCCCTTATTGGTTTGATGTCATCAAGAACCTTTATATCGGGCAATGGCAGTGGGATTTAGACCGCAAAGCATTTTGTGTGCAAGAAACTAACAACAGGTTGAGTATGGAGGAGTATTTAAGGGGAATTTTACAACGCTATTGTAAATCGTTAATTGTCCGTGTAGACCTAAAGTATAAGCAAGAGATCAGGGATTCTATTTCCATTACTGAGGTAAGTTCTCATGTCTCTAAGCTATTGAAGCGGATATCAGATAAGGATACTTGTTTTAAAGACTTGATTGGTTACGCTTGGGCATTAGAACAGGGTGGAAACAATGGCGGTTACCATATTCATTTATTGCTGATCTATAAGGGCTCTAAGCATCAAAGAGGATGGTATTTTGCAGATGCAGTAGGAAAGCTATGGAGTAAGATTACAACGGAGCGTGGTTGCCATTTTAATTTGCATGATGCGGAATATCGGAATGGTTATATTAAAAATGGAACTGATGGCTTAGATATGTTGATTAGAGGGGATGAGACTAAATTGCAGAATGTACTTCGAGTCGGGTTGTATCTCACTAGCCTAAATAAGTATGAGCAGCGTTTGCGTATTAAGAAGAATCGAATGAAGACCTTTGGACATGGGCAGTTTAGCCTAAGTCCTCACATACAGAGACAGCCTATAGCATCTGATCATGAGATTGAATTGCCATTTTAATGAGTAGTAGTCCATGAAGATGGAGAGTAGCCTTTGCTTCAGCTCATTAAAAATCATCAACTGGCGGATAAAAAGAAAGCCTAACTTATGGGAGTCAGGCTTTCTTTAAACTTGATTACGGGCTAGTAACCAAAAAGAATTTAGCAAAAAAATTAATGAGATGTAAAGATGAGCTAAAGCGATTTCAATGAAAAATCGCATATTACTTTTTCTGTTTTTATGTCAGGTAAACTATGGTGGAAGTCATTTTGTTATTAAGAATTAGCTAGGAAAATTTCCATGACTCAAACAAAAAGCCATTACTGGATCTTTATCCTATTTACAGTTTTCTATTTTTTCATTTTGTATAAATTCTTTGGCATTACACCAGTTAAGGTCAAGGCTTTACCTGCTAATGAAGTTGGTGATTTATTAGCTGGTGCATTTTCCCCATTGGCCTTTTTATTTCTGATTTTAGGTTATTTACAAAACACTAAAGCCTTACAAATGCAAAGCCAAGAGTTAAAAGCAAGCACAGATGCATTGCATCAACAAGCTCAAGAATTAGCAAATAATGTTGAAGAGCAAAGAAAGTTACTTAGTGTCACCCAGCAAGAGTTAGAAATTAAACATTTTGAAGCACGGCCTCATTTAACTTTCTATAGTTATCCTTTCACCTTAACGGAGAAGGAATTTCCAGAATGCGATGATGATGGTTCTATTATCGATATGGAACGTCATGAGGTCGCAGATATTAAGTTTGTCATTGAAAATCAGGGGGAGGTGGCAAAGCATGTAACTATTGAAGAGTTGGACTCGAATTTTGATGATTTTAATATAGAGCGTTATGAGTTAACAGCACAGCAGAAAACTAGGCTTGATATTGAATTCATGGGAGAGCGACTTGAACTTTTAAAAAGCGAATTTCAACAAGATATCAAATTAAGAATTATTTACCATGATAAATATGGACGACAATATTCTGACCTAATAGATGTTTATATTTTCGTATTGAGAGATGCTTCTGGTGGTTTTGGAGTTAATATCAAGCGAAATACCTCTTGTTCAAATGAGGCAACAGTTGAATAGGATAATTAATCTATTAAATACTTAGTAGGTAATTGAATCTTTTAATACATTTATTGACACCTTAAATATTGCACATTATCCTTTGCTTGCTGGCCTACATTGCCAGTCGGCTTTGACAGGCCGAATAGTAAAGTGCATTGAAAACTTGTTTTTCGATGTAGGAACACCCGTCCCTCTTTTTGTTGCGGTAGGACGGAAGGGGGACGCCTTGTGCGTGCTGGTTCTTTACTATCAGTCTGTCAACCCTCTTTCGTTCTGCCACCATAATTCTCTAATGCTTTGGCAGAACTCCCAAGATAAAGGAGTTGGCTATGCATATTCTTTTTATACCGCCTGATTAGTTTTAATAGGGTTTGATGAACTTCTGTTTCTCAAGCTTTAGTTTTTTTTCGTCTAAAAATTTAACGTAATAAATATGTCATGTGAGATACACCGTGGCAGGGCTTCCTATTGTCTAAAAAAGCCTAGCCTCCATGACCATGTCATTGGATATAAAGATGATAAATAAAATTTTAATGGGTGTGGTAGGTGTCAGTGTTCTGATTCTAAATGGCTGTTCTTCCCAGTTTGAAAAGGGCGTCAAACATGGCTGTTACAACATGGGTGGCAGTCGCAGCTATTGTTCCTGTGTCTATGACAAAGTCGAAGAATACTATGGTCGTAAAGTCATGCGTCAGATTGAACGTATGAGCTACCTTCCTGCCGATCTGGACCGTGTGATGTATCAGTCTGGTGAGCAATGCATGGACAAGTTTTAACCCCAGATATTTAAAGCCTTAAGCAAATCATTAAAGCACTCATTTCCTGTTGCCTATTCGGGCAACGGGAAGGGCTTATGCATCTCAATTTAGGAGTTTTGATCATGAAACATCCATTTTTTACATTCTATTTCACGATTGTCATTGGTTACTGGCTGTATTGCATTTGGGAGTATCCGGGACATTACTCTGGTGCTTACTTACTGGGTCGAGCTCTGGTCTGGCCGGTTATCTTTATACGTTGGTTCTTTTAGGGGGACTAAGAGTGATGAGCATACAGGAACGAATCCAGCAAAGTCAGTGGATACCCTTATTACGAAGTAGCGACAATATCTATTTTGCGCCAGTCATTCCTAATAAAAAGCTGCAAGGTGCCATGACTTATCTTCCTCATGGTGTTAGTCCCAACGATGTATTGATGTTAATTGATGACACGGTATTTGGCAGTGCCAAGGTCGGGATGTGCCTCACAGCAAAGGGGATATTTTATAAAGCCAGCTTTGAAGATGAGCAGGCTTATCTGTTTGAACACATACAGCAGGTAGAGGCTGATATTGGAATGATCACCAGTTCGATTTTGATCAACGGTCAGGATGAATTGAACTTTACTCAACTGGATAAAGGTGTTGTGAGAACCCTAGTTGCCTTCCTAAAGGAATGTTGTCAGGGGTTACATGGTAGACAAAGCACTCATCAGAAAGTTGTAAGAATTGATGCCGAGATGCAGATAGTGATTGATCTGTTTGCCTATTTTATTACCTTCAATACGGGGCAGTGGAATGCTCGATCAAAAGAAGTTGTATCCGATCATTTTACTAAGTTGAATGATGAGACAGTGCATCAGTATGTCGAAAAACTACTGAATGAACAGATATGTTTTGATTATGACGACTTGTTGCATCGGCTGGCAGATATGAAAGATAGACTTGCCTATAACTTTCGTAGGGAGATGATTGAGCAACTGGTCTATGCCATGGCACTGGGAAAAATTGAGCAGAATCAGGCGGATCTTTTTATGACTCATTTATGCCGTGTATCTAACGTGTCTAGGGCAGTTTTTCCAGACCTCGTCAAAATTATCTATCAATGTTTAGCGGAAGAACAAAATAAGAAAAGAGCTCTTGATTTGAATCATGAGCAACGACAGGCATGCCAACTTCTTGAGATTCAACCTCATGTATTGAGTGAGCAAACCCTGCAAGCTGCTTACCGAAAAAAGATGGCAGATTTCCACCCCGATAAATACCAGAGCTTACCCGAATCAGTACGCCAATTGATTGAGCAACAGGCACAGCAACTTAATCAGGCTAGAGCTGTATTAAAAGCCTATCTAGGAGTGTAGTTGATGAAGATCAATACTCAACGGTTAAAACGGCGCTGGAAATGGTATGCAACTTATATCGTGATTTTTATGCTGTCCTTTGCCTTGTTTTATGCCTATGACCATATCGGAAAATCATAAATAAAGAAAATTCAAATACATATTACCCCTGTGAAAGCACTTCTAAAGTGCCATATACCCTCAATTTCAAGGTAATAACATGATAAAGAACAACGTTAATTCAACCAAAAAGATTCCGCCGCTATATTGGCTGTTAACTGTAGTCACGATGATTGTATTCATTATCGGTGGGATTTTATTTAATCAGCATCAAAAGCAACAAACTGAACTTCAATTAGCTCAACTGGCTTTAGAACAATCTCAACTACAAAATCAATCCACTTCAAAACAAGCAGCATCAGAACCCGCTGAATCAGGTTTCACTGGCATTGAAAGCATGGTGGAAAAACCTGAGACACATTCTGCTAACTCACAAGCTGAAGATGAAACGGTTGCAGGTGCAATAGCCGCAGTTGATCAGGCAAAAGTACAAGATACAAGTCTAGGCAATCTCAATTCAGAAGTAGATGCCGAGTATCATGAAGGAAAAACCTTAAGTTCCAATGCTTCCCGTTATGGGTTAAAACCCATCAAATCTGCTCCAGCCGATTTAAAAGCAACCATTCCTACGATTGACCAAATGTTAGCGTCGCATCTCATGGGTGTATGGGGGCGCTCTGGACCAGATCAGGTAGCTAAACGAGTTGAAGGTTGGAGTCAACAAGGCAATACCATGACATATCGTGCTGCTTGGGACTCTGACCGTTATCAATGTACTTGGTATGTAGTGAGCTGGGATAAGAACAGCAATCAAGTCCTCAAAGAAGGATACCAGCCATGTTTTGGTCACTAATTAAAACTGGCCTGTAGCATTCGTTTAATTATTATTTAACTTAATCAGAGAAAATATCATGAATCCAATCAAACTTATTGTATGTGGAATTTTAAGCCTTTCAGTCAGTTCTATTGCCTTCGCTAAAACAGAGCAGGTCACTCTAAAATCTAATGTTTACTATGGTGAAGAATCAGTTGTATTTCCAACCACCAAAGGTGAGGTTATTTTAAATAGCTATGCCATACCAGCTAAAGTTGTTCCCCAGATTAAACCGTATAAGAAAGGGCAATGTTTAGAAATCAAATCTAAACATGGTTTCTTTAAAGATACTGGTGATGGGCAATATATTGAAAGTATTCGACCTTGTACCAAGAAAGGTTTAGCGACTCCAAAAGTAAATCGTTAAGTTAAAAAACGTCATAAACCTAATCACACCACAAGCAATTGCTTGTGGTTTTTTTATGCCTTTTATTTAAAGGAGAAGTACATGTATCAGTGTCCTTACTGTCACTCATTGCATATCAAGTTATTGCGCAAGACCGAACCTACTTCAGGCGTATTTGCAAAGCTTTCATCATTCTCCCCAATGTCTCTGGCAGCAGCCTGTATGCAGTTGTCAAAGCGAAGCCCAGTTCATCCTTTAGTGGGTGGCTTTGTTGGCTTGGTTATCGGTGGCATGTTTCTGCTCTACGTTCAGCATCAAGACAACATGGTGACGCTGTTTTACCAGTGTGAGCAATGCTTACAGCATTTTGAAATCCAGCAATCAGGCTTCGCGTAACTCTCATTCTTTACAACTTTCAAATTATTTAAATCACTTAAAGGAAATCACTTATGGCACATCAAATTGAAACGATGGCTTTTGTAGGGCAAACCCCTTGGCATGGTCTGGGCAATCAGCTTCCTCAGAATCAGCCGATAGAAATCTGGGCACAGCAGGCGGGTATGGACTGGCGGATTGAATCATCCAATGTCAGTTATATGGCAAAGAATGAACGGGGACAAAATATCCTGATGCCTTATGAAGAGCAACGAGTGCTTTATCGTTCAGATACTCATGCACCGTTATCGGTCGTGAGTCAGCGTTATCAGGAAGTTCAACCCAAAGAGATTTTAGAGTTTTACCGAGACCTTACTGAACAATCTGGTTTTGAGCTGGAAACGGCAGGTGTCTTAAAAGGTGGACGTAAGTTCTGGGCATTGGCAAGAACGGGGCAATCGGCAGCATTAAAAAGTAAGGATGTCAGCAATGGCTACATTCTGTTGGCAACTGCTTGTGATGGAACACTAGCCACCACGGCGCAATTTACCTCGATTCGTGTGGTGTGTAACAACACTCTGGCGATTGCCTTACGTGGGCAGAATAGTAGTGCTGGTGTAGTTAAGGTTCCACACAGTACCAAGTTCGATGCCGAGAAGATTAAGCAGCAATTAGGTATTTCAGTTCGTGCATGGGATGAACACATGTATGAAATGAAGCAACTCAGTCAACGCAAAGTCACCCAGCAGGAAGCCGCAGCTTACTTTGATGCCGTGTTCAATAACACGAACCTGAGTATTGCTGAACAGGATGAAAGTATCATTCAGTTCTACCGTAATGTAGCTACACCTAAACAAATTCATTCATCCAAAGCTGACAATAAAACTGAACCAAATGGGCGTGCTATGTCTAAGGTCATGACCATGTTTAACGGACATGGTCGTGGGGCTGAATTAGCCTCAGCCAAGGATACAGCTTATGGTTTATTGTGCAGTATTACCGAGTTTGTTGATCACGAACGACGTGCGATTTCAACGGATCACCGTATGGATTCAGCATGGTTTGGTGTGGGGGCCAACCTTAAACAACGCGGGATGGAGCAGGCTCTAAGAATGGTGTCTTTATAATACTGTTAACTATTCAGTTTGATTTAAGATTATCGATTTAGCCTAAGTCTATTCTTTACGCTGCGTCTTAAAATTAATTCAAGTCCATGTTTAGCCACATTTTAAAAATCTTCCTAGTTGAAAGTGTATAAATTGAAGAAGTAAAAAAATCAGTAAGCTTATCAGTGGTTTGCTGATTTTTTATTTATATATATAAATAAGCTATATTGGAAACATTTATTAATCTCATAAAGAAATTAAAGTATTTCTATCTCATTTTTGGACAATTTCGTGTTACGAATAGAAATAACACAAATCCAGTTTGCATGAGAAAATGTATGGAAAAATTCAACCGCATTGAACAAGTTTATGGTTCAATACTTTTTTCACAGTAAAAGCTAATGACGACATGATAAATCGAAACAGTAACGTTACCACGTTGAAGTTCTTCTTTCCCCATCCAAAAGGTATCTGAATCTTCACCATTAACAGTTTCAAGAACACAACCATTTACTTTGGTAAAACCTTTGTGCTGACGTTGTTTTATGTGGTTCTTATACTTATCTAATAGAGTGACAAAATCTTTATCGAATGCATATACGACAACAAATATCGTATTAAAGCCCTCTTGATCATATCCCGCCAACTTATCCATATGGTCATTGATATCGGTAGTACCCCATTTAAGAAGGCGAAACGCTTCAAATAACGCAATACGTCTACTTTGATTGTTATCTACTATAACGCCATCCACCTCACCATAGCTTTTACCTGAAGATGAACTACCTATTTGACTTTGATCCGAAATATGAAGTGGAGAGTTTTTTTCTCTCATGTTAAAAAGACTACAAAACCATTGATTAATTCGATCTTCGTTTGCTGGCTTACTAGAATATCCAGATGAGGATTCCTCATCTTTAACAGGTATGTAAATATTTTTACTGCGGCTAAGCAATTCTTTAGAGACTGAAGAAACTGTTTCAACTAAATACTCTTCAACAGAGCTGTTATTTGTTATCTTCACATATGTTTCGACATCACTACCGTTAATCAGTTTAAAGCTATTTGCTAGTTGCTCAGGACTTCTTTGATTCCTTTCTGCAAAACGATCGATATATTGCGTAGCAGATGACTCCTTCGCTAAAGCATTCATTATAGAGTCGTTGATTTTGTCTAGTTCATCTGACAAAGCTTCGTATTGACCTAGGAATTTAATATAAGCTGAAAATGCTATATCTGCTTCTTTTACCAATTTATGCTTGAGCAGTAATTCACAGTAAGGTGTAAGTAACTGAGGCAGAAATTTCTGAGCTGAGCTCAATAGTTTCCATGTTTCCCTCATTGAACTGATGTCATTAATCGTTAAGTAAGCATGCAGTACTCCTGATATCCACGGTAATGGATAACTCGGGATATCAGACCATTGTGCTTTTGCCGACTGTTCTACTTCTGACAAAGCCTTTCGAATCAAAGTAATATTTGAAGCTTCATGATGGTCAGCAAGATACGCATGTAATAGCATTAGAATATGTTCTGGGTTATTAGTATCTTCGACCAATCTTTCCAAAATATGAATGCTCTTATTGGTATCTTTATCGATTAAATAGTATGCTAGATAGTAGCGTCTAAAATGTTCACATTCGTTGTAATGATTTTTCTCGTTATAGGTAAATGGAATAGGGATATCGTTAATATGAGATTGAAAATCAGGGTCGTATTCGTCTTGATTAACAGCCAATAATGTAACGTCTAATTTATATTGATAACACTTTATCAATTGTCGTTTTTCAGCAAAGAGGTGATGGTGCTGATTTTTGAACCTACCTTCATTCAGCTCATGACTAGCTTGATTGAGAACGGTCAGAGCTAGGTCAAATTCAGAAGCACTGTATGCTGATACGAATGTTTTTTCTAAGACATCCAAAGAGCTCTTATCAATATTGTCTACTGCGAGTTTTGTGATTGCTAATTTGATAAGCTCTTTTCTTGCAGGATGAGTACAAGCCTCCATCAATTGGAAAAGCTGTGAGTTTGTTAGGATCTCGTCATTTGAATCAAGAAAGCCTTCGAAGTCTGAATCATCGATTTTGTTTATGTAAACACAGAAATCAGGCCATAGATCGTAAGCATTTACTCCAATAGTGTGAAATAATCCATCTCTTTCATTAGTACCGAAGCCTAAATTGTCAACGATAGATATATTTCTTTTATGCAGTTTATTTAAATGTTGACAAGAGTCATGATTTGCAACCGCCATCAGTATTTGAAAGTAACAACTTATAGCTCTTTTCGCTTTATACTGAGAATCATTTGTCCATAGCAGAGCAGATGACCAATCGGTTTTATGTCTTTTAGAAATCGACAATATCCGTTGTACATTATCTTCAATAACTAATTTGTACCAAGGGAACTGTTTAATAAGGATTGAAGCATCTAGGTTTGATTTTTTCCCTTCAAGATTTAATATTAGATCTTGCTCTAGCTCATTAGTAATAAGGTTAATTAATTCACTTATATGTACCTGAGCGGTATCAAGAGAATTCCTATCGATGAAATCATATAGCCACCATAACAAGAAATATTTGTTATTACTGAGATTAAAAATCGCTGGATTCGGATAAGCGTGTTCGCTTAAATCCACTTTTTTAATACTATCAATCATTGATAGTATTTTATTAGGCTGTTGATGCTTAATAAAGTTGTCAAATAATGTGTAGTAACGTGAATCTTTAAAGTCATTTTTGTACAACCTTAACTTATCAGTTAATACAAGAACAATATCAATAAAATCTTCATTACAATGAAAGTTGTTAGAGTTTGTTTCTGAATATTTTCGGGAAATAAAAATCTCCAATTCTTCTAAAATGCTGCGATTTGAAATCTGATTCGCAATGTCATTATAGAAATAGGAAAACCAAAATATTGCGAAGTTACATGTGTCTATTCTAGATAGGAGAAGGCAGAAATATTTGGGTAATAATTGAAATCGAAACAAGTCACAGAAAAACAGATGCTTAAGTAAAGGATGTTCCAACGAAAATTCAATCAAATCTATAACTATACGAGGATAAAATAGTGAATGGCTATCAACAGAAATAGTTTCTTCTAAAAAATCTGAAATCAACCAACTATAAAAGTACCCAATCCCATGGTGAGAAGTTCTGCTTTCCAAATGCTCCTGTATCTGAAAAAATTCATTTTTACTAACCTGACGTAATGAATGAGAATTAAAGGAAGGCAGAGAGCTTTTTGTAATCACATTTTTTCTAGGCTGGTTTACATATTTGTCAGTATTATTCGTTGTTCCGCTCGTTGGTGAAAGCTCAATCGACATGTTTATCACTGGAGTATAGTTGCGAACAAAGCCTGAAAAAAAGTTACTATTTGATATTGAACGTGTTAAATCTCTAGGTACAGGGAGCTCTAATAAATGTTTTTTCAGTTCGACTGTGTAAGCTTTGTACTCTGCTTTTGAAGTCACATATTTAAGAACAGGGAGAGCACTACTACACGTTAATCGCATGATACGTAGCCATTTTCCAAAGGCTTCATTAGCGTTAGCGGAGTTGGAAAGTAACATCTGCCATAAAAAGGTGCTAACTAATTGGTTAAGGTTATGCTCTCTTCCGTTAAATATATAAAAGTTATCTTCTTTTTTAACATAGGTGAGTAAAATGGATGTGCTAGTGAATTCTCTATCCCATATATCTTCCGACACACAGAGGTTGGTTTCTTTATATCCTTCTTGACCGCGTTGGATATGTTGTAAAGTTCTAAGAGTTTCTATTACGGGAACTAGAGAGTCATCAACTTGCCGCTCAAGGTCGTGTTCTAAGTTACAGGTAAGCAAAAGGGAATCAGCCTCAAATGTTATAAGGCAGCATTTTTCTAAATATTCAATTTCAATGCCTTTATTAATCGGTACAAGTTCGCCATTACGCTCCCATAACTTAGTACCTTCAAGAAGCCCAGTTACACAGTTTCTATCTAGAGGTTCTGTCGTAAGTGAAGAGTACATTAGAAATGTTGCTAAATCCTTAGCTTCTTTCTGTTGTTCTAAACTGTAGAATTTCTGCGAATCAGATGGAGCTCGTGTGGATAGCTCCAAAAGAGATTTAATCTTCGACCAATCTCTTGAATGCTCGACATGATTTGCAGCCATAGTACCTTCTCTAAATTTAAACGAATAGATAGAAACTTATATGATTTAATTCAAATATATAGGTATATCATACACCGAAAATTCAATAGGATTCCTATCAATTATTTAGAAATTAATGCAAAGGAATAAGGCACTTTACCTATGACTCTTTATGCCAAACCAAGATATTAACCAACTATTAGGAAAAGTAGGTCAAAAACTGACACATGAAAGAAGCCAAGAAGCTAGTGCTAGATGATTTTGGGGCAAAAATGAGCTAGATTCCTGTTTTAACGGCTTTAATTTGAAGAGTGCTACACCTGAGCTAAAACTTTCTGTATAGCTAATACGAATCCGTTCTTAAACAGAGGTCCCCCTCGCTCATCTTTAACTGCTCCATATTTAGATATCGTCCAACCGCGCTGTGCCATTTGTCTTCATTAATAGCATCCTGTAAATCTTCGATATCTGCCTGTAGGAGCACACCATCTAATGATGGTAAGACTTCTACTTCTTGATACACTTGTTCGGGATGGATCACCCGATTGGGTCGCATATCTACAAGCACTTCAGCATTTTGTTTAAGAATGCGGTTTTCTGCTTTGAGTTTATTCTTCTCGGCAATAATTTGACCAAAAACAGCCCTCATCACGGGGTCATCTAATCGTTTCAATAAATCCATATCAGATGATGTATCTAGCTTTCTCGATTGAGGTACAGGTGGCTTTTTTTTATGTCTTAAAAATGTAGAAGTACCGTTATGGAAGAAACCATGACTAGAGGTATGTATTGATCTCTTGTATTTAAAATTTTCTTAATTTATAAATAGCAGAATAAGAATGTTGACTCTTAAATATGTATTAAAAAAATTAACTTTTTGAACGCTATAAAAATTATTTCAAGGATGGACTTATGATAAGGGTGGAGTATTTAAATTTTTTACAGACATTGAATAATACTGATTCTGTAGAAATGCGTAAGATAGCAAATATTATTCTAGAAAACTTGGATGAAGTAATCCCATTAAAGACTACGCAGGGACAACGAATTAAAAGAATTGCTTCGCTCACTAAGCATAGATGGGAAGATATTAGTTCTGATATAGATCCTTTGCCCCCAATATCAAGAGAACAACAAACTAAAATTTCTAAAATTAAAAGTATTACAGTAGGCCCATTTAGAGGATTTTCTAAGCAAGAGTATTTTGACTTAGATAGTAGTCTAGTATTGATATATGGTCCTAATGGAACTGGGAAGTCAAGTTTTTGTGAAGCATTAGAATATAGTCTGCTAGGTAATGTGGAAGATGCTGGTAATAAACGTTTCCGTAATCAAGATGAATATTTAAAGAATGCTCACGTTAATCAATTTATTGCTCCTATTCTTCATGCAGAAGATATCCAGAATAAAATTGTTGTTATGGCACCTGATGAGAAAACATATAGGTTCTGTTTTGTGGAAAAGAATCGTATAGATAATTTTTCTCGGATTGCAGCTCAAGTTCCAGCTAAACAATCTGAATTAATTGCAATGTTATTTGGATTAGAGTCTTTCACCGAGTTTGTTCGAAATTTTACATCCGAAATGGATGCTAGATATATTGATATTGTTGGCGAGAAGGCAAAAGAACTTGGTGATAAACGATCTCAATTACTAGGATATGAACAACAGATAAAAATAAATTTGGATCTACTAGATAGTATTCAGCAAGATGAGATTAATTTAGCTACTCAATATAAAGGATGGATAACATTTGATCAAATGGTTGTTGAATTAAGTGGAAACGATGCAGGAGCTGGGCGAATTCAAGCTCTTGAATCTGATATTCAATCAACCTTGGGCCCTAAAAGTAACCTTTCGCAATCTGTATTAAATACATTAAAGCAGGAAATAGACAGATTAACTTTTGCTTTAGTAACTGAAGGGCAAAAAATAGCCCATGCAAGTCATCAAGTATCTTTTAAACAACTATATAAGGCAATTATTGAATTACAAGATGGTAATTCAAATCAGTGCCCAGCTTGTCAGACTCCACTTGGGCAGACTAGCGTTAATCCCTATATTTATGCTAGCGAAGAGTTATTGAAGCTACAAGAGTTAGCGAAAATACAACAGGATATTCAAGACCTAGAGCAACAAATTAAAAGTTCTTTAGTTGATCTTTCTTTGATAATCCAAACTTGTTTATCCTTTTATCCAAATGATAACTGTCTTGGGCCATATAGAGTTTTTACAAGTGAAAAAACTTCTCTTGAGTGGTGTGGATGCTTAACAGAAAGATTACCGGATGGTACAACGATTTGGATGCAAATAGAGGTACAAGTTCAAACTCTTGAAAATTGTGATCTAAAAATAAAACAAGAAGAAGAATTAAGATTAACTAAAATTGCTGAGCTGTCAATTTGCCGTGAATTTATGGATAAAATAACTATACTTCAGACACGCAGACGATCAGCAACTCATGCTATAAGTACTGCTCAGAAGATTATTAATACATTTGAACATCAAAATGCCCAGCTTATTACAGATGCTGAAAATGAAATATTAATAGTAGAAAGAAATAAACTTATATCTGAAGCTTATGCCAGCTTTGTTAAAAAGTTGGAGTCATACTGTAACGAGTTACCTATTCGTTTAGTGACGGACCTTGGAGGGATAATTATTGAGCTTTATAATGCCTTTAATCGAAACGATACGGATAGTGAATTACTCTCTGAAGTAAGACTGCCAATAACTCAGAATCAGAGAATGGAAATTGCATTTAAAAGTAATCCTGAATCTTTTTTCGATGCTCTCCATATACTTAGTGAAGGGCATATTCGCTGTTTAGGATTAGCAATTTTACTGGCTAAAAATATTAAAGAGGAATCACCTTTATTAATTTTTGATGATCCTGTGAATGCCATTGACGATGAGCATCGTGAAGCAATTCGAAAAACACTATTTGAGGATCACTTCTTTTCTAATAAGCAAATATTATTAACATGTCATGGAGAGGAGTTCTTCAAAGATATTCATAATCTACTTTCTGTGGAGCGAGTGAAATCAACTAAATCATTTAGTTTCTTACCAAGACAGGGTGAGCCACATATCAATATTAATTTTAATTGTGCACCTCGTAATTATATTGTTGCTGCTCGAGAGCATATTAATCAAAATGAAATTCGTGATGCTTTAACAAAATCGAGACAAGCTTTAGAAGCAATAACTAAGGGAAAAGTTTGGAAATATCTAAGTAAGCATGGTGATGGGTATTTGAGTTTAAAGCTCCGATCAGCTAATTCCGCAATTGAACTAAGAAATCTTACTGAACAATTGAAAACTAAAATTGGAAAAGGTGATTTTATTCATGATCAGAAAGAAAGTGTATTGCAGCCATTAGAAGCTTTATTGGGGTTAGGTGGTGAATGCAGAGAGTGGAGATATCTTAATAAGGGCGTTCATGAAGAACAGGATCGGTCTGAATTTGATCGGAGTGTTGTTATTGCGATAGTTTCTAATTTAGAAAATCTAGATCAGGCCTTGAATTAATTTTGCATAAGAGAGGGTACAAACTTAGTTCAGCCCTCATTCTCTTGTATATCTGGATTTACATATATATGGTAATTCGTATATAAAGATTTAGTAAAATATCAACAGAGTACAATTCGATGACAATTTCATTAGATGTGAAGATTTATCACAATCCAGCTTGTGGAACGTCTAGAAATACTTTTGGCACTTATGCAAGTCAGTGGTGGCTCTCAATCATTTAATAGCGTTAACCAAATGCGTATTTTGGGGCGTTGGATGCGGATGATTACAATCCCAAATCAATCTTCAATTCCTAAAGCTTTTTTAGAATTTGAAGAAGATGGGCGTATGAAAGCATCTTCCTATTATGATCGTATTGTGGATGTGATGGAGGAACTTTATAAGTTCACACTTCTTACTCGTGGGCAAAGTAAGTATTTAACAGATCGATATTCTTAGCGTAAAGAATCTGCTGAAGAATTATCAAAACGTGTTAACCAGCGGAGTTTATGAATTTTTAAAAAATTAAACTCGATTAAAAAAAGAGAACTATTAAAGTTCTCTTTTCGAATTCATTTTATTCTAAAACTGTCAACTGACTTCGGCGTCGTAGTGCCTCTAAATTTTGATATTTAGAAACCAGATTAAAGGTAAGGTTACTAATCTCTTCTAGAGTTAGACATAAGTCATTTGTCAGTTTAGACAGATCAAAGTTTTCTTGAGCTAAAACTTTGAAGACTTTATCTAGCAAAAGAGATGATTCATGGGCAATTGGATTAGGTTCATTATTTCGTCCTCTTTGAGCTAATTGTTTATAGATGCTAGTTGCATTCCAATCAGTAATAATCCCTAGTTTATTATAGCGATAAGTTAATGCAGCAGCAGAAACTTGCCATATTTCTTTTTTGGATAAAATACTTCTTAAAGAGGGAATTTTTAAAGGATCAGCTAACAAGCTTCTACGAGGCATTAGAAATGCTGAAGCAAAAGCATTTGCTTCTTGTTCAATATGGATACCTTCAATTATTCCATGCTTATGCATAACTAAATGACCTAACTCATGTGCTAAGTCAAATCTACACCTTTCAGCAGTTCTAGAAGTATTTAGAAAAATAAAAGGGCGACCACTGGTCCATCTACAGCAGGCATCTACATCTTGTGCTTCATCAGTAAGAGAGAAAACTCTGATACCTTTAGATTCTAAAAGTGCAATTAAGTTGGGTATAGGCTGCTCCCCTAATCCCCATGCTTTTCTTACAGTATCCGCACATGCTTCAGGGTATGAGTATTCAAGATAATAATTAACTTCATTGTCAGTAGCCTCATCTATTGATTCATTAGTAATAGCATTAGAGAAATCACTTCTTAATTCATGTAAATCAGGAACATTAGGGAGGGGCAACTCAAAGTTCTGATCAATCCAATCACTGATCATTTCAGCTAAAATAGTCTGGCTAATTGCCATATCTCTTTTTTTAGCTGTCATTTTCGTAAGAGCCCTAAAACTGACAGATTCAGCATGAATTTTTTCTACGTCGCTTCCATAAAAGAAACTAAGAGGAAAATCGAGAATCTCAGCGGCTTTTTCTAAAATTCTCTCATCAATTTCTTGATTGTTGTACCAGTTTGAGACAGTTCTATCGGTTACGTCTAATCGATGAGCCAAATCTCTCTTAGTCAAACCACGACGTTGACGAGCGAGATCGAAACGACCCATATTGAACATATTATTGCCTCTTAAGCATTCTTGCGTCTGATTTCGAAATCAATCGACGGAGGGGTTGGTGCAGGGGAAAGAATATTATCAAATTCAGCCTCTGGGTCGAAACTAATTTCTTTTAAAATAATTCGCTCATGATATTCTGCAAAAAATTTACCATTGTCCGTAAGTTTTGACGGGCATGATAGTTCACTTCTAATTACTTTATTTTTATAATCAATATAGTACATTAGAACCCAACACCAAGTATCTATATCTGAATGTGTGGTTAACATATCACCGAGTAATTGAGGATTGGCAATTCTCGAAAACATACTTCCTTTTGGATTTTTATTACGAGCAATTTGATCGATTTTTAAGCTTTCCGTGTTGGATGGAACTTGTCCTTTTAATCCAACGCAAGCATTTCCCGTCATGAAGCTAATCAAAATACCTAATTTTTCATTACGAACCCATTCTGAGTTCCCTTGAGTGTATTTTGAATAACCCTTAGTTAATAGTCGCTCTCTTAAAAAAGCAGTTCCTTCAGCAAAATGTCTATAACCGCCATAAATTTTGGGGTGATTATTTGTTGTTTCATTGCGGGCAGCAAATCCATCTTCTATGACTCCAAGTAGAACTTTTGAGTCAAAACCAAAAACTTCTTTTATTCGGTTTTGGGCATGATGTGGATCATCAATGGTTAAATATAATGGTTGCATAAAATTAGATCTATTAAGTTTTTCATCCATACAGCATACATAGTTTTTGGTTGAAAAAATAGAAATATGCATGATTTTGAGTAAAAAAAATAGAAAACAAATTGTTTCAAGATTTGTGAAAGCACTAAATGTTGATATAGAACATTTTACAATGAATCTTACTTATGGATAAATTTATGATTTATTAACAAAGAATAAAATTTCTTTAAGCATGACTTTGTAACGTTTCTATTAACATTTTGATATTCATGCATTAGTATCAAATGGCTGAATTTTCAGCTATTTTTTTATGAGGTAAAAAATGAAAGACGGAATTTACTTTGTAAAGTTCAAAAGTAATATCCAAGATTTCGGCGACGGCACTGTTGTGGTTAAAAATGGTGTAGTTAATGGCGGAGATTATGGTTTTACATACCAAGGAAGAATTGATGATAATTGCTTGAAGTTATGTGCAAAACAGCATGACAAGAATGTTGTTTCAGTTTTCGGTAATATCACTGATTATGAAGTAGTGTTAGATATTAACTCACTTGGAAATGACTATGAGTTAGTAGGTAAAACTTATCTGGCTCCAGAGGTTATTATTCAAGTTCAAGCTAAGTTCATTGGTGAGCTTTTAACTTAAAATTTAAGCATAACAAAGGGCACATTAGTGCCTTTTGTTATGCTTAAAGGCTAGTCTTGTTGGCATTTTCTTCTAGTTCAATCAAGGTCTTAATAAAGTCCCATGTTTTTTCGGGTTTAATCGGAGCTTTTTCAGAAACAGAACTATTGATGATGCCATCCAGAAGTGAGGTAAATAGATGAGTTAGAGCGATAGGATCATCCAATTCTAATTCTTTCAAAATAGAAGTAGTAGTGTCGAATAACCAATTCCGATATTCATCCAGTACAACCAGAATGGATGGGTATAGGTCTCCTACATCCATGCGTGCTTTATGAAAAGGACAACCTCTGGCATCATTTTGATTTACCCAGTCGATATACCAAAGATAGAGTTGTTCTAATTTTTCTAAAGGTTTTGATCGTGTCGCGATATGCTCTTCTACATCAATCTGAATATCGAGTTTTAATTCCGTTAAGCAAGCGAATACCAGTTCCTCTTTTGAGGGAAAATGCTTATAAAAAGTTGCTTTGGCAATGTCAGATTCTGCAATAATACGGTCTATACCGACACCGATATAGCTTTCCTGAATAAAGAGCTGAGTTGCTGTAGTTAGAATAATTTCTCTTTTTGTACATTTTTTTTTAAACTTTATTTCTGCATTCATAATGGGTTAGCGCAATATGCTGAAGTATTAAGTTTTCCATTCTAGTGTATAGATAGGCTGTCTAATTAGCCACTTGAAATGGGATTAATATAAGAATAGACAGATCTATATTTTCATAAATTGAACTATACAGACCGTTCTGTTAACATTATTGCAATTAATAATTAATTTTTCATCATAATGTTGAATAATATCTTTGGTATTTTAGAAAAATTAGGTTTTGGTGTTCAAAAACGTGCAATTAGTGTTCAATTTTCAAATACAGAACTTAATTCACAGATTATGTTACAACGTATTGATGGTTATCATGGTATTAACGATGGACTATCAGCAGAGCTTATTTGTTTATCTACAAACCCATATATTGAATTAAAACAGTTTATTGGATGTCAGGTTGCAGTTGACCAAGTTACAGATTCAGGTCAGCTTTTTAGAACTACAGGTATTATCACGGGTGCTAGCCAAGGGCAAAGCGATGGTGCTTTTAGCCTATACCGTTTGACTATGCAGGATGCGACCAGCTTATGGCATAAACGACGAAATAGTCGTGTGTTTATGAATAAAAGTGTTGTCGATATTATCGAGGTCATCTTTAAAGAATGGCAAAGTAAGAGCCCTTTATTTGCATCGAGTTTACAGCTTGACACAAGCGGTTTAATAAAAACGTATGAGGTACGCCCTTTTTCTATGCAGTCGAATGAAAGCGACTATGCATATCTAACCAGAATAATGCGTGAAGAATCGATTAACTGGCTGGTGGATGAGGCGAGTTATCTTGTAGCAAGTAATAACCAAAGTATTGAAGCACAGAAACTACGTTTAATTGATGATAATAACCAATTTCAATCGCTCGAACGCAGAACCATTCGTTACCATCGTTCTAACGCAACTGAACAATATGACAGTATCACTAGTTTTATTGCACAAAGACAATTACAACCAACTGCGATACATATACAACGTTGGCAAGCTGATAGTCTAAGTCAGGAAGATGCTAGTGGCTTAGTGGTCAGCTCACATCAACACAGCGCTCTACGAGATAATGAAAGCTTAAGTTTAGAACAGGCATGGAATATATCTCCTGCTTGGATAAGTGATCTTAAAGGCGAGGATCAAGCCACAGCTTCGAGTAATAGTCAGTTAGACCGATTGAATAAGCATCTGAATCACTATCAAGCTTTACAAGCCAAGTATTTTACCGCGCATAGTAGTGTACGTGATACTCAAGTCGGTTATTGGTTCCAATTACATGATTATCCAGAGTTAGAGAAAAATCATAGTCAGCAAGATAAGGAGTTTTTAATCCTTAATAAGCACTTTTATAACCAAAATAACTTGCCCAAAGATATTCAAGACCAAGTTGAAAAACTATTGACCTTAAGTCACTGGCAAAGCAGTCATGACAGTAAACAAGAGCGTCAGGCCAATGAGTTTGTGGTCGTTCGTAGAAATATTAATGTTGTGCCTGAATATGACCCTTTTAAGCATCGTCCTACTGCCCATGTACAACGAGCCAAAGTAGTCAGTGATGGTGAAGAAATCCATGTAGATGAATGGGGACGAATTAAAGTCAGGTTCCTGTTTACACGTACCGAAGACCATGCTCATGATGGTGGTGCGGGCGCCAATAATAGTGATACAGATTCGGCATGGGTAGATGTTCTTACTCCGTGGGCAGGCGAAGGCTATGGAGTGCGTTTTTTACCGCGTAAAGATGAAATCGTGGTGGTTGATTTCTTTGATGGCAACATTGACCGCCCCTTTGTAACAGGCCGTATTCATGAAGCTCAGCGTTCGCCAACGAAGTTTGATATTAAAGGGCAACTTCCTTACACCAAGAAACTAAGTGGTATTCGCTCCAAAGAAGTTGATGGCAGTGGATATAACCAGCTTCGTTTTGACGATACTACAGGACAAATTAGTACCCAGCTACAAAGCAGTCATAGTGCAAGCCAGTTAAATCTGGGGAAACTGAGCCATCCTAAAGATAAAGCGGAAAGTGAAAACCGAGGAGAAGGTTTTGAGTTACGGACCGATGCTTGGGGGGCAGTACGTGCAGGTAAAGGTTTACTAATTAGCGCTGCAAGCCAAAATAATGCTTCAGATATTCAATTGAATATTCAAGAACTGTTAGTGCAATTGAAGGAGTCATTAGATCAACTTAAAACCCTAGAAAACAATGCTCGAACTAGTAAAGTCTTTCAATATGAAAATTATCAAATTGGCCAAGATCTTTTAACTCAAGTAGATAATAACCTAGAGAAATTCGAAGAATCCAATATTTTAGTCAGTGCTCCAAAGGACTTTATTTCAGTAAGTCAGCAGAATCAAACCCATGTTGCTAAAGAAAATATGAAGATGATGGCTGGGAAACAATTTGATTTGAGCTCATCTGGTGAATTGACTGCTCATGCAGCAAAAGGTTTAAGTTTTTATACCCAAGAAATGGGAATTAATGCTTTTGCTACACAAGGGAATATCAAGATTCATGCACAAAATGATGAGCTAGATTTAGCATCTTTAAAAGATTGCAAGATTATGAGTACAGAAAATGCCATCACGATTGCAGCCAAAAAAGAAATTATGCTGACTTGTGGTGGTGGGTACATCAAAATAAAAACTGATGGTTCAATTGAAATTAATAGTCCCGGATTAATCGAAGTAAAATCTTCTCAAACTAAGTTCCTTAAAGGGAGTAATCATAATTTTCAGTTGCCGAATATTTCTAGCAAAATCTGTATTCCATGTTTGTTAGATGCAGCTAGGAAATCATTACCGTTTGTACATCGGGAAATTTGATATGAAAACTATTCAACTTTTTGATCATATTTCGCAACAGCAAGAATCGAATCCAAATTTAAACTTTTATTTGCTTTTGGATACGGCGAAAAATCATATCTACATCAAACGGTGGTTAAAGACACTGTCGGAAAAACAATTCAATCAAATTGGGAACTTATTTCACGGCACTATCGATGAAACTTCACCTTTAGAAGTATCTCCTTTGTTGCTGCACATCAATCAAGAAAATAATGAAGTACTGCAACGGACACTTTTAGTCAGCGAGAATATAGGGATGTTTTCACTGATAGAAACATCTTTGTCTAAACAATCACTAATAAAGCATTTACAGCCATTTTTACAGGCCGAGATGCCGAATGGTGAGCTGGCTTTGTTCCGGTTTTATGATCCATCCATTACTAAAATCCTAGATAAGATGTTGGATGAGCAGGAATATCAAAAATTATTTAAGCCCTTGAATAATTGGTGGGTTCAGCAAGCCAACGACAACTTTAATAATTTAGTGAGCGATTGATATGGCAATTAAGTTTACGCAAGAACAAATCGATTCATTCATTACAGATCGTGAAGAAGAATTAGCTTTGTGGAATTGGAATAGGTTAAAAGAAAAATTTCCATCGCTTTCCAAAAAATATTTTGACGATGATGAGAAGAAAGGTGTTGATTTTTTACTTCTTGCCCAAACTCGCGTGAAAAAATATTTACATGGTTTGGAAGATGACATCGACTATAACAAATGGCGCGCGGTCTATGGGGAAATTTGCTTCATTGTGAATAAATATAATATTGATGAAGACAAATGGAATAGGGGAATTTTAGAAGAAAGGTTATGGCCCCCATATTTAAGAATAGACGTTTTAGCAGGGATTGTAGAAAGTTGCTTGAATAATTCTGAATCCCAAAAATTCTATGCTGCCTTGGAGAAAGAAACATGGCAGTAGCAGCAGATATAGGTAGTTTTAGTGGATGGGGAACAGTATCTGAAACGGCAGGTACTGTTGTTAAAACAGGGGCTAGAGCAAATCCTATCGGCGCAATATTGATTGGAGTTTTAACCCCATCCACATTAGGTGATGGGACAATTTCAGGAATGCATAATATTAATATTAATGTAGCAGAAGAGGATATAGAGGATAGCCGATCATCTATTTCACAGGAACAAAAAGATAGAGCATTAGCATCAAGTAAAGCAAAGACTAAAGAATTAGAAAAATCTTGTAGTAGTAATAATAAAGAATGTAATAAAGGGCAACACAGTGGTCGAATCCAAGCACAAAATGGAGAACGCATGATTGTAACTGCCACTGAAGCTGGCAGTGCATGGACAAATCAACCCGTCCCACCACCATTACTTCTATGTAAGCAATATGCACTTTCAATGCGTATAGCTATGTTGAAAATAGAGGGCCATAGTAAACCCGATCAAAAGACAAACACTAAGCCTGTTGATTATCATAAAGGTGCAACGAAGGCATATAAAGCTTTAATAAAATGGATGGAACAGAAAGTGCCTTATGGGGTTAGTTCTAGAGGGGCGAATAAACATTCCTTTAGCTTTGATGGGTCATATCAGCTTGGTAGATTAAAAGAAGGGCAAGATGGTAGACGTATTGACTTAGATGTGATGAAAGGCGAGATATTAAAGAGTTAATTATGAGTAAAATTGAGCAAGTCGTAAATTTCTTTCGTAATCATCCTCGGTTTCCATTTTTAAATTGGAATACTAATTATGATGATTACTGCGCTATGTTTTTATGTTTGACGAATATTTTAAAGTGCTATATCCCAAAAGAAACATATATGGATTCATCATATGGATACGGCTATATGGAGTTCAGAGGAAATCCTGATGGAATAGTTGCTTTTCCATTAACATGTAAATTGTCGGAATTGGAATTAGTTATTTTTTTAGGAACAAGAGAAATAATACAACATGATAATGGTGAGGCTTATTTTTCAGTTCAAATAAGTAGAGATGATCGTTGGGATGATCGTTGGGAAAGAAATGCTCCTGAAAATGAATGGTATAATGAGATTGCTATTCTTTTCGACTTTAATAATCCCGTGGCATTACAAAAAATAGATACTATTTTCAAAACAGTTTTCGAAAAAAAAATGACTTTTAAAGATTTAAAATCGTTTGAAGAAAGTAATTTGAATTTTGACGATGCATGAATTGTCTAAATATTTAAGCTCACCTTTATTAGGATGGTGAATAGCCTAAATGACTTTATTCAGAGATAAAGCTTTAGGTTGACAGATGTATATAAATTTTAAGATGTGTTATGAACCAGAATTTTTTACCCACTTTTATGATCAGTGACTTACATAACTTTTTAAATGATACATTAAAAGCTTATATTGATCAGCGGAAACAAGGACAACAACTTTTTTGTGTGCGTGGCATATTAAAAAATGTTGAGCAAGCAGTTGAAAACTCAAAATGGCCATCAGTCTATGATCTGATCATTCAAGATACAACAGGAACGATTGAGGTTGAGATTCCAAAACATCTACTATCTAGTTTCAAAAACGGTAGTTATGTTGAAATACATGGAGTGCCAACATTTAATTTTTTTAGAGAGCAATGCACTAAAAGATTAAAGGGGTACACTATACAGGCGATTGAAGATGATAGTGCAATACAAGCCTTCCAGTCGAAGCTGTCAACATTAGATGGTTTAAAAAAGCATAGACCAAAGAGCCATATTTTCCCCAATCAATTTGATCTTTCAGTCGCTGTGATTTACTCCTCGGCAAGTAAAGTTGATATACAAAAAGACTTTTATAACTATCTTAATGAATATCGTGATGAGTTCAATTTTGATGAAAAGCCTGTCAGTTTGAGCAATGTTGATGCCTTATCTCATGTAATAAGTTCCTGTATTGACCACGATGTTGTTGTGGTTATTCGAGGTGGGGGAAGTAGTGATGCCTTTGATATCTTTAATGATGAAAAAGTATTAAAGGCCTTTTCTAATTTGAATGGATATCGAATTGTAGGCTTGGGCCATAATTCCGATGTAACACTTTTAGACTATTTGGCAGATCATTCTGCAATCACCCCATCAGATGCAGGAATACATTTAAAAGGGCAGTTTGATGAGTTGTTTTCTAGAAATGATATCTTAGAGCAACAGAAAATTAAAATTTTTAAGTTAGAGAGTGACCTTAAAACAAAAAGTGATGATGTGATTGCTTTGTCTGCCAATTTAAAGCAACTGTCTGATCGAACAGATATACAGGCATTAATGAACGAAAATAAGAGCTTGGTTGAACTGAATCATGAACTCAAACAACAAGTAAGCAATAGACAGAAGGATGATGAAACTAATAAAAAAGGTTCTGTTGTGATGTTTATTATTGCCATTGTTGCTGTTATTGCAGGGGCAGTATTAGGAAGACTAATGTGAAGACAGTAGATAAAGCTAAGCTGGTGATAGAGGCTTTGAAAAAAAAATCGTCGATACAGGATATTAAAAAGCAGATTTGTAATGAAGATAACGCTGACTGGGATAGAGTCAGCAAAAAAGCTTATGATTTATATCTTCAAGAAGCGCGTCAACAACGTAAAGTAGATGAAAAAACTCCCCACGTACTTGTTACATCATTAGAGGATATCAATGGAATCATTCAGCTTAACCACCAACTTCTAGAATATGCATTAAGCCTACCTTCGACAGCGACGTTTACAGATGTAGTGAATGTTCAAAATTTAATTTTTGATATGCCAGCAAATGAACATAAAATCATAGATGCCTTTGCAAGCATTATCATGAATCCTAGAATGCGAGCGCTACAGAAAAAGGGTCGATTTGAGCATTTTCCCCCTTTTAAAAGCTTTGTAAACATTATTGAATCTGCTGTGATTTCTTACTATCGAGGCAATTTTATTGGTTCCTATTTGACCTTGATTCCTGTTATTGAAGGGGTCATGTTAAGGTGGCTTGGGTATTATGGAATTGGCAAAAAGCCTAAGTTTGATGATTTAAAGGCATTCTTTCGAAATTTTTATCAGAGGCAACCTTGTCCGGGTAACGTTTTGTTTTATGATGTTTTCTCAAAAGCTTGTGATAAGTTACTTACAGAACATTTATTTAAAGACTCGCAAGATGGAGATGCATATTCAAACTTTAATAGACATCTAGCAGCTCATCTGCTTAGTGATTCACAATTTGCTACTAGAGAAAATTGTGTAAGACTTTTTTTGTTCTTGGAGTTAATGTCAGAGCTTTACTTGTATGAAACTTATTGTAGTGACCCTAGATTTTATTTGAGTGATGAAGACATATCACTTGAATTTAATGAATATCTTAAACTAATGGTGCTGTTACATAGCCCTGAAAGAGTTCTTTTAGGTGTCCCAATGGATACTAAACATCCTTCATTAGGTGACCAATGACAGAACCTACAACATTTGAAGAGTTTAAGTCATCTTTAGCTGAGAGAGACTTAGATGGTATAGATTCGGAACATACTTGCTCGACACTTGCGTTGGTTAAGTCATTCAATGCCAGTGGTCCACACATGAACCGTTGGTGGGTAATGACCCCTGTGAACTGGTCTTGCCCGTGTTGTAAAAGGACTAAGGCAGAAATAGTAAGGTTAAATAAAAATAATTATCTAACCTGCCAATTACATGAGCATCATGACCACATGAAAGATGTGGTCAAAGGGCTTTTTGAAAAGTATTCGATTCAAAAAGATCACGTTGTAGCTGATGAACTTTCTGAAAAATTTGCTATCAAGGCTGCATTCTCTTTATCTGCTTATGACAATACGGTTATTTGCTTTGATTGTAATAAAGCAGATGCAGAAGCCAAAAAGATAATAAAAGCGCACAAGTATTTTTCATTCTCGCCACGTGAGATTGCAGAGTTCGTCAAACCTACACCAAATCAAGAGCATGAAATTGATCCACTACTTGCACAACAAGTGTGGGAAAGGGCTAAACCCATTTTTGAAATGAGAATGGAGTTTGCTGAAAGATTTGCAAAAATTGCGGCTGAGAATCAAGATTGGTATCAACCATCAGAAAGAACTGCTAAGCAAATTGAACGACTTGCTAAATGGCATTTTGAACGCTATGGATTGCACCAATTTGATAGGTATGAACCTGAGAGGTTACTTTATAATACAGTGCCATTTAAAGGTGCGCACAGTTCATGGCGGTTAAAAGATAATCCTATAGTTAAAAAGAAGCCTTCAAACAATGAGCTTGCGCATCTTGTCGCTACACGAGGGAAGTATTGGAATAGATATGAAGGTGAGTGGTTCTGTCCTTGTTGTTTTAGAGATAAATATGATTGTGTGAGGCCTTCAAAGAAAAACTCATGGATCTTTGAGGTTAAAAAAGCTTCTTTATTCGCAACCGAAGAGATGAATTTTGTTTCCAATCCTGATCCAATGTGTGTTGACTGTGTCGATATGGCATTAAATTTTGGGCGGGAAGTGTTAGAGTTAAGTGGAAAGCGTTCGATGATCCAGTTTCCTAGTTCTGTTATTACTTTAATAGAGCTTCGCGAAATCGTAATCGCTAGACCGCACTCTCAACACAAGTTTAAAAATGAAGTCATAGATAGTATCATTCCTGAGATTGTACAAAGGGTCGTTAAGTTCTGTGATAGTTTGCCATGACCAAGAGTATAAGATATTCTCAATAATGGTGCCGTTTCAGCAAGAAGCTCAATAAATGTGCGAACGTTAAGAAGAAATCAATTGTAGTAAAAATTGCAGTAAAAAATTAAATATGAATATATATTGTGTTTTATATCAATTGGTTATTTCTTTAATTTGACTGACACCGCTTCCGCCAAATTCGAAAAGCCCCTGTGAAAGCAGGGGTTTTTTTTATGTGTATATTTTTTAGTACTTAGAAACTCATATAAAAATTTGGATTGGAATAGTCAAAATAAGAATAATTCAGCTTGCTTTGGATAATAGAGAAATTGAGTTTAAGTTGCCTCTTACAGAACAAGCTAATATCTAAATGTACTACATACTTACTTTTTGACCTTGTTTGTACTGCTTATAGTCATGATCATCCTTTTGATTGAGATTATCTTGATCTGTCATTGGTTGTTTGTTAGGGGCACTGCTTTTCGCCTATTTGAGCTTGCAGTAGTTTCCTGGCTATTCTTAATGAAGATATTCTGTATCTTTTAAAGTGTATGTTTCCTAAATATATTCACAGATTGCGACACTTTCAAAAAGAATATTTTCTTTTTGATTGCTATCTAACTAATACTTTTAGTAATGGAACTTTTCCCGTTGGAGATATACTAAGAAGCCAGTTGGGTTTACTTGGAGGTTAACGTTAATGCACTGAAATGTGATATTTTTTTCAAGCAAAATGATAGCAGCACGTTGTACAAAGGGACATAAATGATGGCTAATTAAAGTCAACGATGAATTATTCATTTAAAGTAACTAATAAGATTCAACCAAGCCACTACTAAGATGTAGGGACTTGGGGAAAGAAATAGTTTGTTATTTCAACAAATAATAAAATTTTTAATCAAGAATTTGATTAAAGAGAGCGACCACCATCGACAATAATTTCAGAACCAATTGTCCATCTAGATTCGTCTGACGCTAAATATAATACTGCACTCGCAACTTCTTGTGGTGTACCGAAACGACCAAATGGAATGGTT
>Ga0207713_1000545_pt1 | contig 37634 bp, 55 predicted proteins | sample KBSS64metaG_FD_184404 | JGI IMG/M metagenome (GOLD analysis project Ga0207713, IMG submission 184404) | Switchgrass rhizosphere microbial communities from Kellogg Biological Station, Michigan, USA - KBS S6-4 metaG (SPAdes) (version 2) | ecosystem: Host-associated > Plants > Roots > Rhizosphere >... | reverse complement strand
TGACTTATGCGTTTCATGCCGCGCCGGAAAAGGGCCGCCGCTGGGACCGGGCATTGTACGAACGCCTCGCGCGTGAGGCCGTGGCGGGGAGGGGCCTGGTCGGCACGTTCCGGGTGGAGCCGGAACTGGGCACGCCCGTGTGAAGCGCGACAAGAGTTTTCGAAGTGCGGGACAAGACAAACTGAAGCACTCAATCAGGCGAGAAACGTCGCCACTGGAGTGAACGTCTCCGTTGCTGGATCATAACGCCCACCGCTGGCCGTGTCCGCTTTCCAGATCGCAAGCTCAGCGGCGTTGAAGTCCTCGGCACTCATCCCCGCCTTGGTCAGATTGACGAGGTGCGACCGATAGAGGATCGATGACCGCGATTTGTTGCCTGCCGTACTGAACGCCATGACAGCCCCCCAGCCTGCCATCATGGCCGTAATGTTTCCGGCGCCGGGAGGCACGACACCTGTGCCGCCCTTGACCGTCACGGTACGAAACCGCGAAACGCTGGTGGCGGGCGCGGTGATGACGGATGGATCGGGCGGGGAAGACACTGCAGATGTGAAGGCTGTGCCGGATGCTGGTTGCGGCCCGACGCGGTTCAGGCCCAACAGAAAGTTGGCCATGCCCCCAGCGCTGCCGTTCCGCACGCCGCCTTCCCATATTTCCGTAGTCTGGGTGATCGCCGGGCGTGTCAGCAGATCATGCATCGCGAAACCGAACTCATCGGTTGCCCAGTTGGCCAGTAGATGCCCAATTTGCAGCGCCGTCAGGAAAATGCCGGCCTGATGGGCGTTGGCAACAGCCGCTGCTTGCGTCACGCAGACGTGCAACCCGCCATGTCCGGTGATTTCCAGTTTGCCTTCGGCATTGGACAGCGTGTTGACGAAGCTGCCTGCCAGCGAAGCCTGTGAGCCGGCTGGGATCATGCCCTTGGTGAACTCCCACAAGACGTTGGGAATTGCCGCCCCGTTGGCTGGTACCGTTCCGCCCAAGCCATATTGGCTGTGCGCCGCATCGAACAGGAACAGCGACCCTGCAGTGGTGTTCTTATCCGGCCCGATCAATGGCATGTTCGGGTTGGCAACAGCAGCGCCCGTAAAAGCCTTCTGAAGACCCGTTGCGGTCACGACTTGATCCACTTCTTTGCTTTGAGGAAGGACACGCCGGCCGCCGACAGGTCGGCGTTGCCTTTGCACGTGGGCATTAGATGCACCACGCTGTTGGGAGAGCCGGACAAAACCTCTGTCCACACCCCGGCGACGTTGTAGAGGAGGTTGCCGGCGTATTCGTTAGCGCCAGGGCCATCGACAATACGCCGGTAATAGTCATGAGCCGCGCCGCCTGAAGGAAGGCCGGTAATGCTCCACGTCCCTTTGTGAGACGCCAGCGCGGGATTGACGCCGTAGGCAGGCCAATCGAAGTAATAGCTGAGGGGCACCATGCCATAGGCGGCAGCCACCTGGGCTTCGTTCATGCCTGGAAATTGCAGGTGCGGTAGCGTGCTGGTGACGCCAGCGATAATAGCCGCCCAGCTGTCCAGCCATTGGCCCGGCATGATCGCATCGAGCGCAGCCTTGTTCTGGACGAGCCCGTTGGAAGCATCGCCCGTCTTTTGCGGTTCCTGCCAGAGGCCCACAAATCGGCCCAAGCCCGTGTCCCATCGCACCGTGGCACGGCCCAGCCACGAGATGCGCATCAGATAGGCATAGCGCCCCAAAAGTTCGCGTGCACGCAGATCGGCGGCCGTGATGCGTGCCGTCGCGGTTTCGTTGTTCTGGCCGTACCACAGCACCGCGATCTGCCCCGCCAAGTCGATGCCTTGGCGAATGTCAGCTTCGATCAGTTGGATAATTTCCTCGGCACCGGCCGACACGTAGCCCGGCACGAACAATGAGAGCCCCTCGGCCGCTAGGGCCGTGGAAAACGCAGACGACAGGAAGCGGCCCATGGAGTCGCTATAGAGATAGACCGTTTTACTCACGGTTGGCTCAACCGACTGCTGCATTTCGCAGGTAAACCGCACAGGGAAAATGTTGGTGGATTTGTCGGAGCGGCGGACTTCCCATTCATCCGAAGATACGGTGACCGGCAGTGCAACCCACTCGTTGGCGGCCGTGGTGGTGATCGCTGTGGTTGCGATCTTGGCCCATGCGCCATTCTTTCGCACCAGGTAATCGTCCACTCCGAAGGTGATGCCACCGACGGTGCCAGCAGCCGTTACCTGCCACAAATCCTGATCGAGATAAGCGGTAGGGAAAGCGCCAGATGCTGCGCTCCACTCTCCCCTGAGGGTGTAGCGCCCGGCCGCCAGCTTCAGATACCGCGTATAGTAAGGGCCACCGTAGGCGATGATCTTGTCACCCACGGTGAACGGCACGCCGTTATAAGTGCCTGCCGTGGTGACGTCCCACCAATCGCCGTCATAGCGAGTAACGCCGCCATGCGGTGCCGACTGCACGACCCAGGCGCTGCCGGTGTAGACGAGCAAATCGCCAGGATACATGGTCCAGGTGCTCACCAGGTTGACCGACCCACCGCCGATCAAAAAGCAGTCGTAATAGTCGCCAACTGATGCTGTGGTGCTCGGCGTCCAGGTGCCACCAGGCTGATAGCTGCCGGTGTTGCTGACAGTGCCGATTTTACGAAGGGATGCGGCGCCAGCCGCTGCGGGGTTCCATCCGCCGACGTAGCGCTCGCCCTCAATGTTGAGCCCATGGGTCCGGCGAAATTGGAGGCCGGCCGCTGCCACGCCTTCCATGGCGCGTGTCAGAGCGCGCGGAAACCGCGTCCAGCCATAGCCCGTCCTCGACGTCGACTGCTCTATCGGCGCCATGACGGAGCGAATGCCGTCGGGGCGGACTTGCCAAGCCTGGCGCCGCACCCGGTACAGGTCCAGATCAAACTCTCGGCTTACGTGCCAGGGCTTGATCTTGATGTCCGCGACGAACTGCCCGCTGCCATCAGGCTCGGTTCCGAACGCGCGGCAAGCGGCCACGGCCCTGCCGCCCTTTCCAGATATCGCCCACAACACGCCGCTTTCCACCGGGATTTGCTTGGGCAGCAGGTCCCAGACATTGTCCGACCACGGCGCCCGCAAATCTGGGATGAACAATGCGCCATCCTTGCGGGCCATCAGAAAGCCACGCCGCGTGACGGGGTCCGTCCACGCTTCCAACCATCCGCTTTCAGGCACCAGCTTCGACAGTACGACGTTGTTGCCGGTGAAGGGTGCAATCGCAGCCGCCGCGTCCGCTACAGCGCCTGCATTGGCTGCAGCAAGATCGGCCTGTGCTGCCGCGTCGTCACTGAACTGGCGCGCGCTCTTTGTGCCAGGCCCACCGGGCGCCGTGCCGGTAGCCCAGTTCTGTGCGGCTGCGACCTTGGCATCCAGCTCTGCCTCGGCCGCAGCGACAACCTCGTCGACATGGTCGGCCGACTTGAAGCCCTCGTCGTTCAAAATCCAGTTGAGATGAGGGCGCATCGCTTCGCGGAACGCGATTACGTCATCGCCACTCAGGCCTTCGATTGGCTTCGTCATATCAGGCCCCGATCGTCAGGATTTCACCGCCGAAGGAAATCGGCGTGCCGCCCAACGTCATCGCTGGCGTTGGCAGTTGCAGGACAACGGCGTCCGATTCGGACACCCAATCTTCGATGGCCAGTTCCCACTGCCCCTGGGTTGCCGACTTGCGCGAGCTGGGCCGCAAACCCGTCAGCAGACCATAATGGATGCGGTTGCGCAGGCCGGGCGTCTGGTCGGGGTCTTCCACGACCAGGACGCGCCGGGTTTCGCCGCGATCGAGCTGGATTTCGTACAGAAGGTCGATTTCATCGTTTGAGAGGTCTTCGAGAGACCATTTATAGCTGCCGTAACGAGCGCCCTCGACAACCGCGATCCCGCCCGATGGCAGACGCGTTACGCTGCCCGTATCCTTCACCGCGCGCCCGCTGCCCCACACCTGGTTGAATTCCGGCACGAAGGCCGAGCCGATCATCAGCACGCCAATGCCCAGCGGCGAAGCGCCGGCCGGTTGCGTGATCGAAATCCGCACATAGCGCACGAGCACGTCGTCACCGTGCCAGAAGGCATGCGAGAAGTGCGACACACGGCCTGCCCGTTCCGGCACGCGCAGATCGCCGGCCGCCTTGAGCGTCAACTCATCATAGGCGGCCACGCCGCCCGTGATCGTCCAGGTGGCATCCTGGCTGGCGGAATAGAGGCAGCCCAGGAACACCGTGTCGATCGACGTGGCGACGCCAAGGTCCATATCGATCGTCACGGCCGAGCCAACCGCACTATCCAGCCAGATTTCGCGCGGATCGGGCCGCAGCAGGTTTTCCGCGCCGCTCCCACGCGAAACCCCGAACGCGGCAAGTGATGACGGCACCAGCAGGAGGATATTGGACACCTTAGAGCCTCCTCAGAACCGTGACGGTCGACGTGCCTTTGGCCCGATCGTCGTTCACGCCGATCACGAAGACATCGAGGCCGGCCTCGTACCCAAGCTTGGTGCCGGTGATGGTGATGACCTGGCCCAGCTTCCCCGCCCATTGGCCAACGAGGACGTGCTCGTCCTGCACCAGCGGGCCGCCCATGAAGGCGAGCTGGCGCGCGGCCTCGGCCTGCGCGTCGGCCTGCAGCGCGATCGTCGTGATCCGCTCGGCCGTAATGCCGCTCACGCCCCAACGCGCCTTGCCGGCTGCATCGTCGCTCACCTGATAAAGCGCCTGGTCCTGCAACCACTGGGCATAGACGGGATCGACCGTGGCCATGGATCAGGCCCCGATCTCGGCCCAGTCGACCTGGGCAGCGGCATGCATTGCGGCGATATTGATTGCTTGGGCAACACGCGCCTTGGCCCGGCGCCGCAGTGCCTCGATCTCGGCTGCCTTCGCCGCCCAGGCATCGGCCTTGGCAACCACCAGCGCGGCAAGGTTGGCCACGGTCACACCGGTGGCGGCAGCTTCCGCGTTGAGGAATGGCGTCGGCTTGCTCACGCCGGCAGCGATGGCGCGGGCCTCATCCTCTTTCTTCAGGTAGATCATCGCCTGCGCCGATCCGGCCGTCACGAAGCGGGCGCGCACGTCCTCGGCCGCGCTATCGATCTTGGCATAAAGCGCGCCCCGCACGGCATCCAGGTCCACCTCTGCCACGCGAATGCACTCGGCCGTGATCTCCATCACCGCCTCGCCCGCCGCGCGGCTTGCCTGCATGTCCAGGTCGTCATCCTGGCACGTGCCAGAGCGCAGCACGCGGCCCGTCGCCGCATCGTAGACAACGAAGCGCTTCATCGTTTCACCTCGATAACCATGAGTTCGCGCACCAGCGCGGTGATTTGGGAAAACGTGCCAGTGCCTGCCGTCGTGACGTAGGCCTGCATCTTGAAAGTGAAGGCGCCGGCCCCAGGGTAATCGATCCAGGAGAAGTTGATCGGCATGCCGCTGCCGTCGCTGCCCAGGAGAGACGGCCGTGCCCAGCCCGCGAAGGAAGGCCCGAAACCGGCGACAGACACATCGTTCCGCAACAACCGATAGGCGATGTAGTACACGCTTTCGCCGCTGGTCATCTGCCATTGCGTGTCGAACCGGCCCCACACCAGCAGCGCGCCGCCCGTGGCCGTGAACGAGTAGCTTTGAAGATCGACCCAGTTGCCTGCCGGCAGAAGGTCAATGCTCGGATTGGTGATGACCAGGCCATTGGCCGTAACGGCAGTCGGCGTGATCGCGATCGTCGTCACCTTGTTCGGCGCCACGCCACCGCCCGAATTGATCGTCCCGGAAACATCGTCGGCCGTGATCGAGCCAACCGGCGTGCCGCTGGGCGCGCCGGCTGTCGCGCCCGCCTCGGCCGGCTGCAGCGACTGCAGGTGCACGCCATCGTTGAACGCGACATCGGTGGCGAACACGATCCCTGCAATGTCGCCGCGCCCCATGACCTGTTCGTTGCGGCGATAGCCCAGCTTTCGCGTGGTGACCGGCTTGAACACCACCTTGCGCGACACGTCCTCGCTGATCGCGGCCGCTACGCTGGCACCCCAGGCCCATTGGCGCACCACGATCTTGCCGCCGGCATCGAGGAGCCAAAGCAACGAGCTGTTGCCCAGCAGCGCGTCCAGCATGGCCGAGACAGTCTCGTTCTCGTCCTTGGCAATCCAGCCAACGGGCGCAGGCCGCGCCAGCGCAGCTGCTGCCACGGTGCCCACGGCAAATTCAGGCCCGCCCAATGCCTGGACAAGGCGTTCCGCGATCTCGGCCGTCGTTTCGACATAGCCAGCGCCAGCTTCGCCCTGCAGGTCAACGCAAAGGTCGCCGGCCGGCTGGGTCCACCACTTCACGCACGCGATCGACGGGCAAAGCACCCCGCCACCGACCGGTGCAACCGCTGCCTGGAGCGCCGCAAGGGTGGCGGCAGCCGAACCGGCCCATGCCACCGTGGTAAGTGCCGCTGCAGGCGCGCCCTTGTCGCGCACAGCCGTGAACGCCTGGATCGGGCGTGAAGGATCAGCAAAGCAAAAGATGTTGTGCGCCTTGTCGATGGGATCGCCGCGCAGGTTCCAGATGCGGCCCCACACACGACGCTTGATTGTCCCAGCCCACTCGGCCGGACCATCCAGCCCGCCGGCACCGCCATAGCGTTCGGTAAGCAACGGCTTCTTCAGATCGGTCGACGGATCAGCCAGGGCAATCTTCAGGCCGCCGTCCTCAATGGTCGCCTGCAGCACCTTGCCAGTGAGCACCACGGCGGGCTCGGCACCCTCGGGCGCGATCCGCACGGTGATCGGTGCATCGCCCCAGAAATAGGCGGCCATCGCGTCGAGGTCCGACTGGCTTGAATTGCCCCAGCGGATCTCCGCAGCCTGCGGCACGGCGCCGGTGCCCAGATCATCGCCGGGAAAGTCGAGTGAGCAGATGAAGGTTGGCAGGCCCACGATGCCGGCACGCCAGTGCTGCCCGAAATAGTAATAGGGCAGTGCCGCGCCGCCGCCGGCCAGGCGCACAGTCTCGGCAACCCCATCGGCCGCCCGGCGCGGCTGTGTCTCGATCAGGATGACGGGCGCGGCCATTACGATGTCCTCGCCAGCGCAGCCAGCGCGCTGGTGGTCGATGAGCCCGATGCGGAAATCTTCGAAAGGAAGACGTTTGCCTGCCCCAGCGCGCTAATGATGTCCGCATTCTGCGCGTTGTTCTCGTCCAGCGCTGCATTCGTCGTCGTCAGGGCGGGATCGGTCTTTGCCGCAGCTTCAGCTGCTGCGATCCGCGCATTCGCCTTGGCAATCGTATCGCGCGCCGCGTCCAGGATCGTCTGGCGATCGGCCGCGAAACCGCCCGTCGTGCCATAGGCATCCTTGGACACAGAATTGAGCTGTTCGAGCAGCTGCGCCAGCTTGTCGGCCGCGCCTTCGGTTCCCTTGTCCGCTTCGGCCTTGGTCGTCGCGATCTGCGCCAGGATCGCGTTGCGCTGATCAACGGACGAGCCTTCGAACAACCCGCCGCTGGTCATCTGATCGATCAGGTTCTGCAGCGTGCCAACCTGCTGATCGGCCAGCTGCTTGGCCAGCTTGATCCGGTCCTCGTTGTTGCGCTTGTCGATCGCGATCACGTCGAAGCCATATTGCTTGGCGATCCGCATCCGCTCGGCCGCTTGCACTTCAAACGTGCGAAACTGCTTTTCCATTTCGGCGCCCAAGCCGCCGATCGCCAACTCCACGTCCTGCACCTTGAGCGCTTCGCGAATCGCCTTGTCGATATCGCTCGACGATTTCAGAGCCTTCTGAACGGCCGCTGAGACGCCTTTGATGGCTCCATCAGAAATGGCGTTCTGGATCGCCAGCGACAGGGCCTGCGCTGCATCCTGCCCATCATAGAGGGCGTCAGGGTTGTTCCGGCTGAAATACTTGTCGCTAACGTGCGACGAACCCGATGCCGAGACCCGGTAATAGTCCTTCCGCTTGCCGATCGACACGGCATAGTCACCCACGGCCGCACCGAACTTGTCGGCAATGGCCTGGATCGTCGATTGCAGCGAACTGCCCATGGTCGAAGTCTGCTGCTTCGACGCGGCATCATTGCCGCCGCTCGACGTGCTGTTGTTGGTGACGACGGTATAGCCGGTCTTGGCCTGGCTGAAGAGCCCGCCCAGCAAGCTGCCCGCAAGGCCGCCCAGCACCGAACCGAGCGGGCCGCCCAGGCTCCCCAGGCCGCCCAGCAGCTTGCCGCCGATCTGGTCCAGGCCCTTCGACAGGAACTTTTCGCCCATCTTCTGGCCGATCGCACCGCCGATCGCGCTGCCGATCCCGTCACCCTTCTGGCCCAGGATCAGCTTCGACACGGTCTGCCCCGTCATCGCCCCGCCAAGCGCGTCGGGAATGCCCTTCTCGATCTTGGCGAGCGACTTGCTCAGCACCTGGCCAATCACCACCGGCGTTTTCACGCCGATCGAGCGCAGCATCCCATCGGCCATATCGACCAGGAGGCTGCCGGCACCGGATACATCGGCCGATTTGCGCCGCCCGTTGACGACGATTTCCGGGCCGGTGATGCCGTCAGCGCTGGCGCCGCCCTTCTGCCCGATCGCCTTGTCGAATGCCGTGGTCAGGTCATTGAGTGCGCTGGCGCTGAGATCGCCACCGGCAGAACTGCTGGCTGCGCTCGCGGGGCCGACAGGATTGGCGGCGCCTTGCTCGATGGAAGTCCGCGCCGCATTGATCACGTCCGCGAAGCTTTTGACAGCCGAAGAGCCCTGATCGAGACTGTGCGCGATTTGCTCGCCAGCCGCCTGGACGCGATCGGCACCGCTGGCACGATCTTCCAATGCCCGCAAAGTGCCGCCGAAAACGCTCTCTACGATCTTCTGCGATGTGATGTTAACCCACGCGTTGCCCAACGAACTAAGTATGTTGGACACGGAGAACCGGCCACGCAGGGAGTTAGCAACGGTCTGCTCAAGGGCGCCGCGCATGTCTTGGACAGCACGAACCTGTGTGTCGATGATCGCGCGCTGATCGCGTAGGACCATAGACCTCTCGCGCTCCGCGCGAACGGTAGCCAATACGCTTTGAAGCCGTTCGGCGGTAAGCGGGCCCATCTTGGTTTCGAGCTGCAGGATGTCACGTAGAGCCGTCGCCTGATCAGTTTTGCCCGCAATAAGCAGCTTATCGATCTGCTCTGCCTCGCGCGCCTTTTTCAGATAGTCCTCAAACGGTTTGTTGAGGCTAGCCTGGATCAGCTCGCGGGCATTGCCGATGTCGCTTAGCAGCTGCTTCAGGTTCGGCGGGTGCTTTCGGCCAATGTCGGCAACGATCGCGTCAAGGTCGCGCATCGCCTTGTTCGACTGTTCGACCACCGTAGGCAGATCGGCGAACTGGTCGGCAATGCCGGCAATCTTACGCGCCGTATCCTCGCCAAATTCTACCGAATGATCCACCTTCGGCTTTTTCTTGCGCTCCTTTTTGGGTTTGATGAATTCCCCGCCCAGCTTGCCTGAAGTCAGGCTGTTATAGGCGTCATCAAACTCTTTGAGGTTTCTCGCTTCCGCCTCTGCATTGGCAATCGCAGCGGCCAGCTGCGTTGCCACGGCATCGGTGATCTTGCCCCGTTCCTGCCACCGCTTGAGCGTGTCGATCGCCTGCGAAGAATTGACCGCACCGTTGCGGAACTGGCTGGCAACCTGGCCTTCGAGCGGGCGCTGCCGGTCGATACTAAAACCGCCGCCGAAACCGCCGCTGAAACTCAGCTGCTTACTGTTGGCGTCGTCGATCGTGCGGTTGGCATCCGCCAGGCGTTGCTTGGCCTGGGCCTGGGCCAGAAGGATCGACGCCTTGGCGAGGCCGATCGCCGCCGACGTCTGATCCTTCATCTTGCCTGTGGTCAGGTCAAAGACGTTGCCCAGCGACGTCTGAATACTTGAGAGCGCGTCGGAACCGACTTTCACGCTGGCCAGCGCCGCCGCGTTCTCATGGGCCGCGTCGCCTGCCTTCAGGAAACCTTCGGCAAGGTTGGCCAACATGCCCACGCCGACGATGATCGCCGCACCCCACGGGCCAGCCAGGAACTCGGCCACACCAGCAAACCGGCCGCCCATCATCGCCACGGCATCGGCGACCTGGCCACCCTGGGTCGATATGATGGTGCCGATGTTGGCCCCGCCTTGCAGCATGACGGTAACGTCCTGCATCTGGCGGCCAAGGTTCTGGTAGCCGGCCCTGGCTTGGCCGGCCGAAACTGTCGATCGCTGCAATCCGACTTCGCCATCCTGCAGCGCTCGGATTGCAGTTCGTTGTTCGGCTTCGAAAACGCCAAGTGCCGCCTTAGTTTCTAGCACCTGAACGTCGTATTGCGCCAGGCTGGCTTCAACGCTCTCGAATGCGACCCTTGTTTGATCGGCTTCGACCTTGGCGAGCGACTGAGCAGCGGCCAGCGAACCTACTGACTTTTCTGCCGCAGCCGTCGCCCCCCGCGCCTCCTGCAGCGCCTGGATCGCGGAACGCTGTTCGACTTCAAGGAGGTCAAGTGCCGTCTTAGTTTCCAGCACCTGGACATTGTACTGCTCAAGGCTGGTTTCAGCATTGTCGAGCGCCGCCGCAGCCCGCTCTGTTTCGGTCTTCGCGCGCGTCTGCGCTTCCGTAAGCGCATCGACTGCCTTGTCTGCCTCGGCCGCCGCTCGCTGCGAACGCTCCAGCTCGGCGGTATTTTTCGCCAGTGCTGCATCGGCCTCACGCAGCGCCGCCTTAGCTGAACTGGCGTCACCCGAAATAACCAGGGATGTCTTGAGCGCCATTAGTCCGCGTCCAGGTTTCCGTTGAGCACATTGCGAGCCGCGCTTTCCATCACGCGCAGCCCGCTCCAGATTTCAGGGGTCGTTTCGATACCGGCACCGGCCAGGCCGGCTGCGGCCGCCGCATAGTCGAGGCCGATCCAGTAGGTCAGCATCGGCTCCAGGCCGCCGCCCCGGTTGACCACGCGCCATTGGGTCGAAACGAACAGGAAGGCTTCCAGTGTGGCCCAGTTCTCTGCCCAGACTTCGAACCGATCATCTTTCCTGCCCTCGATCTTTGCGATGATCTCCTCGGGGATGCCGAATTCGCGAGCTTCGCGCGCCGCGTTGGACAGGTCCCGTTTGCCGCCGCCCGCCCAATGGCGGGCAGCCGCCCTCAGTTTCCCGCCTTCATCTTCGACATGGCCTCGATGTACTTCTTGAGAATGGCCAGGCGCACGAAGCTGAACTGGATCAGCTGATCGCGGATGTCGTCGGAGTAGCTGATCGGCTGGTCGTTCTCGTCAACCAGTTCGCCCATATGCACCACGACTTTGCGGAGCGTCTCGATCTGGCCGGCGCTGCCTTCTTCCTGCTGGAGCTGGTCCATCGGCAGCACCCGGAATGTCACAGGAAACGTCTGCTCTTTGAAGCCCCCATCCACGGGAACGCAAACGGTCACCGGATGCGTGAATTTCGGTTCAGTCGTGATCTTGAACATGGGTAAACCTCTTGGATCGAAGAATGGGCGCGGCGGCGAAACCGGCCGCCGCGCGAAAGGGAAAGTGACGCCAGATCAGGTCAGCGTGATCTTCCACTGGTCGTTGCCGGCGGTCGGCAGCGGCGTGAAGGTTAGCGGCCATTCCAGGATGCCCTGCTGTTCCTGATAGGTCGGCATTTGCTGCTGACAGGTCGGCAGATCGAAACGCGTCTTGCGGCCGATCACTGTGCCATGCGCCAAGGCGATGGCCTGCTTGGTGCCGGCCTTGCACACGGTGAACGGGTCATAGACGTTGAGCGCCACCGCCTCGACCTGCACCTTCAGCGTCTCTTCGCGATCGGCAATGATGATGCTCTCCTGGCCGATCAGCATCCGCGGCTGCACGTCGTTGCCCAGGTCCAGTTCGAAATCGCGCAGAACGAAAGCCGCGCCACCGATCGTGAACGTCGGCGTGTTGAATTTGCTCGCCACTTCCGGATCGACAAATTGGGAATAGTCCGGCGTCGGCTTGGCCGCCTCGGCGGGCACGGTGAACAAACTGGTCAGCGTGAATTGCAGCATGGGGATGCCGCTCGCGCCAAGCTTGAACATCACCGTGCCGCGCGTGCCAAGCATCACGTGCTTGGTGCCATCGATGTCGAAATAGAGCGTGCAGGACTCGGGCGCGTCAGTGATCGGCGCATATTCGACCTTCACCCCGGCGGTGACCACCTGGGCCACGCCACAGGCGCGGATCAGCGGTGCCCAGCCAGGCGCGGTGCCGAGTACGCCGGAACCCACCATCGGCACGGAAAATGTCAGGCCCGAACGGAAGCCAGTACCAACGCCAGGCTTGGCGCCGAACCAGGTGCGCTCGACATTGCGCTTCACCCATTCGCCGTCCATCGGCGTATAGGTCACGTCCTCGGCCAGGATCGCATTGGCCGCACCCGTGGGCGTGGGATCGGTGCCATAGATGGCCTCGATCTTGGCGAGGATGGTTTTGCTCTTCCAGTACTTGGCCATTTAGGCGGCCCCCCCTTCATCGTTGGCACGCACCAAAGACCCATCGGCCTGGCGGATGAAGCTGCCGCCGTGCGCCGGCATCGCTTCGGTGTCTGTCTTGGGCGAAGCGGCGGGCGTTTCGACCGGCACTTCAGGCGTTGCAGCGCCGGCATCGATGCCGGCGTCGATCATCGTGTCGGCAGTATCGCCGCTGTCCGGTGCGCCCGGCTCGGCAAGCTTCTTCATGGTGTGATCCTCAACTGGTCTTGGAGCGTGAAATCGATCTGGTAGATCAGCACCCCGGCCGTTGATCCGACCAGTTCGGCCGACACCAGCGCCCAGACGCCAGGGGCATTGTCAGGTGACCACCCGCACACTGCGCGGATCACGGCATCGACAACCGGGCTGAGCTGGTCGAGTGCCACAGCGCCCGTAGGGTCGCTCGCCACGCGAACACTCAGCACCACGATCACGCCTTGCCCCACCGACTGGGTGAACAGACCAGCCATCGCGCCGACAGCGCCACCGGATAGGCGGCCAGGCAGGACAAAGCCCGATGCGCCAGGACGCTGCGGCACCTGGTTGCGCTCGACCAGCGCGGCGAAGTCGGTTGCGGTGCCCAGCTTGCCGGCAAGGTCGGGCACGCGTTCCTCGATCCGCGCCATGACATCGGCCACGCGGATCATACGAACCCGCGCAGGTTGTCGGGCGTGAAGTCGCGCGGCCGATCGGACACGACAACACCGCTGGCATCGGTTCCGGCCGGCTCGACACCGGCCACCGGCAGACGAATGGTGCCCGTCGCAATCTTGCCCAGGCTGGTGATGGCATCGCGATATTCGTCCGCGATCTTCTGATCCGGCGAATAGACATGCAGCTTGTAGATCGCGATCGAGGCGGCGATGTCGGCCAACAGCGGCGGCGTGATTGCCAGGGGCAGGACGTAACGGCCGGCGAGGTAGCCATCCACCACCGCATCGGTATCGGCCAGAACGCGATCGACAATGGCACTGTCGATCGCGCCGGCCGGCGGCACCGCGCGATCCGCCACCTGCAACAGCAGCGTTTCGCCGTACCGCTCGATCAGCAGTGGCAGGGTTGCATAGCTCACCAGCCGCCCCCGTCAGTCCACAACCTGGATGATCAGCTCAAGATCGCCCGAAAGGCGCGCCTTCTGATCGTCATCCAGTTCGGCGGCATCGAGCAGGATCGGTTCCCGCGTGAAATGCATGCCGATGCGCCAGCGGCCCTTGGCGGCCACCGATCGCACAAGGATCGGCTGCTGCATTTCGGGGCCGCCTTCGTCGTCGCCGGCAATGCCGCCGCCTTCCGCGCCACCATCGCCACCGTTCCCCGCGCCCAGGGCAACCTGGCTCGCATCGATGCCCTCGCCATTGGCAGCGCCCTGGCTTCCCTGGTTGGCACCTTCGCTCAAACCTTCGCCGTTGCCAGCATCGGTGCTGCCTTCGGCCCCGCCGCCGTTGACGACATCAGCGCCGCCCTGGCCAGCGATGGCGCCCTCGACCGAGCCATCGCTGCTGCCGGTGGCAGCCGCTGCGAGGACGGCGGCCGGCAAGGTGCCGGCAGCCTCGATCGTTGTCCGCTTTGCCATGACCTATCCTCCTCAGGCCAGCCAGGGCGTGACGAGCAACTCGGCCGACCCGGCCCACTTGTTGCTTTCGCCGCCGTTGACGAGTTGCGAGGTCAGGATCGAACGGCCCGCGCCTTCGAGCGAGGGCGGCACGACCAGGAGCAGCTTCTTGCCCAGGCCCAGCGGGCGGCCATAGTCGCCCTTCATGCTGCTGATCGCCACCTTGGCGGTCTCGTAGTGAGCCGCGTCTAGTGTCTGCTTCGAACCCCAGGCGAGCTGCGGGAACGAGAAGCCGGCATTCATCCTGGCATCCACGCCATAGCGGAATTCGTTGAAGTCGAAGACGTTGTCGTCGGTCACCTTGTCGCGTGCGACGATGTCGCCAAAGTCGCGACGCACCTGCCAGATGATCGGCAGGATCGCGCGGCTCACTTCGATCAGAAACCACGGCGTGCCGTTGCCGCCATCGGTATTGGCGAACGTGGTCATGTTGCCATCGGCGCCGATGATCGGATGGTCGGTATCGAAGAAGAACTGTCCGTCAAAGCAGTTCGTGGTGAAGCCCAGGACCAGCATGCCGAACAGCAACTGCTGGCTGAAATCGCCAGTCGTGATACCCATTTCCGAGAAGAGCGGGGCATACTGGCCAAGGTTGTCGGTCTCGATGTCATCGCGATCGACGCCGATGGTCAGTTCCCAGGGCCGTTCCTTGATCGTGTAGTCGCTTTCGGCAATGTTCTGCACCACGCGGGCGCCGATCCATTCCCGCACGTTGGGCAGCTTGCCGAGCCAGCCATAGGTCTGGCTCTTCTGGGTTGCGGGCACACGGGTGGCGATGCGCTGTGCATCGCTCCCGGCCGAGCCCAGCGCCCCCTGGTAGGACTTGCTGAAGCCGACCCGCAGCCGGTTAAGATTGTCGGTAGTGATATCCATGATGCAGGCCCCTCAGAGGAACTCGACCCAGACGCCATTGGCGTCCACGTCGAAGCACTTGCCGGCGGCAGGACGCGCGCCAGCGTTGTCGGTTTTGGCGACGGTCTGATCATCCACGACGTAGACGGTCTTGCCGATCTCGGTGCGGCCGATCGCATCGCCGGCCGCCGAATTGCCGAAGCGGAACACGCCGCGCCGCGTCTTGACCGACACGGCCCCGGCCGCGCCGCCCGTGTTGTCGACGGTCTCGCGCGCCATGCCGACGGTCACGTTGGCAGCGGTGGCAACGGCGGCCACGCCGTATCCCGACGCGGCGATCTGGACCATGCCGCCCTGGTAGACCTTGGCATTGGCGGCCAAGGGAACGGCGCGCTCCGGCCCGATCTTCTCGGGCGTGCTGCGCGGTGCGGTGAGAGCAGCCATTACAGGGCTTCCTTGTGCAGACCGCTGGCCTTCAGGCGTTCGCGGTATTCGTCTTCGGCCACGCCGAACAGGCTCATGACCAGACGGTCATCCTTGTTCAGCGCGGGCTTGCCGCCATCGGCCTGGACGGTGTCCAGGATCACCTCGCCCTTGAGCACAGGCATGCTGCCGATCAGCTTTGCGGCGCGGCCGGCGTCCTGCATGTGCAGGGCGATGTACTCATCGCGCACCGGCTTGAGGCCCACGCGGCCCGCCGCGATCGCCGCGTCGACAAACGCGGTCGATGCTGTGCGCGCGGTCGTATCGGCCAGGGCGTTGTACTTGCCGGTGACCTCCGTGAGCTGGCTCTGCAGTGCCACGAACTGCGGCAGTTCAAGCAGGTCCTGCGCGCAGAGCGCCACCTTATCGCCGGCCCCGCCGGTCATCTTCGCCTTCAGCGCCGCCTCGATGGCCGCGTCGTCGGCGCCGCTGTCGAGCCCAAGCAGCTCGATCAGCTTCGCTTTCCAGTCCATTTGCACTTCCTCCGAATGCAGGGACACCATGCCCTGCAGGTTTGGGGTGTTGGTGAGGCTCGCGCGCAGCACGCCAACCACGGTCTTGTCGGCCGTGTGCAGGATCGCCGGGCTAATCCCGCGATAGGCTTTGTCGGCCATCAACTTCGCGCCTTCGCCGGTCCATTCGACACGGCCCCACAGGCCATCCTGGCGCGCCTGCAGTTCCACGATCCAGCCACGTGCCGGCGCGGCAAGCCCCAGCGCCGCGCCCTTGTCGGTGGCGTGGTTCTCGTCGATCGGCAGTTTGTCGCCAGGCTTGAGCGAATGCTCGATCACCGACTGCAGCGACGTGGCGCGATAGGGGCCACGTCCATCGACCGTGCGGATTTCGCCGGCCGGCAGCAGGTGCACCCATTCCGGCGCACCATCGCCATCCGCGATGTCGAGGGCCGAGCAGAGTGCAATGGAGGGGGTTTTGCGCGTCATCGGCAAGGGTGTGCCCCGCCGCAGCGTCTAAAAATATGCCTGCCGACGCGGGCCAGAAACAGCCGATGGCCTGTTCTCAGGCCGTGATGGCTTGAAACGGTCCTTCAGGTCAACCCGTCAGGTGCCATCAGGTGCCCGGCGACAAGTGCTCAGCTAGGTGCTCGTCGGCAATGTCGATGATCTGGCGCTCGTCCTCTTTCGAGATACCCAGCCAGGTGCGCGCCGGAATGCGCCCCCACGGGATGGGATGGCCGCGCCGATCGGCACCGAATTCGCCCTTTTCTGCCCCGTCCTGCATGACGCGCGAGTAGATCAGCGCCGATCCGATCACGCTGCCATCGCGCGTCGCTTCCCCCACGATCTCGCGTGACAGGCGCCGGCCGGCGCCGATCAATGGGCGGGGCAGCTTGCCGTATCCCATGCGCTTGTACCGATCGAGCGTCGATTGCGCCTTTGCTGCCCAGGCGTTGTCATCGGGATCGACGCCTTTGGCAAAGCGCTGGCGCGTTGCTTCGATCATGTATTCCGTCACGTCCTGGAAAAGCGGGCGCATGTCGGAAAGCTGGGCAATCGCCTTGCGGATCGCGTCGGCCGCTTCGCTCGCGTTGAATTCTGTCCGGATCATGCTACATCAACTCCGCCTGATCGCATCGACCTGCCGGCCAATAACCGGTTCCGTTGCGAACGTTCGGGAAGGGGCGATCAGGCACGCTTCCCAGTCCGAATGAAGAAGCTCTGCAGCGCTAGGGTGCGCCGCTTGCTCCGATACTCCCACCGCGTGACATAGGTTTCGCCACCGATCTCGGCCGTCACTTCGAACACGGCTGCATCATGGCGGTTCGATCGGCCAACCGGCCTGGGCTGCCCGGCATTCAGGATCGCCGGCAGCAGCGCGAAATCATCCGCCGTCACCGCGCGCTGCCCCCGCGCCACTTCCGCGCCGCCATCGCCATGCTGGCCCAGCACGTGGCGCACTTCGTCGATCGACAACGAGAAGTCGAAGCCATTGGCCTTCACGCCCTGGGCAGACGCAATCTGTTCGTCGGTCAACAGGCCCAGCGTGCGCGATGGTGCGTCCAGGGCCGGCGCGCGGTCCTGCTCGATCGCCTGGACATAGCGCCGCGCATCATCGGCCGTGCTCGGCAATGCGCGATAGGCCTGGGCCAGGGCATCGCGCTGCGGCGCCGGCACGTCATCCATGAAGGCTTTCGCCACGCGGTAATTCCAGCTGCCGATCTTGGCGGCCACGGCCTGCACTGCCGGGGCAACCGACGCGCCAGGCGCATAGCCCCACCCTTTGCCGATGCCGGCGGGCTCGCCCGTCTTGAGGTCGATCGCGTCCCAGTTTGCCGGCAGCGTCTTGGAGGGATCGCCGCCCAGGCGCCGCACGCCGGCCGCCGTCCGCGCGCCCAGGGCATAGCAGCTGCAGCCCCAGGCGGAAGGCGGGTAGTACTTCACCCAGAACGGATGGCCGGGCGGCAGGGCAAGTCCGTTGAATTCCACATGCTGAAGACGCGGTTCGCGGCTGTCGCCATGCCGATAGACCCAGAACGCGAAATCGCCGTCGAGCAGCTGCGCATGCCGGCCGGCCGAATAGCTGGTGTAGGCATTGGTGCGCAGGATCGTCTTCACGCGCCAGGCTTCGCCCTGGACGCTGCCTTCGCCGGTCCAGCCCGTCCAGCCATTGCGCGCCACGATCGATTGGAAGTCGCGGCGGAACTCCTCGATGCCGCGCCCTTCGGACAGCGACTTGTCGACGGCAGCGGCCAGATCGGTCAGCAGATCGGCCTTGGCGGCGCCGGCCACCATGAAGCCCGTATCGTGGGCTTCGGCCTGCATGTCATCCCAGCGCTGCGTTGGCACCAGGTTGCCCAGCTTGCCACGGAAGAATGCGACCTGCTGGGTGAACGGTTGCCCGAATGCGCCTGAGACTGCGGACGGGTGGCTCACGATTGATCTCCGATGGCCGCTTGAGAAGTTTTAAGAAGGGCTAAGAAGGCAGTCGCCCCCGATTTATGATGGTGGATGCCAAACGCGCCCCAGCGAGCGCCGCAGGGCGCCTATGCCCCACTTTCGTCGACAAGGTCCGATCGACCGGCCGCGAGCGCCGATGCGATGCCCTGCGACATGACTTTCGCCAGGGTATCAACCGGCAGATCGGGATAGGCGCTCATCAGCATGTCGCGAAACTCGCCAAGGTCGCGCGCCTTCTGCAGCATGGTCTCGATCGATGCGACCATCTGCGCCACGGCCGGCACGGCCTTCTCCGCCATGGCCGCCGCGATCAGGTCGGCCGGATGCGGATCGGCTGCAGGCTTGGCCGGCGCCTGGGCCGACTGCAGGGCCACTGCCGCTGGCCCGGCTTCCGCAGGCTTCAGCGCCGCCTGAAGCACTTCCGAACCGGCATCGGGCTCCGACAGGCCCAGCTTGTCGCGAACCTCACTGGCCTGGACGCGCAGGCCCAGTGGCACCAGCGCAGCCAGGCTGTCCGTCAACTGCTTGACGTCTTCTTGCTTGGGCCGCGCGATCACCAGGCGCGGATATTTCCGGCCGGGACCGAATTCCAGGTCCATCCACGGCCGGATCAGGTCCCGGTTGATCGTGGCCGAGACAGACTTGCAGTCGGCCGTCTCGATGTCTTCCTGCACCTGGCGGTGTTCCTGGCTAACCGCATGCCCGCCCGAAACCGCGTCGGTCGTGGTGGTCTGGCCCAGGATCGCCTTCGACACCTGCCGATCGAGCCAGTCGGCGCGGCGCTCATAGAGATCGGAGCCGGCGCCGACATTCTTGGCCTCGACAAACTCGATCTCCATCGACTGCGGCACGATCGCGGCGCAGTCGCCCGCGATGTTGGCCACGGCGCGATAGAGCGTGGCGCGGTCTTCCTTCGTGGCGCCTTCGTGGAATTTACCGATCCGCACCGGCTGTCCATACGTCTGGGCAAAGATTGCCCAGTCGCGCTGGGTGAAGGCCTTGAACATCCAGGACCAGGCCGCGAGGCGGGCAATGCCGCTGCGGATCGGCAAACCCGACTTGGCCTTGATCTGGGCATAGATGAACTTGAACGCGGGCAGCGGCTCAGCGACCGCGCCACCGTCAATCCCGCCGCGCAGCATCGGCTGCTTCATCGTGGTCAGGTCGAAGGTGAACCAGCGCGGATCGCGCCATTCCAGGCGCTGGGGATACCACTGGCCTTCCGACGTATCCCAGATGATTTCCGTGAACGACACGCCCTTGCCGATCGCGTCGAGCATATCGAACATTTCGTCGGCCAGCTCGTCGCGCGAAACCCATTCGCGCACCATGTCGGCGCGGCGCACGTCTTCGGGATCATCCGATGCCGCCTCGACGGTGATGTCGATCTGGGTGACGCTGCGCTTCCGCGTGGCGAGCACACCGGCATAGTGCAGGTCGCGCTCCTCGATCAGCTCGGCCATCTCGAAATATTCGAGCGGATCGCCCTGGGCTGCCGCGCGCAGCAGGTTGGCCAGGCGCGCGGGCGTCATGCCATCGGTCGGATAGCCCGCGATCGGGGAACGCACGCCGGCAATGCCGGCGCCGCCGATCTCGCGCGTCATCACCTCGCGGCGCAGGGGCTGGCCCCACTGGTCGACCAGTACCATTACGAAATTCCTCCTGATCTGAGCCGTCGGCCTACCGGCCCACGCCAATCGTCGTCGCGATCGTCGTCATCGTCCTCGGCATAATCGCGATAGCGGGTGTCATCGCGCCGCTCGGTTTGCACCGGCTCATAGCCGTAGGAGACGGCGCCCTGGCGCGAGGCGAACCAGGCCAGCATGCCGGCGATGCCCGTATCGCCGTGGCGCATATGGCCGTCGCTGCCTGGATAGCGCAGATCGTCGGGCACCTTGATCACGCCGTTCACGTATTGGAGCGCCTGGTGATCGCGCACGATGTCATCGTCCTTGGCGACCCGCACGGTTTCATCGCCAAAGGCATCGACATAGGGTGCGCCGTTCTGCCGATACCACTCGGCCGACAGCTTAATCTCGCTGATCCGCGCGCCCCACTTCTGCGCGGCGACTTCGGCCAGGTAGGCGCCGTTGCCGGTGGCATCGAGGGCGCCGTGCCCAAAGCGCGGCAGGCGCTCGCCAACGAAGAACAGGATTTGCTTCTGTGTTTCGAACGGCACGTTGCGCATTTCGATCACCAGGCGCCAGCGCCGGGTCAGGTCCTGGCCCAGTTCCTGGATCACGAGGTCCGAACCGTCGCCGCTGCGCGCGAAGTCCAACCCAAAATCGTGACGCCGCTTTGCGTCGAGCGTCTTCAGGCGCGGCGCGATCACGGTCCGTAGCCATTCGTCGACCTGCACTTGGCGTAGCTTCTTTTCCGCGTTCTTGAACGCATCGGGCAGGAAATAGCGCACGACGATGTCGCGCTCCTGGGCCGCGCGCTCGATGACGACGCGCGGCATGGCCGAGCCGACCGCATCGGCCGCGATCGCGTCCAGTTCCTGGCGCATCTGCGCGGTGCGCGTGCCATAGGCGCCCCGGATTTTCGCTTCCCAGGCATCTTGTGCTTCTTGCGTCCAGGTCCAGCCCTTCATCAGGCAGACCCGGCGATAAAGCCCGTTCTCTACGGCTTCTGAGAAGGGGATGAAGTGGGGCTTGAAGCCGTTCTTGCCCGACTCCGCTTCGGCATACAGCTCCTCGAACGGGTTGAGCTGGCCATTGGGCGAACTGATCACGCGGATCTTGCCGCCCCAGATCAGCAGCGCGTTCACCGCGTCGATCACCTGGCGCACGTCGCCATGGAACGCGGCCTCGTCGATCACGACGACGCCCTGAAGGCCGCGAATGTTCTCCGGTCGCGAAGACAGCGCCTCGACGCGGAAGCCGCTGGCAAAGCGCACGCGGAACGCCGAAATGTCCTTCGTCGTGCCGTCTTCGCGTTCGTCCGCGAAAATGAAATCCTCGACCGTCGCCAGCTCCTTCGCCACCGTCTTGGCGAAGTGCGCGACATAGCCGATGAATTCGCGGCCCTTGTCTTTCGTGTCCCCGATGTAGAACACGTTGTCGCCGCCCGCCGAGCGTGCGGCAGCGGCGATCAGGGTATCATCCAGGGCCTCGGCAAAGGTAATGCCAGTGCGGCGTCCCTTCTTGGCGATCTTCAGATCGCTCTTGTCTTCCAGCCACGCCCGCTGGTGCTTCATCAGCACGCCATCGGCAAGCGGGTCCAGATCGTGCGGGATTTCCGCGCCGCGCGGCAGTTCCTGAGGCAGGTGTGCGGGATCGCGCGGCAGAACAGGTTGGGCGCCGGTCGTGGAAGCCAGCGCCGTCGCCATGGCCGCACCTGCCATGGCCGCCTTCTTGATCGGGTTGACCATCAGGTGATCGCCGCCGCAGGCACGAAGCGCCCGTCAAGGAATTCACCATCAGCCCGCGCCCAGAGGCTACCGTTCTCTCCTTGGTAGATGACCAGAATGGCCCCTTCCTCTACGCCTCGGCTAGAGGCATCCTGAAGCACTGCATTGCCAATAATGCGATAGCGGCTGCCCCGTTTGACGTGGCAATAGTCCGCGTGAAATGGGACGGCTGACGCAACACGACGGAAACCATCAGCCCTCAGGTAGTTTTGTGCCGCACCCAAGACATCGATGATTTCGCGCTCAACCCAAGCTGCGTTGCTCTCCTGCTCATCGTGCGGCTTTTCCGGGTTGACGCTTTCCGGGCCGAAACGGAGAGTTTTGCCCAGTGCCGCTTGGAGGCGCCCCAAGGCTTCCTGCAACTCGCCAGCTTCCTCGACCAGCTTGCCGATCGCAAAATCGTAACCCGGCCGCATGTATTTCGGATCAGTCACTTTGCTGCTCCCTTGCCTCGAAAAAGAGCCCCTCAGGGCCACAGCGCCGCTTGCGCAGCAGCGAACGCTGGCTGGATCGCTCGATGCCGGCATCGACATTGAGCCGCGATCGGCGCTGGCCGGCCGCCGCGTTCCAGTGACTGCCCACTGGCCGAGCGCACGTCAGGCGGCCAGCCAAGTGGATGCAGTCTTTGCAGGAAGGATTTTCTATCATGATCAACTGGCGCCAAAAATCTCAGCCGCGCATTCGCGGCAGTGTTCGCCGTCCATGTCCTCGGGCAGAAAGCGGCCTTGGCAATGCTCGCAGGTCAGGCAGTCATCGTCGCCCTGGTCTTCTTTAACCATCCGCCTTTGCCTTTCCTTTGACCATGCCACGCCAGGTGGCCGTCCAACTGGTCATTGTGCCCTGGCCGTTGATCCGCACGCCCGAGCGCGCGAAGTTCATCGTGACCGTCCATCCGTTGGGATAGTCGGCGCGCGCCCTGGTCAGGTTGCCGTACCGACCGCGCCAGCCGAACACGGTCGGCATCGCGCCATCGCCCAGATTGCCCGCCAGCTCGACAAGCATCGGTGCAAGCTTTTCTGCGTCGAGCAGCACCCGCGTCGTCGCGGGTCGCTTCTTCTTGGTGCGCCGCGCCGTCGTCATCCTGCCAACCCCAGCACGCCCTTGCGGATCGACGCGATATGGTCGGCCGAAAGGCCCGCTTCCTTCGCGATCCGGTCCACCTTCTCGGCCGCCTCGGCATCGGCCTGCTCGCGCTTTGCCTGCTCCGCCGCGCGCGCCGCTTCCTCCTGCTGGTCGAGCTTGTCACGCCGCTGCACGGCCGCCTCGCGCGCATTCGTGGCCGACAGGCGCTGCAGGGCCAGCGTGGCGTTGAGCAGCAGCTTGGGATCGGGCTTGTCCTCGGCCATGACCTGTTCCATGATCCGGTACTTGAGCAGCTCGGTTGCCGCGATTGTGCTGTCGCTGCTTTCGCCAGGCTCCATCCGGCTCAGGACCAGGTCCATAAGCTGGCGGCTTGCCTCCATCTTGCGCAGCTCGATCGCAAGGCGCACCGAATGCCGGCTGAACGCGCTGCGCGTTATCGGCGCGGCGCCCAAATCGGCCAGCTGAGCGTTAAACTGCCGCAGGATTTCCTGTTGCGGCATCGACCGCTCACGCAGCTGCGCATTGGCCCAGGCAATGGCCTCGTCGGCCTCCTCGGGCAGCAGGTCGATCGACGACAACTGCCCCCTTCCATTCGGCCGGCTGCTCTTCCGGGTGTTGTAGCGCTCGGCCATCGGGCCTTACTCCTCGTCGGCCGGGAGTGTGACGCCAGGAATGAACTGGCGCCGCTCGACGTGATCGCGGCCCAGCCGGGTTAGCGTGGCCAGGTGCACAGGCCCCAGGCCGGGCAAGGTGCTTTCGACCAGGTTGATCGCGCCCATGCTGTCCAGCCAGCGCAACTGTGCTTCCACCCATTCGCGTGGGCGGTTGCGCACGATCTGGTCGACCACGGTTTGCAGGTTGCGACTGTTCAGCCGCGCGTCGCGCTGCTGCGCCAGCTCGGCAAGGATCGCCAGGCGCGCGTCTTCCTGGCACTTCTGGTCATAGCTCACGGACGGCTCCTCAGGAATTCATCGATCCGCGTCACCACGCGGGCGATGATGTCGAGTTCGGTTTTCACGCCCGTCACCTTTGTGCTGAGGGCGTGCAGGTCTTCCTTGGTCGGTAGGTGGCGCATGTCGTCCTCCACCCGCTGGATGCGGCGATCGTGGCCCTTCAAGCCTTCGAACGCTTCCTCGATCCGATCGTTGGCCTCGTCCACGCGCTTGCCGACATCGCGCGCCGGGCGACTCACCCATGCCCACAAGAGGTTGCCGATACTGAGGCCCAGCGCCACCAGCGCGCCCCACTGACTAATCGTGTTGAGCACGCTGGCTCCTTTCGTAGGCCTGTTGGCAATGGATGCAGCGCTCGGCCGACGGCATGGCCACCTTGCGCCTGGGGTCGATCGCGTCGTCGCAATCGATGCAGAAATCTTCGCCTTCCTCGACCAGTTCGGCCCGGATACGCGCTATTGCTTCGTCGGTTTCGCGTTGGACGGTGGCCTCTGCGGCCTCGATCATCCGATCGGTGACCTTCATTTGCGCGGCGCGATCAGGTCGGCCAGCATTCCGGCCTGGGCGGCTGAAATGGGGATGGCCTGGTCATTACGGGTTTGCGCCAGGCGCAGCGTCCAGGCGCCATCCTCGCGCACCAGGAACAGAACGCCGCCGCCCATGGCATTGCCCAGGTTCCACGTCTGGCGAGCGCCGCTCATTGCCCAGCCTCGGCCGGGCAGGTCAGGCCTGGCATGCGCCGCCGCGCGAAGAAACGGCAGAGCCGCCCGCCGGCCGATCGCAACCGATCGCCCCAGGCTTCGACATCGGCGTTGTAGTGCGCCTCGGCCACGGGATCGGTGGCGATCTCGTCACCGGGCACCGGCTTGGCCTCCGTCGCCGCTGCCAAGTCCGCAGGAGGGGGGAACCCGCCCAAGCTTGCGCAGCCGCTCGCAAGCAAGGCTATGGGCAGCAGGGCTGAGCGAACCGCCAGTCGGCGCGCCGTCGATCGCATGGTGCAAATCCTGTTCGTTGCGGGTGTTGGTGACGGCGTCTTGCGTCCGCTCGTCGGCGGCCTGGTCACGGGCAGCGCTGGCCGCCGCCTCGATCCGCGCATCGTGCTTGGCGACCACGCTGCGATCGTGCAGCACCAGCCAGCCGATCAGCAAAAGGACGGCTACGCCGATCGCAGCGACGCGCCAGGCTAGCGAGGTCATGGCATCGTCTCCGCCACGGTCGGCGCCGGCAGTCCAGCAGGCTGAGCAGGCAGCGCCGCCTGCTGGCGCAGATGGGCTACCAGCTCTTGCGCCAGGGCCTGCGCCTGGCCGACCTGTTCGCGATCGATGCGGTTGTCGCGACCGGCGACGGCAAAGCCGACCCAACCCGTGACCACGATCGCCGTGGCCAGCGTCTGAAAGAAGTCGTTTTTGCCCAGCTCAGGCGCCACGTAGAGCAGCACCAGGATCGCACAGGTTTGCAGGAACAGCGCGGCGGCATACCACCCGCGCCCATTGGGCCAGCCCGGCCCCACACGGCTCAGCCAGTCCCAGAAGGTCACTGGCCGGCGCCAACACGGTTGGTGACCCAGCCGAAGACAAACGCTTCCTGGCTGGCATCGCTCTCGGCAATGCCGATGTAGCGCGCGCCCTGCAGGGCATCACAGGCCTTGATCAGGATATTTTCCCCGGCCGCGCCTCGTACCTTCAGGAACGCGGACAGCGAGGCGATCGACATGGTGCCGATCCGGCCATCGACCGGAATATCGGGATAGTCGGAAGCCTGCCGGTTCATCACGTTCAGCACGCGCTGCAGGAACGTGCCGGGCACGCTCGTGCCCATGTTTACGCCGGTATCGAACAACTCGGCAGCCAGGTTAGGCGCCAGATCACCCACGCGCGCCAGGCCCGGCTCTTCCCAATAGCGCTTGCGGTAGATTTCCACGGCGATCGGGCGCGGCATCGTCCGCATGTCGCCGGTATAGCCATAGGCCCGCGCAACCTGCCGGCTGATCCCCCAGCAAGTGGGGCCGCCGCGATCATTGAGGTTGGCGCTGTAGCGGCCTTCCACCCCGATCGTGCGATCGATGATTTTCTGAACATTCGCGCTCATGGCGGCCCCCGATCCAAAACCGGGCCGGCAGGCATAGATGCCGCCGGCCCTTCGATGGGGAAGCATTGATGTTTTGAACGGCCGGCGAATACGCCTGCCTAAGAGGGCCTGAAATCAGAACAGGTTTAACTGTCGGTCGTTCTTGGCGGAACCGGGCCGTTCTGGCAAGTCGTGCTCTCGGCCGAATAGCTTGCCTACGCCGTTCTCGGTAATACCCAGCTTGCGCGCGATCGTTCCGTTATTCATGCCTTGCGCGCGAAACCACAGTGCACGTTCGCGCCGCGCCAATGGCACCCGGATCGTTGCTGGCGCCATGGCCCGGCTCAGCTTGTCGGCCAGGATGCGCCCCACCGCCTGGACCACTTCGTGCTCGTCGCGAAACGAATGGCTGACATAAACGCGTGTCCCGCCCAGTGCGTCACAAAAGCGCACATAGCCGTCCATACCCAGGATAGCCTGCAACTCTGTGGTAAGGCGGAACTCGCCCATTATCCCGCCTCCCGCGCCCGGCGTGCCAGCAGGCGCGCATGGCTATGCCGGCCATCGTCCTGAGTCACGGTCGTCACCACGCCACTGCGGACCACGAACACCATGCCCCCGGATAGGACGATGAATTCCTCGGCCCCCATTGCCGCACCGGCCTGGACGGCCTTGTCCAGGGCTGATGCCAGCATCTGCCGCACCTGCTCGACATCGAATGTGCCGGTGCGCTGCAGCCAGCGTAGCACCGCTTCGTTGGACACATGCACCAACGGCGCTTTGCGCTGACCGGCCATCAGTGGAACCACCCGGCAGCAAATGCCACCCCGGCCGCGAAGCTGCACAGGATCAGCGCGGCCTGGCGAAGGGCGCGGATACGGCGCAGATGATCGCGGCGGCCGGTATCCCCCAGCACCGGCCGGCGCTGCCAGTCGAGCGAAGGCCCGAACGAGCCCTTCTGGTTGAACAGCCCGATCATGCCGCCATGCCCGCGTCGGGGCCTCCCAGCTCGCGCAGCTTACCCCCCAGGGCGGATGCAAGCGTCTGATAGTCTTCAGCCGTCCAGGGCTGGTCTTTGCCGTTCTTGATCCGGCAGAGCTTTTGCGCGGCATCGTGCAGCGCCCAGCCGGCGGGCACGAGGTCACGGTCTTTCAGCTTGATCAGGATCGCGCTGCACAGCGAGGCCTGCAACGCGATCGGATCAAGCCGCTTGCCGGTGCACCGATCATGCTGCAGCCAGCCATTTCGCTCGCCCATGCTCTTGAGTGCCTCGATCAGCTTGTTCGCATCGGACTGGCGCGCCCATACTAGGCGCTCGCACTTGAGCTGCCGCTTGGCGAAGGCCTCAAGCGCTGGCTCGGCCGGGTTGTGAACCACACCCAGGTGATACAGCGAAACCCACAACGCGCGCGCCTTCAACGCCATGGGGTGCGCGGCGGCACGGGCGCTCGGCAACGGCTTGAAGCCCTTGCTCTTGAGCCATTCCAGGATGCGATGCAGCTGGTTGTCTGTGCATTCGGTCAGGCTGAGCCGGCCGGATGCATCGAACACGCCCTGGCGATAATCGTCCTCGTTCATCGCCAGCTGCTTTCGCGCGATCTGGATTTTCGCGATCATCGACCGGCGCGCCTGCGTGGTGCCGTCGAACTGCGCTTTCGGCGCCCGTTTAGTTGCGGACATTGATGTCCTCCTCGGTCAGGTAGAAGCGGGCCAGAAACCATCGGCAAGCCGCACCGAACTTCCGATCGCGCAGCCGCAGGTAGATGGCCTTGCGATGAAGTTTGATCACCGTGTTGTGATTGAGGCCGCCCAGCACCCGGCCGATCGCCGGGTATGACATCGGCCGGGACGGCAGAGCGCGCAGCAACCACACGACCAGGGCGCGGGCACGCACCAGCGGTTGGCGCTTGTCGGGCACCAGCAGCGCGGCAGGCTCGACGCCCAGGACCCGCGCGGCCTGGTTGATCACCGGGGCGTGAAGCTTCGGCGTCATAGGATTGCCCCCTTTGCCAAGGCGATGATCACGGCCGTGATGATGGCCAGTGAGAACGCGCCCACCGCCCACCGCGCCGCCCACGCGCCCTCATCTTGATCAACCCCATCAGCCAGGGCGAGCGCAGCTGCTGGCGTCACCTGGTCAAACCGCGCCTCGGCCCGCGCCAGCCCAAGCGCAGTCTTCAACACGGCCACCGTCACCAGCTCGGGATTGCGATTGAGGTCCGACCATCCGATGTCGAGCCGCGAGCGATAGCCACCCACTGCACTCACCATGCGGCCCTGGACGGCCACGCCGTCGCGCTGGATCGTCAGATCGAGCGCGACATTGTCGGACAGTTCGTTGATCGCCAGCACCAGGCGGGCGGCCTGTTCCATCGGCGCGCTCATGCTGCCACCATGCGAACATCGAGTTCGCCCCAGGCACCACGCACGTGATCGATCCCAAGTTCCTTGCCTTGCGAGGCCGCGATCATCCGCGCCAGCTTCAGCGTCTTGGTCCCGTTGCGCAGCCCGCCCAGCTTTCCGCAGATTTCCTGCAGCTCGGCCCGGATTTCCGCGTTCGTGATCAGCCAGGCATCGGCCATGGCGTCAACGTCAGCCGGAAAGGGCAGGCGAAGCTGCAGCTTCATCGAAAGCCGGCTGTAGAGCTGCGCATACTTCGAGAGCTGCTGCAGAATGCCGACGTTGCCGAAGAAGGCGATGCCCACGACACCCTTGTCGAACCAACTGCGGACTTCTTCGATCGACGCCTTGCTCAGGTGCTGCGCTTCATCAATGATCAGCAGCGGATTGGTCAGCTTCTTGAACTGCTCGCGAATTTGCCGCGACATGTCATAGGTCCCGCCCGACGGCACTTCGCCCAAGGCGGCCAAGATCATCTTCAACAGGTTGTTGGGGCCACCGGCAGACTCGGGCACTTCGACGTGAAAGACGTTGGAATACGTCCCCGTGTAGTGTTCGGCTGTCGAGGTCTTGCTGCAACCGGCTTCGAGTGCGGCAGCCACCATTTCGCCGCTCTGAGCGAATGCCAACATGCGTTCCAGCCGTTCGGTCGTTTCCGTTTGAAAGAACCCCGGCACTTGCGGCAGTTCCGTCGCCAATTCGGCCTGTTGGGCAAGCGATTGGCGGAAACGCTCGACCTTCTCTGCGATCGGTAGCTCGCGGCCGGTATAACGGTTAGCTCCGAATAGGCTGATCGTGCCCTGGGGCACGCCCGTGCGCTTCGCAAGCATCGCCCAGCTCATTTCGGTCTGTGCGCGATACCCAACAAGCCACTGGCGCTGCTCTTCGATAAACTGGGTCTGTTCGGTGGTAACTTCCATGGTAGGGAACTCCCGTCTCTCTTGTGGGGGACAGGTGCGCGGGCTCAGTTTCTCAGGCCGTCCCGCGCACCTTCTTCATTTCACCAGCCTGGGTTTGGGCAGGGCGGCGAAAACTTGGGCACTGGCCGCGCTCACGGCCTGGGCAGGCTTGGGCGCAGCGGCGGATTTGCGAGGAATATGGGCTCGGACTGCGGCGGGCTCCCCGATATGCAGCGCCGGGGCCACCGGCAGGCCGGCCTTGATCCGGGCCACTTCGGCCGGCTCGATTAGGTCGAGCGCTTCAGCGTGCAACTTGGCCATCTTCGCCACGTGGGCGCGGCGCGTCGATACGATCCTAGAACCGCCGGTATCCTTGAACCCGTGATCGTAGAGGATCGGCGCGGTGAACAGGAAAGCGCCGTCCGTGCCATAGACATGCACTTCCGAATGCAAGTCGTCGGGATCGAACCGCACCGTCACATACTTGCCCGCGATTTCGCGGCATTCCAGCGACCAGTAACGGTTGCCGAACAGGCTGATTTCGCCGTTCTCGCTGTGCCCGCGCTTGCGTTCCACGGCCAACAGGCTGTCGCGCAGCTGCTGTCGCGTCGGCTTCTTGATCGTCGCCTCGGCCCAACCTTCGGCAAACACCTGGTCGAAGCTGCGCCCGCGATAATCGCGGCCGGTGCGCCCTTCGCGCGCGTTGTGCTCGGCAATCTCGCGATCGACGAAGGCGCAGAATTCATCCCAGGCAATGGCGCGGCTGCCCCGGTTGGCCGGCTTGTTGACCGGCGAATTGCCGGTATAGGCGCCGTCCATTTCGGCGGCCTTGGCGATGTAGTTGCACAGATCGCCCCAGGCCCGCTCGATCGGCTTGGCCTGGCCATGGAAAGGCGTTGCCCAGTGGATGTTCACACCCAGGTCCACCAGCAGTCCCTTTGGGTCTTCCGGCAGGATTTTGAAGCGGTAGCGAGTCAGTGCGCCACCGGTCAGCCACTTGGCGGCAAAGCCTCGACCGTTGTCGAGGATGATATCCGAAGGGATGCCCCAGTCGCGGATCAGGTCGGCAAAGACCAGGCGCACCGTGCCCGCGCTTTCGCTCACACCCACGCGCCAGGCGAGGATTTTGGAGCTGCGGATATCCTGCAGCGCCACCAGCGTCGGCCGCATCGGCTTCTTCGTGTCAGGGTGCTGCACTTGCACGTCGAAGACATGGCCGTCGATGTTCAGCCACTCCATCACCTGGATATCGTCCACCGTGCGGCGGATCGACGGCACGTGGCGTTCCAGCGCATCGGCGCCTTCGCGCAGCAGGATCACGACATAGGGGTCGATCTCGCGCGCGATGCGCCGCTGGAACGCCTTCACGCTCGGCAGTTCCACGCCCTGCTTCTTGGCCTGGCGCTTCACCACGTTGTAGCTGGCCGCAACCGGCGGTTGGCTCAGGCGCAACCAGTCCGACTTGAACAGCTGCCACAGGTCCTCGGGGATTTCGGCTGTCTTGCCGCCACCCTTGCGGCGCGGCGCCAGCGCAGGCAGCCAGTCCTTTCGCTCGACGCCGGCAATCGCCTTGCACCAACTCCAGATCGTGCCCTCGGTCACCTTGTGCTTGTCCGCGATGGCGCGCACGGCAGCGCTCTTGGGCATCTTCATCGAACCGGTCAGCACGTTGAGTTCGTTCATGGCGTCGAGCCGCTGCCGGGCCTGTGCCTTCACATGGTCAGGCTGGGCGCCAAACCAGTTCCACAGCGCTTCGGACGGGCATTGCTCGGCAATGTCGTCTTCGCTCGCCGCTACGATGCCCCGCCGTGCCAGCTCGGCCTGGGCGACAGCGGGAAGCACCCAGAAATGGAATTCCAGGCCTGCACCGCGCCCCTTGCGCGGGCGCGACAGCAGTTCCCCATCCAGGGATCGGCGTTCGGCCCACTGCTCTTCCACGGCGCGGCGCTGCACAGACCGGGTTTCAGACGGCAGCCCAGGCAGGCGCAGCTCCGCCAGCTCTGCGGCGGAAAACCATACCTTGGGGCCGGACTGCGGCTGCGCAAACTGAACCGGATAAATGACTTCCGCTGCGCTCACCTGGCGTTCCCCCGGATTAACGGCGCGCTCTGCTCAAGCGCCTTGATTTCGTTCTGGATCGCGCGCGCCTGCTGGCGCAGATGGCCGAGCCGCGCGGTATTCACTTCCTGGCCGATCAGCACCGAACCACCGATTTCGCGGATCAACGGGTCCATCAGGTCGAGGCGCGAAGTCACGGCGACCAAGCCAAGGAACCGCGACATGGGCACCTTGTGCTCGGTGCGCGCGCGGCTCGAATAGGCGTCGAGCATGGCCCGGCTCACGTCGTCGCACAGCAGGACCGACATTTCCGCGGCGATCACTTCACGCGGGCGCCCGTCGCTGGCGATGATCTGGCCAACCGTGGCGCAGATGCGCTCTTCCAGACCGGCAAGCGCGGCCGGGCCGGTGGCCAGGCTGGGCGTGTCGAGGCTGAACGCCAGCTGGTCGGGGTGCGCGCGCGCCTTAACCACGGGCCACCGCCCCGGCACTGCGCCAGCTCGGATCGTAATAGGCCTCGGGCTCGAAATCGATCGGGCGGTTGCCCGTCGCCGGATAGACCCACGCGCTATCGTTCCAGCGCGCCAGCGCCATCGCCGTGCCCTGACGCACCAGGACCGACTGCCCACCGCGCGCGGTCGCGTCCAGCGGGCGCCATTCGATCGGTGCGCCACGATTACGCATCGCTTCTCTCCCCCCGAAACGGGAAATGCACATGCTCCGGCCAGGTGAACAGCGGCCCAGCGCCTGCGGCGGGCATGTCGCCATGGCGGGCTAGATAGGCACGCACTTCCTTGCCCCACATCTTGCGGCCCCAGCGCGTGCCAAGGTGCGCGGGCGCGCCTTTGCCCCACAAGGCTGCCCTGCGCTCGGCAAGGCTGGCATCGGCGGGCAGATCGCGTGTCAGCTGCTCGATCAAGGCCCGGGCATGCCGCCGCCATTTGCTTTCCTGGCGCAGGCTCATCGCACGCACCCGTGCCACTGGATCAGCGCCATCGCATCGGTCGGCCGGCTGCACCGCTCGGCCTGGACGCGATCCGCGCGGCCCGCGTCGGCCAGCATCACGATCGTCAGCACCAGCATCAGCAACGCGCAGCCGATCAGGTTGAGGATCAGGTGTTTCATGCCACCGGCTCCCGATCGTCGAGCACGGCGTCGACCATGTCATCGCGCACCACGGTATCGATCAGCATCTGCACCAGCTTGGTGGGCAGGATGCCGCGCGCATCGGCATGCGGCTTGAGGGCGGCAACCGTGTGGATGCCAAGATAGACCTGCTGCGGCTTGTTGAAGGCAAAGGATTTGGGCCGATGCTTCTTGGCAGTGCACGCCGACGAGCTGACGTCTTTCGACTTCATGCCCAACAGCCGCGCGATTTCGCCGCGCTTCATGCCTTCGGCCTCAAGCGCGCGGATCGCTGCGGTCCGGCTCGGATACCCCATTACAGGCTTCATCGCTCAGTCCCTCATCATCCACGGTGCCGACCAGGCCGCAAAATCGGCGGGCGGCTGATCCATCGGCACCATGTCTTCTTGTTCAGCGGCAACCGGCGCCGCCGTGCCGCACACCCGCCGCCGCGCACGCTTTTCCGCGCGCAGTTTGCGCTCCGCTTCCTTGGGCGTGCAGCCCAGGCGCAGGGCCAGCTCGAAAGCCTCCCGATGCGCCCGATAGTGCTCGGCCAAAGAGACGGCGCCGGGCATCAGCGACCCGCCCGTTCTTCTTCGAGGTAGCGCTTGCCGACGTTGGAAAGCGTCCAGATGGAATTCCCGCTGATGCTGCCATCCGGCGCCGTCGCGTTATGTCGGGCGATCAGTCGGCGGTTGAGCAAGGCTGACAGATCGGCGTGATCCCAACGCGCCACGACCGGATGCCGAGCATCGGCAATGTTCTTGAGCAGCTTGATCTGCTTGTTCGTGATACCCTTCATGTTCACCAGCTCCTGGAAAGCGCAACGGGCACCGCGTAGAGCGGCGCGCCGTCGATCATTGGGATGGAGGGCGGCGTCAGCACCTCGATGCCGCGATTGCGGAAGGGCAGGCGCTTGATGGCGCCCTTCCGCTCCAGGGCGCCCAGGCGGTCGAAAATCAGGGTCTTCGCCTTGCCCAGTGCCCGCGCGCATTCACCCAGGCTGGGCGAAACGCCACCCGTCGCCAACTGATAGCCATGGATATAGCGCAGCAGCGCCATTTGGCCCGCCGTGAGCGGCTTGCTACCTTGCATCGGATTGCTCCTTTCGAGCGGGTGCCTGCGCATCCTGTCGCAGGCTTGCTATGGCCGGAGCGCAGCGCTTGCTGAGGCGGTCCCGCAGCGCGATCAGGCCGTTCACGTGGCACCGCACTTCGATGCGCTTGGCCTTGGCGAAGGCGCCACACTTCAAGTCGGCATCGATCTGGCCGATCTGGACGTCCAGCGCCTCGACGACTTTGGCCGTCTCGAACAGGTCGAGCGTCGTGAAGGTGGCGCCGCGCTTCACTTCTTGGCCCCTTCAATCTTGGCGATCCGCGCGTCGATCGCATCGCGCACGGCTACCAGGGCGGAAGGCTTGATCGTCTCGGCCAGCTTCGGTGCCCAGCTGATCCAGGTGCTCGGCTTTAACCCGGCGAGGTTGCTGGCCGCGCGGGTCAGCAGCTTGCTTTCGCCTTCCTGGCTATCGGCTGCGCGCACGCCCTTGGAGCTGGACAGGCCCAGCGCCACCAGCGCTTCCTCGGCCGTCTTCGCCTCGGGATGCTGCGCCAGCCAGCGCAGCGCCTGGACACGCGCCTGTTCCGTCTTGCCGGCCAGTTGCAGCAAGCCATCCGCGTTGTTGGCGATCCGGCAATGCGCGATGGCCTCGGCCTCGGCCCGGAACGGCTTGATCAGCCCGCGATAGATCGTGAGGAGGCGATCCATGCGCTTGAAGTGCAGGTTGAACTCGCCAGCCACTTCGGCGCGCCAACCATAGCGTTGGGCGACTGCGTGGGCGTCCGCTTCCAGTTCTTCCTTTGGCACACCTGGCACGGGCGGCGGCGTCAGTTCAGCCTTTTGTGGTAGCATCTCCAACGCGGCACGAGCTTGGTCAGAAACTATGGACAAATCTGTCCATAGTTTCTTCGGACGCCCTCCCAAGGCCTGATCATTGCCTGCCCCAGTCTCGCGCATCGCCCGATCCCGAAGCATTTCCGCGCGTCGGCCCACGAAAGCAGCGCGTTCCAGGACCGTCATATCGCGGCGGTCGAGCTGCTCGGCTGTCTGCATCCGCAGCAGCTCATCATTGGTGCCGTTCACCACGCGCGCCAGCACGTCGATCCCCAGCTTGCTGCACGCGGCCAGCCTGTGCCGGCCATAGACCAGGCGCCAGCGCCGATCCTTCGCGCGCGGTGCGGGCGCCGCCACCACGATCGGCTCGTTTTGCCCATCGCTGGCAATCACATCGGCCAGCGCATCCACTTCGGCTTCATGGAAAAACCCGATCCGCTCGATCGCATCCGCATCAATGTCAGCAACAGGCAGGCGCAGCACTTCGCCGGCCGCCTGGGTATTGGCAACGGTCATTCTTGGGTCTCACTTAGACGATGCGAGGGGGTGCCTGAAGGCGTAGGTTCGGCAGGACAGGCAACAGAGGACGACTCGCTACCATGACCGAAATCACGGATGACCAGTTCCAGGAACTGCAAGACCGCGTCTACGCACTCCAGCAACTCGTCTTGGCACACGTCGTTGCGACAAATTCGTTCGATCGCACGATTGGCGACGACACCCTTGAAATCGCGAGCAAGCAGCAGGTTGCTTGCGCGGATGATCCGACCACTGTCGCGTTTCAGCTTGGGAGGATGATCCGCGCCCTCGAAAAAGTTTGCCAGGGCTAGCAATTTTCGGCGGATTAGCACCTGCCGCACGGCAGTTGGACTGAGCAAAGCACCGGGATCGAGCACCTGAGCGTTAGCACGCTTCCTCAGCACCTCCTTGGCGGCGTCGGCATCCCTGAACCCGAACCCCCGCAATGGCGGGATGGGCTTGGAGGATTTGCGCTTCTTGCCCATTACGCCGCCTTCCCATTTTGGCGGTGCGCACCGGCGCTTGCCCTGCTATTAGCCGAAAGTTCGGATTTTCTGGCGAGGAGGTCGTTGACCGCCCGTTGCACGCGAGCGCTCGGGCGATTGCGGACAACGACGTCATGCACCGATTTGTCGGGGAGTTCGTGCGCGCGTTCGAATGCAGCTGCCGATCCGTAAGCCCTACGGATCACCAGCAACACATCGAGCGCGTCCATGTCGGAGTTTCTCATATGGCTTCACCGAATGTTCGTGACGAAAGTTCGGTTACTACAAGGAAGAGAAAGCGTCAACCGATCCACACCGATAATTCGGTTGGATTGCGCATTCTCGATTGCTTGGGGGAGCACGACTATGCGTGGCTATCGCAGCGCACGGGCGTGCCCAGAAACACGATAAGCGATTGTGTTCAGAGAGGTATTTCGCGAGCAGACACTGCGCTTAAGCTGGCCGATGGTCTCGAAGTTTCGGTTGATTGGCTCCTCAGAGGTAGATTGAGCGCATCACGCGCGTTGGCGCCTATCGACGCGAGCGATGCAGATTGGGTCGAGGTGCCGGAATACGATCTTGCCCAGATCGTGGATGACGGAAAGGGGGAGGCTATCGGAGCGACGAACTTTCGGCGCGATTGGTTGTTCGTTACGCTTGGTGAGTCGACCGGGCTATGGATCGCGAGGACATTGGCTCCAGCGCCTGATCTCCATTTGCCGGTCGGAACTCCACTGTTTTGCAAAGACCAAAAGCCCGGCGATCTAATGATCGAAGGCCAGCATTACTTTTTCCGCGTCAATGGCGGTATCATCTTGGCCAAATTCACGTTTCGTGGTGCTGGGCTGTATACCCGAGAACAGGTCGCAACGCCGATCGACATGGAGCGCGAGGAGGATCAGCACTTCGTTATCGCTCGTGTGTTGGGCTCGGTTGCACGCCCGCTGTGATGACTGTCCCGATAGGTTGATGGCGTTCCCTTTATGTTCTATTTTGCAGCCTCCGCCGCATAGGGAGATTCGCTAATGTCAAACCAGTCTTTCGGCCAATTCCTTCTCAGCAAAAAGCAAGCGTCTGGCGCGTTGGGTGAACTGGCTCAATCTGCCGCCCGCGACCCGCGTTTCCCGCGTAATGGCAGCCCGCAGGACGTTTCCAAGGTGCTGCACAAGTACGAAGCGCCGCCTGAATTTCATGAGGCCATGGAAGATGCTGTCACCGAATGGCAGTCTCTGAATTGACATGAATAGGCCAACCTCCACCCGCGTGGTGGAGGTTGGAAACCGCAGGCAAGATCGCCCACAAGTGAGGATGTGAAATGAGACCAGCAATCTTGCCTGCATTGGCGCTCGGCTTATCGCTCTATACCTCAGCGGCCTGGGCAAAACCCGTTTATGTCACCTGCGACTTTCAACACGACGGGAAGGCTCAACTGCGCAAGTTCACTCTTGATGAAGATCGTGGATCGGTCGTCATATTCTATCCGGAAACGAGCGAGGCGCAGACGATTGCGGCTAAATTTACCGATGATCTGGTGCTCTTCGAAACCTACGTGGATCGCTACGCCATAACCCGAACCACGCTAGTTGGCGTTCGCCAGTCGAAGCTGGATCAGGCTATCGATAAGGCGCCATGTCGGATCGACGCTCCGACGGGACGCGCCTTCTGATGCCTGGTTTGCATGAGTGGCCTGAGCCGGCGGCGATGGCCGATGCGGTCGCTGGCCTGCTGCGCCAGCGCCTCGACAATCCAGCCGCGCAACAGATCGTGTTGACACGCGATGAGGCCGCCCTTTGCCTCGGGTTGATCACCGGCCTGGCCGAGCTGCTGGATAAGGCCGAACAACGCGCCGACGAAGGCTGAAAAGTTGTCGCAGTTCGCCGAGTTGGTTTGATAGGCTGTCACGCCAAATCGCCCGGTTTCCCTGGGCAAAAGCCATAACCCGAACTGCGACACGCGCGGCGCTTCCCGTTTTGGCCCCAGCACCGCACCAATGCCTTCTTAGATGCCCCTCAGAAGGCCCAAACCGCCCGGTTTTCTTGGCCTAAGAAGCCGCTTCTTAAATTCCGCCCGCCGATGCAGCCCGCAGGCCGCCACCCCCGAAATCCTGTCTAAATGCCGATCCACTATAGACAGTCCGCCCGCCGCCCTGATCAGCCAGGCGCCCTGCCGAAACCCGCAGAAAACCCCGATTTTGGCCACCCTCCACCGGGACAATCCCGCCTATCCCGCCCTATCCCGCCACTTCGATCACTCTCGTCCCATCACACCGTGCGCGGCGGCCTGCCCGCTACCTTGGCCCGGCGCACCGACAGCGGATGGCAGATTTCGGGCGAGAAGATCTATTCCACCGGATCGACCGGGCTCGACTGGTTTGCCGTATGGGCCAAGACCGA
>Ga0207713_1000541_pt1 | contig 37936 bp, 54 predicted proteins | sample KBSS64metaG_FD_184404 | JGI IMG/M metagenome (GOLD analysis project Ga0207713, IMG submission 184404) | Switchgrass rhizosphere microbial communities from Kellogg Biological Station, Michigan, USA - KBS S6-4 metaG (SPAdes) (version 2) | ecosystem: Host-associated > Plants > Roots > Rhizosphere >... | reverse complement strand
TCATCGGCTGCGCCGAGCCGTCCGACAGGTCCATGATTTTCAGGCGACGGTGGCCCAGGGCAATCGGCCCTTGGGCATGAAAGCCCCATGCGTCAGGGCCGCGAGGGGCCAGGTGATGGGTGATTCGTTCAATGGCTGCAAGGTCTGCAGGTTGATGATCAAAACGTAACTCGCCAGCTAATCCGCACATTTACTGTAAGCCCTTTGTATTTCGGCATGTGTGTCGCTACTGGTGATTTTCTCGTACCGTTTTTGTACCACTTTCAATTTTGTCAAGCTTCTCAAGCTCAGCCCAATCACTTGGCGAGCTGATCCACTTGGCATAGGTGGAAAGCAGTACCTGAACGCTGTGTCCAAGCTGTGCGGCAATGAATGCTGGATTCATGCCTGACATCAAACACATCGTTGCGTACGTGTGGCGCGTGTCATACATCCTGCGATGCCGAATTCCTAACTTCCGCAGCGCGCTCAACCAGTAGCGTTTTGGGCCAGTCTCGGATCGGATAAACAGTTCGGACCTATCACCCGATCCTTCCGGCGCGAACACGTAATCAGAACGTGCCGCCGTAAGTGGCCTGGCTTTTTCGAGCGCCTTCATCGCGCGATCGTTCAATAAAACTTCGCGAGAGGTCTTTGTTTTAGTTCGTTCCTGAATCTTCCCATAGATGCGAATCCGGCAAACTCGGGCTGTTTTTTTGCGCATGTCAACTTCCGCCCAGCGCAGGGCCATAGCCTCTCCCGGGCGCATCCCGGTGTAAAAAGAGAACTCAAAGAAGATGGCATAAATCTGCTGTAAACCACTCGTCAGTTCGTACAGCTTGGAAATCATCAGATCGGCTTCCGGCCGCGTGAAAGGATCGAGGTCTCGCTTCGGAACGCGGGTAGCGGGAATCGAACTGGCCGGGTTTCGGGTGATGAGCTCGTCGCGCACGGCCTGGGTAAAGATCGTGGTCACCAACCGAATGGCATTCTTGCGGCGCACCGGTGAAGTCCACTGAATGTCGTTGACGATCTTTCGCATGATGACCGGCGTCACCTTGTCCATCGGCTTGTCGGCCAAGTACGGAACCCAGTAATTCTGAAGGGTTGACCGGTAGTTTTTGCGCGTGCTCTCGACGATCTGCAGACTGTCGAGCCAGTCCTGGGCGTAGTCGAAAAAAATAGGTACGCTTTGAATCTCCGCGCTGCGCGTGCCCGGGAACAACTCGGCATACTTCTCGGGGGTAAGCGCGCCGAGCTTATCCAGCTGCTTCACCTGAGTACGAAGGCCCGCCGCTGCAGCGATTCCTTTCGGGGTTTGAGGGAAGGGGAGCGTTTCGCAGCACCGCTTCTTATTCCAGGAGAAGCGAATCCGGATTGAACGACCGACAAGCTCAACACCGGCTGGCAGGTCCACAGGCTTTCGATCCATTCGTCGTATCTCCTTTTGCTGTACAGGATCCGGCCATCAATTTTTGACCAGACACCTTGCGGGATAATCTTCCGCTCTCTCTTTCGCTGCAGCGCCTTCGCCGTGGTGCCCACAAGCTCCGCCATCCGCTTTTCGGTCACCTTGTCGTGGCTCTCATCTTCGGGAATTTTTTCAGCAGCCCCCATCAGTCACCCCCTGCGTGTCGCGACACGATTTCCGAATCAGTTTTAGGTGTCGCGTCACGACCGCGGGTAATGCGCGCTGGAAACGCCATACCCTCCCATTTGCCTGCCATTCCACGAATGTTAATGACGCGATCTGTTCCAGTGTCTGCCCATCTGCAGGGCGAAAGACGATGCTGATCCGGTCGATCACCGGTCGCTTGAGTGGGTTACGCATGGGGCGCTCCGCTCGCTTGCGGAACACCAGCCTGGATGCGCTGGTAGATCTCTTCGCGATGAACTTCGACGGTTGCCGGCGCGGTGATTCCGATACGCACTTGCTGGCCAGTTGCGGCAAGGACCATGACGCTGATGTCGTCGTTGATGCGGATGACTTCGCCAACTCGGTGGGTGAGAATCAACATGTGTTGCTCCTTTTTTCAGGCCGAGCGAATCCCGGCCGCGATGTTGGCTTTCGCAAAATTCAGGTTGGGTTAAACGGTTTGAGCGGCCTCGATGCGGCGGACGGCCACGCGAGTTTCGATGCGGCGCTCACCTGGGCGACGGATGCGATTCATGTGATCGTCGGTGACGGCGGCATGGCCGGTGAGGACTGCGCAGATCAGCACCACCAAGTGGCGCGCGATGCCGCGGCAGAACAGTTCAGTCGGAACTGCCGAACGACTGGTTACGCCGAGCTTGTAGAAAATGCGCTCAATGGATTTTTTGACGGTGCCAGGAGCGCAACCGATGGCGCGGGCGATTTCCTTGTTAGCAAGCCCGGCGCAAACGGCAAGGGCGGCGCGCAGCTCTTGCTCTGCAAGAATGCCGGTTGTTCCTTGCAGCTTGCCGAAATTGATAACCGTGCTCATCTCTTCTTTCCGCCTTGTGCGTTGCTGATGGATAAAAATATAAGCAGATTGATAGAAGTGATCAAGCAGTATTTTGATTATTTTTTACCAGTTCACTGTTTTTCTCTAATCAATAGGCGCAAAAAAGCCCGGCGAACCGGGCTCTGCTGACTCGTGCATCGACTAGTAAAAAGAGGCACCCCAGAAAACACGTCCCATGATGCGGATTTTGGCCTCGTCCATCTCGTGCACTGAGTATGTCTCGTCTGGATGCTCGGCAATGTTGTAGCTTCTCATGCGGATGCCTCCGCCTGGCAGTCGATAGAGCGCTTTAACTCTGATTTGGCCGCCATGATCTATCACGTACATGCGCCCATCGACTACTTGGGTCTCGCGCAAATGAGCAACGACAGTGCCGCCGTCCTGCAAAACTGGCGCCATTGAGTTACCCGAGATGGCTGCCGCGACAACATGCTCAGGGAGCACGCCTTGCTTCAATAAAATTTCAGAGTTTAGGTCGAGGTGAACCTTCACGCTGATCTCGACAACAGTTTTCGATGAGTCGCGAGGGTCGTCGAGTTCAATCAAATAGGGTATTTCGTCGGTCAGCAGAGAGTTTGACGGTGCATACCGGCTCACGTTCCTCAGCTCTTCTATCCGCTCTCGCAGGGCTAAGTTAAGGGCTGCATCATCGTCATGTTCGCCACGCAGGATCTCTTCGAGCTCGCTGCTGAAGTAGCTCATAGCATCTTCTGGGGAGTTCATCTCGCCTTCCCCTGAAGCTAGCCAGGCGCTATTCACCCCGCATGCCCGGGCTATCTGAACAAGGTAGGAAGATCGTAGCGTCTTACCTGATTCCAGTTGACTGATGGCTGTCTGCGCGATGCCAACGGATTCCGCAAGCTGAGACTGAGTAAGTCTTGCTTTCTTCCGGGCTAGCTTGATTCGTTCGGATAGATTCATCCGCTGATCCTATAAAGATACTTATGGGGTTGCAAAGAAGTTTGCTTCTGTGCAGTCTATAAAAAGACTTATCAGAGGCCCTTGTCGTGGCTCGAAAAATCATTGAACTAATAAATTACTTCGGTAGCCAGTCGAAGACCGGCGAGGCTTTGGGCGTCTCTCAGGCCACGGTTTCTTACTGGCTTTCTGGATCGCAAAAGGTAAGCCCTGAAAAGGCACTTCTTGCTGAGGTTGCCACTCATGGCGCCATCAACGCTTCTGCGTTGTGCGACTTGATTGCTCAGGTCGAAGCACGCCACAAGGTAGTTGAATCTTCCTCTGAATTACTAAAAACCGCACCTGGGCTGAACGGCTCTGTACACGTATCCAGTACTAGCTAAACAGGTACTGTTCGGATGAACAGCCTAGTTTGCGGACTTATTCGAAGGCTCGGTCAGGATGATCCTATACCCGGCACGAATCGGGCAGGCCAAACGCTGATGAGTAAAGGCGATGAGTTGGGTGGAATTTAAATCGATGAATGCACAACCATCAGCAATAGGCCCTGACTGGGGCCTTCCAATTGGTGCGGGTTTGCCCGTTAGATAAAAAGGAGTTCGGCGTGAGCCTGCACTACCCATCCCTGTTTTTGCTGTCCGGCTGACTTTCTTCCGGGCAACAAAAAGCCCGCTTCGTAGGCGGGCTTCTTAACCGTCCCTGCCAGGGGACTTAGGTACTTCTTCGTCTAGAGGACGAGATCAATGCACCAAAAAAATAGCACCACGCCACGAAAGGCGCAAGAGATCCTTCTTACCAGCCGCGCCCCTTTCCATTCCTTTGACAGCACCGACAAGTCGATCGGACTGATTGAGGTTCGGCCGGGCATGCCTGTCAGCGAAGCGCTCAGCTCGTCGAGCAACTTGCTTGTCGCGGCAACCAGCATCCTTGGTCGCTTCCTGGAAGAAGGCATGGATGCGAATGAAATTTACGGCATCCGGTTCTTGGTCGACTCGGCAAAGGCGCTTGTCGACTCCGGCGTTCTCAGCGTCGAGTTTGGCAATCGTCAGGGCGGTGAAGCATGAACACTTCCATTCGCTCGGCGAGCGCAATTGCAGTAGATGCGATTGATTCGATGAGAGGCGCTCGGGAAACGCTTCAACAGCTTGGGGCGCTTTTCAATTCGCTCAAGAAGAGCGTTCCGAATCACTCGGACACAGCAAGTCTCGCCGCATTGGGCGCGCTCGTCGCCATTGACCAAGCCAACAGTGTCGACTGCTTGATCGAAGACTGGCACGCAGAACTTAATGCTTGTGACACCGCGACACTAAACGCCGGAAAAGAAAATGTGTCGCCTGCTGCCGGAGGTGAGCAATGAGCATGGTCACCTCCAACGCACTGGCGATGTCCTCCCAAGAAATCGCCGACCTGGTTGGCTCCCGTCATGACAAGGTTAAGCAATCCATCGAGCGCCTTGTCGAACGTTGCGTAATTTCCCAACCCCCAATGGGGGATGGACCAAAAGCTGGAAACGGCGTGGTCGTTCGGGAGTACCTGGTCAATAAGCGCGACAGCTTCGTGGTGGTCGCCCAACTCAGTCCTGAGTTCACCGCCGCTCTGGTAGATCGGTGGCAGGCTTTAGAAGAGCAGGCCGCCCGCCCGATGACCCAGGCCGAGATCACTGCCGCAAACGCGAATCACCTGGTGGCTGTGGAGCGTCAACAGCGCGAGCAGCAGGTCGCGCTGGAGCGGATCGAGACCCGTGTCGCCCAGGTTGAACAGGTTCGCTATCTCGATTCAATGCCGGCAGGATTCGAGTCGATGACGTCAATCCGCGCGCGCATCAACCTACGGCACGGCATCCCCCATTGGGTGATCAATGCTGTGATGCGCGACATCCCAGGCGCCCCTTTACCTTTCGCCATGGTACGCAGCAAGCACGCCGATGACGGCGGGCAGCCATACGCGATCTGGCCCAAGGCCGACATCACGCGTCGATTCGACCGGTTCGTCGGCGAGTGCACCTTTGTCACCGCCGAGCGTGCAACCCACCTCGATATTGAACAAGGCCGCTTCAAGCTGCGCCTGAGGACTTCCGCATGAGCAAAGTAATCGATTTTCCAAAGACACCCAAAGTTGAAACGATCGATCAGGCCTTCTTCGAAAAGTTCGCCGACGCTGCGCTGCTACTGAAGTGCTTCGAGTGCGTCAAGGGTGCGACAGAGTTTGTTGAGGAGGGCGGCGCAATACAGGTCCGTGATGACGTGTACATCGGACTGATCGAGTCCTACTGGGCGCTCAAGGTTCTGTTCGAACGCAAGACTGGCGGAGATGCCAAGAACGTCTCCGACGAGCACTGGGCGATTGCGAGCAAGTGTTTGCTGGCAGGGCAGGAGCCGCCAGACATGCATATCCCGATCACCGAGGCGACGGCATCGCCGACACCGCCGGTGCACTTCGATCATTGCAGCAACCTGGAGCTGGCCTGCGATGCGTTCAACATCAGCGATACGGTCAGGCTTGCGATTAACTCAACGCTGGCGTGCAACAACGTCCAAGCCACGGCCAATGCCGCGGTGGAAGCGATCAACACCACAACTGCGCTGCGCAAACTGGTGCTGCGCCTATCCGGCGGGACGCTGACTGACATGGCTCTGATTGTGGCCAAGATCAATGGCACTGGATCGGAGGTGCTGCAATGAGCACCAAACCGCAATCCACGACCGCAGAGACGGGGCCGGTGTCAGTCATTGCTGGCCCATGGCCGAGCTACGCCGCGTTCAAGCATCTGCCCGAGCGTGATCGCTGGGTGCTGTACGGCAGCGCTAAGGCCTCCCGCGAGGCTTTGGAGAATCAGGGGCTGGTGATGGCCGAGCATTACGATGACTTCGTGCGGCGAGTGACCGGGGAGCTCGACCTATGAGCATGGATCTGATGGTCAAGGCCATGAAAACCAAGGTGGGTAACCCGCTGCGCAAGCTGGTGCTGGTCAAGCTGGCCGACAACGCCAGCGACCAGGGCGAGTGCTGGCCGTCGTACCAGCACATTGCCGACCAGTGCGAGATCGACCGGAGCACTGTTCGCAGGCATATCAAGCAGCTGGCGGAGCAAGGTTTGCTGCGAATCGAGAACAGGGAAGGGCCGAAAGGCAACTCTTCGAACCTGTACTTTCTGACGCTTTGGGGTGTAGGCCAAAACAGCACAGCTGTAGGCCTAGAAAGCACAGGTGTAGGCGCACAGCCTACAGGGGGTGTAGGCCCAGAAAGCACCAGAACCAGTCACCCTTCTGAACCAGTCAATGAACCTAAACCTTTGTGCACGCCACACCCCTTGGAGGGGTTTGAACAGTTCTGGAAGCTGTACCCGAAAAAGAAAGGCCGCAAGGACGCCGCCAAGGCATGGGTGAAGCTGAAACCGAGCGAAGAACTGCAACAGACCCTGATCACCGCTTTAGGCAGCCACTGCGTTTCCGATGATTGGACCAAGGACGGCGGGCGCTACGTACCCAACGGCGCTACTTGGTTGAACGGCGAGCGGTGGACCGACGAACTGAAGCCGGCCACCACCGGCAAGACGTCGAGCTTCAACAACCTGCCGGTCCACACCGACAACATGTATTCGCAACAGGAGGCTCCCAATGGCCCAGCGTTCTAATTTCCGTCGCCAGCCTGAGCTGCGCACCTTCACCAGCGAATGCCCGGTACACGGTCATGTCGATCGCTCTGAGGTCGAGCAGTTTGATGGCTCGATGCAGGTCCGCCCGTGCAAGGCGTGCCAGTGGGAAGCCCTTCGTGTTGCGCCTGTCGATACCGAAGAGCACAAGCAGGCGGTGGCTCACGTCGCTACCGAACGGATCAACACCGCGTTGATTGGCTCCGGCATCACGCCACGCTTCGCCGGCAGCATGTTCTCCAACTACCGCGTGGATAACACGGCCATGGGACAGGCCTTGGAGATCTGCCAAGGCTATGCCGACAACTTCGGCGAGAATTACAGCGACGGGCGAAACCTGCTGCTGTGCGGCAACGTAGGTACCGGAAAAACGCATCTGGCCAGCAGCATTGTCCAGCAGGTTATTCGCCAGCTCGACGCTCTTGCGGTCATCACCTCGGCCGCCGAAATCATCCGAGTGTTCAAAGGCTCGATGGATCGCAATGCCGGGTATAGCGAGCGCGACGTGATTGCCGAACTGGCCGACTTCGACCTGTTGGTGATCGATGAGGTCGGCGCCCAGGCCGGCACCGCTTATGAGTTGGCGGTGCTGCACGAGGTGTTTGATCGTCGGTATCAGCTGGTCAGGCCGACGGTGGTGGTCTCGAACATGGACGCGAAGGGTCTCGGTCAGTACATCGGTGAGCGAGCCCTAGACCGTCTGCGGGAGAACAAGGCGTTGCTGGCGGGGTTCACCTGGGAATCTGAACGGAGGCGCGCATGAGCCAAGAGGATAAGTATTACCGTCTCGAATCAGAGCAGGGCGTCCTAGGCGCAATCATGATCGCATCGCTTCGGGAGGACGCAGGAATGGTCGAGGACATCGTTTCGCAGATGACCTCTGGAGACTTCTGGCATCAGGACAACGCGGCACTGTTCGACGTGATCCACGATTGCCTGGGGCGGAATACGCCCGTGGATGCCGTGACACTTGGCTCGATTCAGCGCTACCTGCCCAGCGGCCAGACCACCCTGGAGTACGCCATCAATCTGCACCGCAACGTCCCATCAGCCGCCAACTGGAAGGCTTACGCTCGTCAGGTCAAGCAATGGGCGCTCATTCGCCAGTTCCGAGACCTGGGCCAGATCGTCGATGGTGGCGCTGCCGATGACTTGCCGGCGGACGACATCCTCGATGCCTGCCATCTTGCGCTGGCCGACCTGCGCGACCTGCAGAGTGGCGGCAGGGCTGGGTACAAGCACATGGCTGAAGTACTGCCGAAGGTCTTGGACTACATGGACGACGTGCTAAACGACAAGGCTCCGCCGAAGCTCTCCACCGGTCTAGTTGATCTGGATAAGTTGATTGGCTTCCTGCGCCCCAAGTCAATGGTGGTGATTGCCGGACGACCTGGTAGCGGCAAGACCATGCTCGGATTGCAGATCGTCAATCACATCGCCATCCGCGGCGCCGGGGTGGGTCTGATCATCTCTCTTGAGATGGGAGAGGAGGAATTGACCGTCCGGACTATCGCCTCTCAGGGCGGGATCGATCTGCGCCGGATGGAGGAGGTCAAGTGCCTGGACCAGGAGGAGTGGACCCGTATCGGGATGGCGGCGGGCCAGATCAAGGGTGCCGAGCTGTATCTGAACGACACGCCGGGGCTGACCATGGCCGACATCCGTACCGAGGCGCGAAAGCTTCAGCGGGAGCGCGGACTGGATATCCTGATGGTCGACTACCTGGGTCTTGTGGGAGCGGACGGCAAGACCATGAACCGTGGTGAGGCCGTGGCCAAGATATCGATCGGCATGAAGAACTTGAGCAAGGAGTTGGGTGTGCCGGTGTTGGTGCTCGCGCAGCTCAACCGCAACCCAGCGAGCCGGCCCGGGAAGAAGCCACAGGCAAGTGACCTGCGAGACTCCGGTCAGATCGAGCAGGATGCCGACGCGGTGCTGCTGGTGCATCACGACCCCGAATCCGAAATGGGGGAGCAGGGCGTCACCGAGTTGATTCTGGACAAAGGCCGACAGGCGTCGCCTGGGTCGTGTCTGGTTCAGCGGCAGGGGCAATTCGCCCGCTTCGTCAATTTTGCATGTCGAGAGCCAACGCAGGAGGAGGTCGAAGCAAATCGCCCCTTCGCCGGCCGAGTTAAGGGGAGCAAAACCTATGGGTAACGGGACGGCGGCATTGCCGCGCAAGAGCCTGCTCGAGCATGAGCGCAAGTTTTTGAAGATCGCCGGCGAAGGATTGGCTGAGGAAAAGGTTGGTGGCGCTGCTGCGATGGCGTGCCTGCTGGATATGGTTGCGAGTTGGCACGCTACCCGGGTGAACATTGAGTTCGGTGATTACTGCAAGCGCTGGGTGGCCGAAGGAAACGCCAAGAGCAAAACCGCTGACCGTCTGCTGCGCAACCTTCTGGGCCTAGATGACAATCCGCCGCCGCGCCGCATCCGGAGGGCTGCTTAATGACGGTTTATCGAAGTGCCGAGCACGGCATCATGCGAGCGATGAACGTCGATTCCATTTCGCTGCACAAGGGAGCTGGATGGCAGAACAAGTACAAGCCAGATGCCTGGGAGGCGGAGCGCGCCGACAACCCGTGCCCAATGGATCGATTCGACCAGCTCACTCAGGACAGCATGACTCGGGCGCTGCTGCGCCGTGTCTTGGCTCCGCATTACTGGCAGGTTTTGGTGGCCCACTTCATGGTGGACTTGGATGGGGAGACTCAGCAGCAACGGTTTGCTTCCATCGCACATCTGGCGCGATCGGCGCCGGGAAGGGCTCACCATCTGTTCAAGACGAAGTGCGTCACCGCCTGGGCTACGCCGCGACTTCCCGAGTCGTTCATGGTGCTGCACACCTGGGACAACGCTGACACGCCGACACCGGAGAAAACCTTGTACCGATGGCGGTCCGATATCCGCAAGTGGCTGGAGACCGAACGTGATGCTGCGGTCGCCTCAGCATGGGTGATTCTCGGTGAAGCGGAATTGATTGCTGAGGTAGCTTGAATGGTCGAGAAAATGAGAATATAGTTTCCCACATTGCGGTTCTGCGTCTTTAGGGATGCGAACACGAAAAGCCCGGCTAACTGAGTCGGGCTTTTTTTACGTAGGCATCTGGCCTCAAATGGAAGGGTTGAGGCGCGGAATGGCTACATTGCAGTTGGATGAAGATTTTGAGGAGATCCCGCTTCTCGATGATACGTGTGGTATTTTGCATACCATCCGAGTAGATCAGTTCGAGTACGGCATCTGGTACATCCCTCTGTCTGCTGGCTTTTTGGCCCACAAAGAGCAGATTGAGGATCAGCTAGGCAGAAAACTTCCAGCCAATTGCTATGAAGTAAAATTTGCGCTTAAGCGAGATTTTGATGGCGGAGTGCCTGGTTACACCACTCCGGGAACCCATCCTGACCTCGGGTGTCTGAATTACAGGCAAATGATGGCTCTGGGAGACGGCATATTTCGCTCGTCTTGGATGCTGAGACGGCATCGCGACGTAAGAGGTTTTGTTGCTGTTGCCCTTGAAGAACGTCCAAAGCTTGGCCCATACTACGGACGCCTGTTAAGAACCTACCGAGAGCAGCTCGGTTACAGTATTTATCCAGTACTAGAGGGATCCGGTTATGCGATCTTCTGAAATCAAAGAAAAAGCACACAGCGGTAAGGCAGAGCGCCTGAACGCTGCTTTGGCTTTGTACAAAGCAGCCAAGGATGCTGGCACGGTTCGTCGCGTACCAATCGGCGCACAACCAGCTTAAATCTAGTACTGTCAAAAACCCGACCTCTGAGTCGGGTTTTTTTATGCCCGTATTTTATTTATGGGTTTTGAGGTAGTAGCGCATCGCATCCGATACCGGCTCATTAAATTCGACTTGGATCAGATCATCCGCGCGCCATTTCAGGCGGTAGAAATTCAGCCCGCCTTGGAATCGTATTTTGGTGTCCCTTGGGAATTCCTTTAGGGAGTCGAGCAATTCACCAACTGTTGTACTGCTACCGTCGTCCTTCATGGCGCTCTCCGAATAATTGAGCTGCTATTTTGCCATGACTTGAGAAGCAGCGTTTTGCATAGTTGGCGTGACCGTCACGGTCGCCATCTTCACCCATTTGAGCCTCGGCATTTGCCGGGGCTTTTTCGTTTTCGGCTCCACCACGCCCATTGCTCCGAGCTGGGAGTGCTGATGGAGCCGCACCTATCACGCTCCCCGAAAGGGAGGACATCGGATGAAGCTCATGCCCGAAAAGAACCCGGACACGTGGGCCGCTATCTGGGTGGCCCTGAGCAATCCACTTTGGCAGGGCGCAATTATGGCGATCCTCATCTCCTTCCTGCGCGTCCTGTATGACGCTAAAGAGACCAGCAAGCGCCGGATATTCTTCGAGGCGCTGATCTGTGGTGGGTTGAGCTTGTCCGCCAGTAGCGTCATCGAGTGGATGGCTTGGCCGTCGAGCTTGTCCGTTGCCGCCGGCGGAACCATTGGTTTCCTCGGCGTCACGGCCATTCGCGAGATGGTGACCCGCTTCCTTGGTCGCAAGGTTGATTCGCTATGAAGGCGTTCGCTGCTGCAGCAATCATCGCGCTCGTTGCCTGCCTGTTGCTGGGCATCCAGCACTACCAGGTCATTGCACTTGAAGGGCAGGTGACGATCGAGGCCAAGGGCAAACAGGACGCCATCGAGGCCAACACCGAGAGCCAGGCGACGATCACCAACCTGCGTGCCGAAGCCAAGCGCAACGCCGACTACACCGCCGACCTGGCCGCACGAATCAAGGCCAGCGAAAAGAAAGCCAACAAGGCGAGGAAAGACTTTGAAGAACTCAAGCGCAACAGCAAGCCTGTTCGTGATTGGGCTGCTCAGCCTTTGCCTGACGGCCTGCGCGGGAAGCCCGCCGCTGGTAACAAAGACAACGGCAGTAAGAGTCGAGCCCCCTGAACTGATCCCGTGCGAACGCGTTGATGCCGATCAGGCTGACCTGCGCGACAACGGTGATGTGTGGGACCTCAAAGACCAGGCAGTCAAGTTGCTGGACACGTGCGCCGACCAGGTGGACGCCCAGATCAAACGCAGCCAGACGAGGTAGACGCCATGCGCAACCTTGACCCTATGTGGATGGTGCTGGTGTTCGTTGCCGGCTTGGCAGTCGGCAGCAAGATGGCTGGAGGTTGGTGAGGCATGCCTCTTAGGTCGAAGAAACCATGCAATGCCCAGGGTTGCAATGTGCTGACCCGCAACCCGCGCTACTGCGATGACCATGTAGACATCGGCAAGAGCGCCGAGGCCAAGCGCCGCGAACGGCAGCGTGAGACTAGCGCCCAGCGCGGGTACAGCTACAAGTGGCAGCAGGCACGCAAGGCCTATCTGGCCAAGCACCCACTCTGTGTTGAGTGCGAGCGACAAGGGTTGGTGGTAGCAGCCACTGACCTTGACCACATCATCGCCCACAAGGGTGACAAGGCCGTGTTCTGGGATAGCTCGAACTGGCAAGCCCTTTGCCACCCCTGCCACAGCAGGAAGACGGCGTCCGAGGATGGCGGCTGGGGCAATCCGGCGAGGAATCGTGCGAATTGACCGAAAACATTGATGAAATGAGGTCGATTCTCAATACGGGAGGGGGAGGGTCAAAAGTCTGGGGTTTTCGATAGCTAGACCGTCCCCTTGGGCTTTCTCGTACGACCGCGAAATTAAAAATTCAGGAGTTGCGCGATGGGAGGTACCGCCACGGTCGCCGGCCGTGGTCGCAAACCCAAGCCGACGGCACAGAAAAAACTCGCTGGGAACCCCGGAAAGCGGGCGCTAAACCATGATGAGCCTCAGTTCACCACCGTCACTAATATCGATCCACCGGAGTGGCTCAGCGAGCGCGCCGCCACTATGTGGAAGATGCTTATCCCTGAATTATTGCGGGAAAAAGTTGTTGCGCTGACCGATCTGCATAACGTCGAGGCGTTCTGTACCGCCTATGACAAGTGGCGCATGTCCGAAGAGGCCGTTCAAAAATTTGGGATCGTCGTCGAGTCTGCCCAGGGCAGCCCGATGAAAAACCCCGCGCTCACGGCGGCGAATGAATCCATGCGTCAGCTGGTCACATTCGGTTCACTTCTCGGCCTCGATCCGGCCAGCCGGACGCGGATCATCGGCGGCAACAAACAATCCTCCACCAACGAATTCGCAAAACTATTGAGTTCCTGATGGCCAAATCCCCGCACCCAAACGTCGACAAGGCGATGGCTTGGGGAAGGTCTCTTTTGCGCGGGAAGGTTCCAGCGTGCCGCTACATCCATCAGGCTGTGCTGCGTCACTTCGATGGCGTGGCGGCGAGCCGCAAGCGCGGCTTTCGTTTCAAGTTCGACCCGGCCAAGGCTGAGAAGAAGCTCAAACTAATCCAGCTCCTGCCGCATACAAAGGGTGAGTGGGCATTCAAGAGGCAACTGATCACTCTGGAGGCGTGGCAACTTTTCGGCTTGGCTGTAACGTTCGGCTGGGTCAAGAAGAAGGGCGGCCATCGTCGGTTCCGTGAAAGCTATTGGGAAGTGCCCCGCAAGAACGGCAAGTCCGTAGTTGCTGGCGGCGTTGGTATCAGCATGTTCGTTGCCGACGGCGAGTACGGCGCTGAAGTGTACGCAGGCGCGACCACCGAGAAGCAGGCCTGGGAGGTGTTCCGACCTGCGAAGCTGATGGTGAGTAAGTCGCCCATGCTGGTGCAGGCTGCCGGTATTGAGGTGAACGCCTCTAACATGAACATCCCGTCTGACTTCAGTCGCTTCGAGCCGTTGATCGGCAACCCCGGAGACGGCGCTTCGCCCAGTTGCGCAATAGTCGACGAGTACCACGAACACCCAACATCGGCTCAGTACGACACCATGCTCACCGGCATGGGCGCACGGCGGCAGCCGTTGATGTTCATCATCACCACCGCCGGCGCCGATATCGAAGGCCCGTGCTACGACAAGCGCCGCCAGGTGATCGAAATGCTCGAGGGCACTGTGCCCGATGACGAGCTGTTCGGATGGATATGGACGCTGGACGAGGGCGACGACTGGACCGATCCGAAGATGCTGGCCAAGGCCAATCCGAATCACGGGGTCTCGGTGTTCCAGGAATATCTGGAAAGCCAGCAGGCTCGGGCAATACGGTCTGCGCGGTTCACCAACACCTTCAAGACAAAACACCTGAACCTATGGGTGAGCGCCAAGTCAGGCTTTTTCAATATGGAAAGCTGGAAGGCATGCGAAGACACCACGCTGACACTGGAGCAGTTCGAGGGGCAGGAGTGGAACGCCGGTTTCGACTTGGCGAGAAAGCTCGACATGAACTCCAGATCCAGGCTGTTTTGGCGTGTGATTGATGAAAAGGTCCACTACTACAGCATCGCTCCGAAGTTTTGGGTTCCCTATGACACGGCCTTTAATGTCGACAACAAGCGGATGTCGGAGCGGTTCCAGGCTTGGATTCACTCCAAGCACCTGGATGTGACTGATGGTGCTGAGGTCGACTATCGCGAGATCCTCGAGGACACCAAAGAGGCGAACCGTCACGCTCCGATTCGTGAGTGCCCGATTGATCCGCATGGGGCGACAGGTCTTAGCCATGATCTTGATGACCAAGGTTTTGAGCCGATCACCATCACGCAGAACTACACCAACATGTCCGACCCGATGAAGGAGTTGGAAGCTGCGATAGAGGCTGGCCGGTTCCACCACGACGGCAACCCGATCATGACCTGGTGCATCGGCAATGTGATTGGAAAAAACCTGCCTGGTAATGATGACGTGGTGCGGCCGATTAAGCAGGGCGATGACAACAAGATCGATGGCGCCGTCGCTTTGATTATGGCGATCGGCCGCGTTCTGGCGAACCTACATCCCGACGACACCCTCTCTGACCACATCTCCAAGCACGGAATTCGAACCCTATGACCGATGAAATCAAGCCGACAAAGCTGGAGGCACTGAAAGAGGCTGCCCCCGATCTCGTCGGCATCCTTGGTTTGGCTTTGCTGACGCGCGGTCTGTGGGTGTGGGTGGGGGAGTCACTTGCGTTGACCGTTTGTGGCGCTCTGTTGATCACCTTGTCCGTGGTCTCAATTCTTCGAGGTGATCGCTGATGCTCCGCGCACTCCTTGGAAGGAAAGGTGGTACTCAGATCATTGATACGCCGGAAAAGCTCGCCCAGGCATTGGGCGCAGGATATGAAAGCAATGCTGGCCAGCGCGTGACCACCACGAGCGCCATGCAGCAATTGGTTGTATTCAACTGCGTGCGGGTACTGGCTGAGTCAATGGGGATGTTGCCTTGCCGCCTTTTGAAGCAGACAGGCCGGGTCCGACTGCCAGCTACGGCGCATAGGCTCTACCCGCTGATCACGATGGCACCGAACAGCTACATGACTGCCCAGGAGTTCTGGGAGATGTTGGTGGCGTGCCTGTGTCTTCGTGGCAACTTTTATGCTTACAAAGTGATGGCGCTGGGCAATGTGGTAGAGCTGCTGCCGCTCAGCCCTGACATCGTTACCCCCAAGCTAAAGGACGACTGGACGGTTGAGTACACAGTCAACTTCAAGTCGGGAACCAAGGTCCTCACTCAGGACGAAATCTGGCACGTCCGGCTGTTCACGCTGGATGGGCTGAATGGATTGAACCCAATTGCTTACGCACGTCAGGCGCTCGGCTTGGGTCAGGCTATGGACGCTCATGCGGCCAAGCTATTTACCAATGGTGCCGTTACCAGTGGTGTTCTGAGGACTGAGCAGCAACTCACCGACGAGGCTTTCGGACGGCTCAAGACGGAGTTCCAGGGCGAGCATATGGGCGTGGCTAACGCCTACAAACCTATGATCCTGGAGATGGGGTTGGACTGGAAACCAATCAGCCTCAACGCCCAAGACACCCAATTCATCGAATCCAAAAAGCTGACAGAAGCGCAGATCTGCGGGTTGTTCCGCGTGCCGCCGCACCTGGTGGCCAGCATGGAAAAAATGACGCTCAACAACATTGAGCACATGGGCATGAGCTTCGTGAACTACTCGCTAGTCCCGATCATGACTCGCATCGAACACCGCATTCAGGTCGGCCTGCTCAGTGAGAAGGACCGGCTAACTCATTACGCCAAATTTAACGCGGGCGCCCTCATGCGTGGCGACCTGAAGGGACGATATGAGTCCTACGGCAAGGGCATTCAATGGGGGATCTTGAGCCCCAACGACTGCCGGGAGCTGGAGGACGAAAACCCCCGCGAAGGCGGCGACATCTACCTCACCCCAATGAACATGACCACCAAACCAGAGGCTGCCGACGATGCAGACAAAACAGCGTCTTGACGTGCCGCTGACCATTAAATCGGTCAGCGACAGCGGCGAGTTCGAAGGCTACGGGTCCGTGTTCGGCGTCGTGGACAGTTACAGCGATGTTGTTGTGCGCGGCGCATTCACCGCGAGCCTGGCCAGATGGAAGGAAAAGGGGCGCCTGCCGGCGATGCTCTGGCAACACAACATGAGCGAGCCGATCGGTATCTATACCGAGATGCGGGAGGACGACGTAGGCCTGTACGTCAAAGGCCGACTGCTTGTCGATGATGACCCGCTGGCCAAGCGTGCGCACGGACACATGAAAGCAGGAAGCCTTACCGGGCTGTCCATCGGTTACATGCTCGAGGACGGCGGCTATGACTATGACAAGGAGAAGGGCATCTGGCTGCTGAAGGCAATCGACCTCTGGGAAGTTTCCCCGGTCACCTTCCCGGCTAACGACGAAGCCCGGATCACCGATGTGAAATCTCTGCTGGCTCGCGGCGAAACACCGCCGCCCAGCAAAGTGGAGCGAGCCCTTCGAGAGGTTGGGTTTTCTGGCTCCCAGGCCAAGGCCTTCATGGCCAAAGGCTACGGCGCAGTTTCACCGCGAGAGGCGGGTGCCGACGACGCACTGCAATCCCTGAAATCACTCATGAACAGAATGTAAGGAGCCTCTCATGGCTGTTGAATTAAAAGATGTGGAACAAGTCGCTGAAGCCTTGGGCAAGAAGTTCGACGAGTTCAAAGAAAAGAACGACAAACGCATTGATGGCCTGGAAGCCGAAAAGGGCAAGCTGTCCGGCCAAGTCGATACGCTAAACGAAAAGCTTGGCGAATTGGATGCACTGAAAAGCGATCTGGAAAAAGAACTGCTGGCGTTGAAGCGTCCGGACGGCACCGGCACCAAAGCAGCCAGCGAGCACAAGAGCGCGTTTCTGCAGTTTGTGCGCAAAGGTGTCGATACTGGCCTGGGCGACCTGCAAGCGAAGGCTTTGCAGATTGGCACCGAGGCCGACGGTGGCTATGCGGTACCTGAAGAAATGGACCGCAATATCATCCAGCTGCTCCGCGATACCTCGCCGATGCGCCAGGTATGCAACCAGATCACCGTCGGGTCGCCAGACTACAAGCGTCTGGTCGGTCTGGGTGGCGCGGGGTCTGGCTGGGTTGGTGAAACCGACCCACGGCCGGCGACGGGCACGCCTACCCTCGGGCAGATCTCTGCCTTCATGGGCGAGATTTACTCCAACCCCCAGGCCACTCAAACCAGTCTGGACGACATCTTTTTTAACGCCGAAACCTGGCTAAACGAAGAGGTCGCGCGCGAGTTCTCCGAAAAAGAAGGCAACGCTTTCCTTTTGGGTAACGGCACCAACAAGCCGAAAGGTCTGTTGGCGTATCCGTTGCTGACCACGTCCGACGATGAGCGCGCTTTCGGCTCGCTGCAAAAGCTGATTTCGGGCGCGGCAGGTGCCTTCAATGGCGACAAACTCATCGATCTGATTCACGCGTTGAAGGCCGGCTACCGGGCTAACGGCAAGTTCATGATGGGCAACCTGACCGTCGCATATGCGCGCAAGCTGAAAGACAGTGAAGGCAACTACCTGTGGCGCCCGGGCTTGGAAGCTGGGGCTCCTTCGAGCCTGCTGGGCTATGGCATCGTCGAAAACGAAGACATGCCAGATGTCGCTGCCGATGCCAATGCCATTGCTTTTGGTGACTTCAAGCGCGCCTACACCATTGTGGATCGCATCGGTACCCGTGTGCTGCGCGACCCGTACACCAATAAGCCATACGTTGGCTTCTACACCACCAAGCGCGTCGGCGGCATGCTGGTCGACTCTCAGGCTGTGAAGGTTCTGACCCTCAGCGCAGCGTAATCGTGGCGGGCGCCTTCGGGCGCCCGGCCTGCAGGAGAGCATCATGCCAACAATCAATGTGACCAAGCCGTTTCCCTTTGCGGTTGACGGCAATGAAGTGATTCAAGTCGAAGTCGGCGAGCAAGAAGCTTCCGAGCGTTTGGCACTCGTAGCAGTGGAGCACTTGGAGTGTGCCACCTTGGTGGGGGGCTCTACAGAAGCGGATCCGAAGAAAATGAAGGTTCCAGTGTTGAAGGAATGGCTCACCGCCAAGGGCATTGACTTCGATCCATCGGCCAACAAGGAAGCCTTGCTGGCACTGGTTCCATCTGGTGATTGATCTGGTCATCGTCAAGGCTCACTTGCGGGTCGACCATGACGATGAAGATGCACTGATTCAGGGCTACACGGATGCAGCCCTCAGTGCGTTTGAGACCTGGACCAATCGGACGCTGGTCGACCCGGATGGAGTTCTGCCTGATCCTGTCGGCAATGCGCTTTTCATGACCAAATCAATCAAGCAGGGCGCGCTCATGCTGATTGGCCATTGGTACGGTAGTCGCGAAACCGTGGTAATCGGCACCATTACTGCGGAACTTCCCATGGCTACAAATGCCCTGTGGAAACCCCACCGCTGGGTGAATGTATGAGAGCCGGGCCATTGCGTCATCGGTGCATGATGCTGAAACCGGTGTTGACGAAGAACAAGACTGGCGGCTTCGACACCACATGGGTCGAAATCGGCAAGTTGTGGGCTGAGATCACATTACCTACGGGGCGTGTTGCACCGGTGGCCGAGCAACTGAAGGCCATTGTCAGCGCTGAGATTCGACTCCGTCCGCGCAAGGATGTTGTCGTCGGTAACCGCCTTGTGGAAATGGTTGGTGGAATCGCCACCACCACTTACCTGATCGAGGCCCATCTGCCCAACAACGAGCGCGACATGCTTCGATTGCTTTGTTCAAACGTACCCAATCCGTAGAGGTGAATCATGAAGGTTATTGCCCTGGGCATCCTGTCAGGCGCCGTTGGTGAAAGGGTCAAAGGTGAAGAGTTCGCCGTTAGCGCCGAGACCGGCGCCGACCTTATCAATCGTGGCTTGGTGCGCGCAGCGGATGAACCGCAAGCAATCCCCAAGAAGGCCGAACCGGCCAAGGAGTGAACCGTGGCCGCTCGCCGTTCCCGGTTGTCCGGCGACTTCAAACTTCGGAAGACGCTGCGCAATATTCACGAAACCATGGATAACGAATTGGCACCTGCCATGCAGGAGGCGGCCGATAAGATTCTGGAAACAATGCGGCAGCTCGTTCCGAAAGATACCGGCGCTGCTGCGGCCGCACTGCAGGTTTTTGTTTCGAAAAGCGGTTTGGATGCGCAGATCGGTATCAGGGGAAAAAGGGACACGCGCCGTTTCTTTTATCTGCGTTTTTTCGAGTACGGGACAAAAGGCTACAGCGGCTCCATTTACCGCCGGGCTGACATCAGTGCCGCAGGCGGGGAGCACACCAACAACCGGGACAAGTCCCAACTGAAAGGGCGCCGCAATGCCCTGAACCGGCGCCCAACAAAAAACAAAAGCGACGGCTCGCATTTCTTCGGGAAGTACCCAGATATCCCGGCACGACCGGCACACCCCTGGCTCCGGCCCGCAATGGCGGTCAACCGTGAGTTTGCTCTGGCAAACATCAAGGCAGCCGTGGCCCGGACGCTGCGCAAAGCAAGTGAGGGCATTACCGATGGCTGATCCATCCGTTGCATTGCAAGAGGCCTTGTTCGCACGCCTGGAGGCTGAAGTCTCCTGTCCGGTGTACGACGGCGCTCCGATGGACACTGCTATGCCGTACATTTCGTTCGACCGGGAGATCTCGGCGAACATCAGCCCGATCGCCGGACGCAAGCGCGAGCAGCGCCTGATCTACCTGTCGGTCTGGTCTGATGCCCACGGTCAGGCCGAGGTGAAGCGAATCAATGGCGAGATTGTTGCTGCTCTAGATGAACGCCGCTTGCCGCTGGAAGTAGGTCGGGCTGTATCAGTCCGAGTCGAGCAAGCCGACGCCCAGCGCGATGCTGACGGCGTCACGTACCAGGGATCGATCACGGTCCGAGTTATCACCACCCACTAATTCCCAACACCGGCCGCCCCGCGGCTTTATCCAATGCGCCTTTGGAGGAACCCCCATGGCCGATGACAACCTCAACACCGCCGCCGGCTGCCGAATCGGTATCGGTAGCAAGAACGGCGCGGACACTGAAGCGCTCTACAAGGCTGACACCTACGTCGATATCGGCGAAGTGGAAGACCTGGGCGAGTTCGGTGACACGTTCAGCTCCGTGACATTCACCTCGCTGCGCGATGGCCGTGTGCGCAAGTACAAGGGTACCGCTGATGCGGGTGACCTGACCCTGGCTGTCGGTCTCGACAACGGCGACCTGGGCCAGGCCAAGCTGAAGGTTGCTCACAAGGACCGCAGCAAGGGTGACTACAACATCAAGATTACCCTGAACGATGGCGATCCTGATGCCACGCCGGCGTTGCTGCCGACCACGTTCTATCTGCGTGGAAAGGTGATGAACAACACCGTTGCCGCCGGCGGTGCTGACAACGTGGTTCGCCGCAACGTCACCATCGGCATCAACTCCGACATTCTGGAAATTCTCCCGGCTGCAGCCGCTTAACCTGCGGGGCTTCGGCCCCGACTCTTAAGGATCTGACGAATGAGCAAGACCCTTTACGGTACGGTCGACATCGTTCTGGATGGCGAAACCTACACCCTGCAGCCAACCCTCGGCGCCGTGCGCGCGATCGAGGCTCACTTCGGTGGCCTGCGCGGAGCATCCCAAGCAATCAATGCCCTGAGTGTCGATGGTTGCGCGGTGATCATTGCCAGCGGCGCCGGCCTGAGCGGGAAGGGCGCCGAGGGAATTCCTGAGCAGGTATGGCAGGAAGGCGTCCTTGAGGTGTCCGTCAAACTCAACGCTTACCTGGTGGCGCTTTACAATCCGAAGGGCGCTCAGGCGGGAAAGAATCAGCCGGCGAAGGCGTAAGCGCTGTCGAGGACGGCAGCTACGTCGACCGGCTATACGCAGTGGCCACCGGGTGGCTTGGCTGGTCGCCCGAACTGGCCTGGACTACGCCGATCCCCGAACTGTTTCTCGCCATGGATGCCAGGATCGAATGGGCCCAGATGACCAACCCCTTCGGCGGCGGCAAGACGAAACCCAAGACGGGCAAGCCTTCACCATCGGCTGTAGCGGACAAGCTGCGTCAGGCGCTGACAGGCCGTCAGGCCGCTTAATGCCTCGCTGGCGAAGGTGCGATCTTTGGGTGTTCATGTAAAGTGATGTCCTTTGCTCGAGGATAAGGACATGCGCATTTTGATTGGCGTAGGGGTGCTCGCCCTTGTAATACCCTTTTGTGTGAATGCAAATGACACAAAAAACGTCGACGCGAATAAGCTTTTCATGACGCTCAGGACCATACAGAAAGTTGATATCGCCTTCCGTTCTGCGGAGGAGTGCCGAATGCGCTCCAACATTACAGCCGAGCTTGCAAGGCAGCGTGACGCGGGAAAGACGTTGGCCGATGTACTTACAAAGGTCCAATCTTCTGAAGGGTTAAAAGTCGAAGCCGGGAGGGTGTTTGCATCGAGTGAGTCTGCGAACAAACTTTCCGATAAAGTTTATTCAGAGTGCGAATTGGCAGCCAGAAAAGAAGTGTTAAAAGACGTTCAGATGTAACTAACAGAATTGATTCAACCCGCTCCGGCGGGTTTTTTTATGTCCGGAGAAAACCATGGCAGATACCGACGTACAGGGGATGCTGGTCCGCATTGAGGCGACCACTGCACAACTGCGCCAGGAGATGGCCCGTGCAGATTCCAGCGTCGCACAGGCGTCGGGAAAGATTGATAAAAATCTTGGTCATATCGATGATGCGTTTGATCGAGCTGGCGAGCGGGCGCAAAACGCAAGCGACTTGATTAAAGGCGCACTCGCAGGAGCCATTGGCGCTGCTTCAATCGGCAAGATTCTAGAAGCGGCAGACTCTTACGGTCAAATGTCTGACCGTATAGGAATCGCGACCAGCAGTGTCGGCGAGTACGATTTAGTCCAGCAGAGGTTGCTGGACACTGCTAAACGCACTTACCGACCACTCGCTGAAGCGCAAGAGCTGTACATCAGAACTTCGGATAGCCTGAAGTCCATGGGCTACAACACCAGCCAGGCGCTGGATGTGATGGACAGCTTCAGCTTTCTTTTGGTGACCAACTCTGCATCTGCAGATAAAGCCAGTTCGGCAATCGATGCTTATTCAAAAGCGCTTCAGACCGGAAAGGTTGAGGCTGACGGCTGGCAGTCAATTCTTGCGGCGATGCCGACCGTAGTTGACACGATCGCGAAGTCCACCGGTAAAACAGCTGAAGAAATCCGGAGCCTAGGTGCTCAGGGCAAGTTGGGTCTCGATATTCTTACCGAGGGTTTGCAAAAATCCGCCGAAGCCAATGGTGTATTGGCGGACATCATGAGCGTTGCTGTTCGTGATGCTGTGCAGAACCTTTCGAATGCCTTCACTGTGTACATCGGCCGCTTGAATGAAACGACTGATTTCGCCGGGGTTCTGGCGAGCGGCATCGGAAAACTGGGCGACAATTTTGAAACGCTTGCTGACATCGCTATCGTTGCAGCCATTGCCGCCTTGACCCGTTACGGTGTGAGCGCAGCAGATTCCGCGGCGGTTTCCATTTACTCCGCATTCAAAGATGCCGCTGCAAGGAAAGCTCAGGCGGCAGCAGTTCTGCTCGCCGCGGAAGCTGAGCAACAAAAAGCACAGACATCGGTATTTCTCGCTCAGAAAGAAGCGGTTGCTGCACGTGGTACGGCAGTTCAGACGCAGATGTCGATACAGCTTGCCGAGGCGCGCCTGGTTGAGGCTCGCGCAACAACCGTAGTCGCAGCCGCTCAAGCTGGCTTGAGCCGGACCACCGGTGTAATCATGGGCGTCCTAGGCGGACCGCTTGGTATCGCATCACTCGCGATCGGCGCTGCCACTGCCTTTCTAACGCTGCGCGACAACACTAGCGTTCTTGAGCAGAAGCTCGGCGACCTGAATGATCCCCTCGACAAGTTGGCTGAGCGTTTCAATAAACTAAATCGAGCAACTCAGTCGGTCACGCTGCGCGAATTGCGCACTTCCATTGCGGATACAGTAAAAGACCTCTCCGGCGCTGCGAGCTCGATTGCTTTTGAATTTCAGGCAAGTCTGACAAATGCCGGGCTGGCTGGCGCTTCCGGTTTTATGGCTGGCATTGTCCCGCTCCCTGCCGAATTTCAATCGGCAATGGACATTGTTAACAAGGCGGTTGCCGACTCTGCCACGGGTCAGGCAGTAGATTGGAAATCAGTAGCAGACCAAGTCCGCCTGATTCCAGGCGTTACTGAGGAGATGGCGCAGTCCATTGAAACTGGGCAGATCAAGGTTGCAGATCTCACCTCTGTCCTTGATAAGCAGCGACAGACACTCGCAGAACTGACCGGCGAAACTGACATCAATACCGCGGCGAGAGGCAAGAACAACGCTGCAGTCGCCGCCGCCGAACAAGCCGGGCAGAAATATCTTGAGCAATTGCAGAAACAGCTGGGTGCTGCTCAGGACAAAACCAGCCTTGAGGCAGCCAATCGCTTTATTGCTGAAAACACAGATTTAACGGAAGGGATGATTGTCGCCATCCGCTCCGCGGCATCGGCCAAGGATGCGCAGAAGGCCGCCGATGATGCAGCGGCCAAGGCGCTGAAGAAGAACACCTCCGAAGCGAGCTCTTCCGCGAAGCAGCAGCTCAAGTCATTCGATACCGCCGAGCAAGGCTACAAGCGTCAGATCGAGCTACTCAACACCACGGGCGACAAGCAGAAAGACGCAACGGAGGCCATGAAGCTGTCCTTCGAGTTGCAGGAAGGAAAGCTCGGCAAGCTGAGCGAGGCGCAAAAGAAAAAGCTCATGGGCATGGCTGCCGAGCTCGATGCGCTGAACAAGCTGAAGAAGGCCAACGAAGACGACCTGAAACTCACGGCGTTCAAGAATGCCCAAGGCCTCACCACCCAAACCACAAAGGACGGTTTCGACCAAGAGCTGGCCGGCATTGGGATGGGCGACAAAGCCCGCGACCGGATGCGCGCCGACCTGGCCATGCGGCAGAAGTATGCCGCTGATGTGGTAAGCCTCAACGAGCAGCGCAACACCGGGCAGATCACGCCGGAGCTCTATGCCAGCGAAACTCAGGTTTTACAGGACGAGTTGAACAAGCGCCTGGTGGCGCAGGAAAACTTCTACGCCGCTACGGACGAGCAGCAAGTTAACTGGATGAATGGCGTCAACGAAGCGTGGGCAAACTATGCCGATGCAGCGCGGGACTATTCGCAGATCGCCGCCGACTTCACGTCTGGCGCGCTTGGTACGGCCACCAGCGACCTGGGCACGTTCTTCTCGGATGTGGCCAGCGGCGCGGAAGATGCCAGCGACGCGCTGGGCGACATGGTCGGCAACTTCGCTAAGTCGATGCTCAAGGCCCTGGGCGATATGGCTGCTCAGTGGTTGATTTATCAGGGCGTGCAATTGCTGGTCGGCAAATCCACTCAGGCAACCGCGGCGGGAACCCTCGGCGCCAATGCGGCAGCGATGTCGCTACAGGCCGGACTGAACGCCTATGCGTCGACAGCTGCGATCCCGATCATCGGCCCAGCGGCTGCGCCTGCGGCAATGGCTACGGCACTGAGCGTCACAGGTCCGCTCGCTTCGGCGGTGGGCATGACTGCTATGTCCGGCGTGGGCTTCATGGAGGGGGGCTACACCGGCAACGGCCGACGCGACGAAATCGCCGGGCCGGTCCACCGTGGTGAGTACGTGTTCAACTCTGAGGCAACAGCGCGGATAGGCGTTGGAACACTGGAGGCAATGAGTAACGGGAAGGCCGCGATGATCAGTTCGTCCGGCGGCAGCGGTGGCGGTGATTCTTCATCGGGCGGGCCGGCGCCCATTATCTTCAACGCTCCGGTGACGGTGCAGGCGCAGCCAGGCATGAGCGAGCAGCAAGCGCAAATGCAAGGCGAATCAATCAGTGCCGGCCTTGAGTCCAGCTTCGGTCAGTTCCTTGATCGGGAAATGCGCCAAGGCGGCCGACTCTGGAGGCGGAACTGATGGCCGAGGTATTCATTTACGACGTACAGCTCGGCGCCGATGGCGATGTCTCCCAGCGCACCTGGGAAAACGAGTTCGGCGACGGTTATGTCCAGTCCGGCGGAATCGGCATCAACACCAAGAGTCAGGTGTGGAACCTGACGCATACCGGATCGCAGGAGGAGGGCGATGAGTTGCCGCTGGTTTGGGCTTTTCTTGATCGTCACGAGGGTTACAAGTCGTTCCTTTGGACGCCGCCGGGAGGAATCCAGGGTCGCTATAAATGCAACGGGTACAAGCCCAGACCCTTGGGCAATGGCTTGTTCACGCTGACCTTCGCCTTCAAGCAGGTCTACACACCCTGATTTTCCAAGTGGATGAGCCCCGCCAAGTGCGGGGTTTGTTGTTTCTGGAGCCTTATGAATTACAACGCAGACATCCAAAAGCTTGAGCCAGGTAATCAGATCCGCTTGTTCGAGCTGGACGCCACGCGCCTGGGCGCGAACCTCTGGCGCTTTCACGGCCATGCTCAAGAAGGGGACATCATCTGGCAAGGCCAGCTGTATTCACCGCTTCAGATCACGGCGAAGGGTTTCGATATTCGCGGCGATGGCCGGCCTGCTTCGCCCACCTTGCAAGTGGCCAACGAACTTGGTGGCGTGCGCGGCGCACTGACCGCGTTGTGCTTGCAGTTCCGCGATCTTGCCGGGGCCAAAGTGCGCGTCATCGAAACGTTCCGCCACTTCCTGGACGCAGCCAACTTCCCCGACGGCAATCCCACTGCCAGCAACCAGAGCAAGATCAACCTCTGGTACATCGAGCAGAAGACCGCTGAAACATTCGAGTCGCTGACCTTCGATCTGTCCGGACCCACGGACATGGAAGGACAGATGCTGCCCTCGCAGCAGATCACCAAGCTCTGCCGCTGGGCCTGTCGGGGCGGTTACCGGGGCGAAGCCTGTGCCTACACCGGTACCGTGATGTTCACGAAAAAGAATGAGCCCACGGACAACCCTGCTCTCGATCGCTGTGGCGGTTGGTGGAGCAGCTGCAAGCTTCGCGGCAACACTCGCCGATTTGGCGGATCCATGGGCGCGAGCCTGATCGCATCTTCGAGGTAATCATGCGGATCAATCAGAAATTGCAGGCAGAGATCCGTGCTCATGCCGAGCGCGACTACCCGGCAGAGGCTTGCGGTGTGCTGGTCAGCACTGAGGCCGGCCGCGTTTACGTTCCGTGCGGCAACAAAGCAAAGACCGCCCGGGAGAATTTCCAGATCGATGAGCGAGACCTGGCGGCCGCCGAAGATCGCGGGGTAGTCGTGGCGATCATTCACAGCCATCCCGACAAAGCTCCAGCGCCGAGCATGGCCGATCGCGTCAGCTGCGAATTGCATGAGTTGCCTTGGGGGATCGTGGGCTGGCCGGGTGGTGAGTTCGAATGGTTCAAGCCCACTGGTTTCCAAGCGCCGCTGCTGGCCCGCGACTTTTCCCATGGACTTCTAGACTGTTGGGCTGCTTGCCGTGACTGGTACGCCCGCGAGGCCGGGCTGGTGCTGCCGAACTTCGAACGCCATGACCTATGGTGGGAGGAAGAGGCCGGCCCCAGCCTTTACGAAGATAACTTCAAGGCCACCGGTTTCTACCAGGTGGAGACTGCGCAGCGCGGTGACATGCTGGTGTTGCAGGTTCCGACACTCGGCCGCCCATGCTTCCATCCCAATCACGCCGTGATCTATCTGGGCGACGAGCCCGCGTTTGTCAGCGAGCCGGCACCAAAGCTCGGTGGATCGGGCCCGTTCATTTACCACCACATGGCCGGGCGCCTGGCGTGCCGGGAAATCTTCGGCTGGTCGCAGGCGAACCGCGTGAAGTTGATCTTGAGGCATAAGGATTACAGACCATGACGATGACCACCATCAAGCTGGGCGGCGTGCTTGGAAAACGCTTTGGTCGTGAGTACCTGCTCGACCTGTATGGCTTCCGCGACGCCATGAGCGCGTTGTGCAACATGAAGCCGGGCTTCGAGCAGTTCCTTCGCAGCGCCGAGGAGCGCGGGCTGGTGTTTGCGGTGTTCATTGACGAGAAAAACGTAGGTGAGCAGGAGCTTGACCTCAAGTCGGCAGGGCCAAGTGCGATCCGCATCATGCCGATCATCCAAGGAAGCAAGCAGGCTGGCATGTTCCAGACCTTGCTTGGCGTGGCATTGGTCGTTGCAGGCCTGTTCACCGGCGGCACGACGTCGACCTTGGGCATGGGCCTGCTAGCTGCCGGCGCCGCGGTTGGCTTGGGTGGTGTGGTGCAAATGCTATCCCCCACGACCAAGGCCAACACCAGCGATAAAAATGAAGACGGTAACAACCCGAGCTACGGCTTCGGCAGCGCTGTAACCACCATCGCCCAGGGCAATCCGTACCCGCTGCTGTATGGCGAACGGGAGATCGGCGGCGCCGTTGAGTCTGGGGGCATCTACACGCAAGACAACATCTGACTCCTCGGCAACACCCATAACCCGCTTCGGCGGGTTTTTGCATTTATGGAGATCCCGGAATGGGCGCAGTAGCGAAGAAACGCCAGTCGGTGATGGGCGCCAAGGGCGGCCAGGCAAAACAGAAACAGCCGAGCATTGCTTCGAACAGCGTCCCATCAATCGCCACTGCTCGCATTGTTTACCTGTGGAGCTGGGGCCCGATCGTAGGCCCGGTAGATGGGCTGCGCTCTGTGCGTCTGGATGGCACGCCCATTCAGGCGCAAGACGGCACCATCAATTATCCAGGTGTGAAATGGCAGTTCCGATCGGGAGAGCTTAATCAGCCGCGGCTTGAGGGTGTCTCCGAGTCGAGCAACGAAATCGCTGTCGGGCAGGAGTTGCTCACCACTGCCCCGTGGCTGCACACCATCAACAACGCAATGATCGATGCGGTGCGTCTGCGCCTCAGCTGGCCACAGCTTCAGAGCCAAGATGCCAGCGGCAACATCAACGGCGTGCGCGTCGACTATGCCGTGGATATCTCCACCAACAACGGCCCCTATGTTCAGGTTCTGACCTCGTTTGTCGACCGTAAGAACATCACCAAATACGAGCGATCGCACCGCATTGAATTACCGGATGGCGCTCGCTGGACGATCCGAGCCAGGCGCCTGACTCCTGAAGCGAACAGTTCGCTGGTGCAGGATGCCATGGTCGTCGAGGCCATTGCAGAGGTTGTCGACAGCGATCAGGAATATCCGCTGACGTCGGTTGGCTGCATTGAGTATGACGCCCAGCAGTTCGGCGGCGATATCGCCAAGATCGCGGTGTTGATGCGCGGCCGCATTGTGCGCGTGCCTACCAACTACAACCCGGAAACTCGCACCTACGCCACCGGCGGGACCGGCACCAGCAACGGCGTATGGGACGGGACATTCAAAGAGGCCTACACCAACAATCCTGCCTGGGTCTTTTACGACCTGGTGCTGCACCCGTATTACGGGCTGGGCGAACGCATTGACGCGACGATGGTTGATCGTTGGTCGTTGTACCGAATCGCTCAGTACTGCGACCAGATGGTCCCGGACGGCAAGGGCGGCCAAGAGCCGCGCTTTACCTGCAACCTCTATTTCCAGAAGCAGGCCGAAGCCTATGCCGTGCTTCAGGATCTCGCCTCAATCTTCCACGGCCTGGCCTACTGGGACGGCAGCCAGATCGTCGTCAATGCAGATATGCCAGGGGATCCGGCCTTCAGCTACAGTCCTGCGCAGATCCTCAACAACGGTTCCATTCAGTACGAAGGCACTCGCTGGCGAGATCGACACACCAACGCCATGGTGTCGTGGGACAACCCTGCTCAGGGTTTTGAGACGGACAAGGAGCCGGTGTTCGACGACGAGGCGCTGAGTGAGTTGGGCTCAGTGCGGGAGCTTGACGTCGATGCTTTTGGGTGTACATCACTCGGCCAGGCACAGCGTGCCGGTCAGTGGGCATTGTTGACTGAGCAACTGCAAACCCGCGGCGGCACCTTCCGTGTAGGGCTGGATGGGCATATACCCAAGCCAGGCCAAGTGATCGCCGTTGGCGACCCGATGCTGGCAGGTCGAGCAAATGGTGGTCGCATCTCGGCAGTAAATGGCCGGGTAATAACACTCGACCGCGACCTGGTCATTCCCACCGGTGCGCGCTTGATGTTGAACCTGCCGAGCGGGAAGTCCGAAGGCCGTGTCATCAAGTCGTTTGCCGGTCGTGCCGTCACCGTCATGGCCGACTACAGCGAAGTGCCTGAGGCTGAATGCGGCTGGGTGATCGACTTCGACGATCTGAAGGTCATGCAGTTTTACGTGCGCAACGTCACCCGGCCCGAGTGGCATCAGTTCCAGCTCGAGGTGATCCAGCATGAACCGAGCAAGTTCGACGCAATCGACTTTGGTGCTGTTGTAGACACGCGCCCGATCAGTGGCATTCCTATCGGTACACAAGAGGCTCCGGCCCGGGTGCTGCTCAGCCAGCACGTTGTAATTGAGCAGGGCATTGCCGTCACCAACATGACTATCGCTTGGGATGCTGCCCCCGGCGCTGTCGGGTATGACGTTGAATGGCGATGGGGTGCGCGGGAGTGGATAAAGGTTCCGCGCACTGGTGAGTTGGCGGTGGACGTGCGAGGTATTTACTCAGGTCAGTACTTGGCCAGGGTGCGCGCGGTAAGCGCCATGAATGTTTCATCCATCCCTACCAACTCGGTGCTGACTGACTTGCTTGGGAAAACCGGGCTTCCGCCGGCTGTCACTCACCTTCTTGCCACACCGTTGTTGTTCGGAATCAATCTGCGCTGGGGATTTCCAGATGGCGCGGAGGATACGCAGCGGACAGAACTTTGGTACGGGGCATCGACCAGCCTTGAAGCTGCGACGAAGCTGACCGATCTTGCCTATCCACAAAAAGAGTACGCAATGCTGGGCCTTCGAGCTGGCGTGACGTTCTTCTTTTGGGCGCGCCTGGTGGATCGCACCGGCAACATTGGGCCGTTCTACCCAGTTGGCTTGGGAGTGATGGGTCAGTCGAGCGCGGATGCATCGGCCATTCTGGAAATGATCGCCGGGCAAATTGGTGAAACCGAACTCGGTCAGGACCTGCTGGACGAGATCAACAAAATCCCTGGGCTTCAGGATCAGATCGATGCGCTGGACGGACTGAAGGGCTACGACCCTGAGCTGCTTTACACGAAAGGGCAACTGATCGTCGAAGGTGGTCACATCTATCAGGCTGTGCTGCCTGTTCCGCTCGATACGCCACCGCCAAACCTGACGTACTGGGCAGACGTGGGCGACCTTCTCGAAACAGCAAACGGTCTGGCCGAGCAGGTGGCCACCCACACCACCGAGATCACCGAGCTCGACGGAGCGGTCACTGCTCAGGCGACAGCGTTCCAGGCTCTGCGCGCTTCTTTCCGTGACGACGACGGGGAGGGCGAGTTGGCCGACGCCTTGAAGGGGTGGAGCAGCACTGCGGCGATCGCAACGGAAGAGAAGGTAAGGGCGTCGGAAACCGAGGCAACAGCTCGAGAGCTGAAGACCTACGACGCCAAGATTACTTCCAATGCCGACAACATTACCCAAATCACCGCCAACGTTACTAACCTGACGGAAGTGGTGGTCACCAATCAATCCGCAACGGCAACGAAGATCGAACAGTTGAATGTGACGGTCGGTGACAACACGGCCGCAATACAACAGACCTCAACCGCCTACGCGGACACCAGCGGCAAGCTATCGACCATGTGGTCGGTGAAGATGCAGGTAACGGCGGGTGGGCAGTACGTCGCAGCCGGCATCGGCTTGGGCATCGAGAACACCGGCGCCGGCCTGCAAAGTCAGTTCCTGGTGAGCGCCGATCGCTTTGCCATCGTCAACACCATCGCCGGCGGCGCCATCTCGGTGCCGTTTGCGGTGCAGGGTGGCCAGGTGTTCATGAACTCGGCGTTTATTGCAGACGGCACCATCACCAACGCCAAGATTGGCAGCTACATCAGCTCGACCAACTACATCGCCGGCCAGCAAGGCTGGATTCTCAACAAGGACGGAACGCTTGAGATCAACGGTATCGTCCCGGGTCAGGGGCGGCTGGTGATCAACTCGCTAAACGTCTCGGTCTACGACGCCAACAACGTGTTGCGTGTCCGGCTCGGCTATCTGGGGTGAACCATGGCTTCATTTGGCCTACGTGTTTTTGATGGAAGTGGCGCCCTATCCATGGACACCAACAGCTTCACGTACCAGGTGATCTGGCAGGGCGTGATCGACTTCAGTGGAGTCGCGCCCGACTACACGCTGAGCATTCCGGGCTTCAACCCGGCCAACTGCGTGTTCATGATGATTCCGACCAGGGCACAGGATGTGCAGTCATCCGAGACTGACGGGAGCGGGAACCAAAAGTCCTACCCGTACGTCACGACGGCAGTGGGCCAGGTGGTTGTCAGGCGCAAAAACCCATCATCAAGTGCTTCCACTATCGGCTCAACGGTTGCCGCCAAGGCCTACGCGATAAGGTACTCGACATGAGTTTTGGTTTTCAAAGCATCAACGACAATGCATTTGTTCAGATTGACGCCGAGGCCCCCAGACTTTGCATGCTCACAAAAGGGGCGTATTCGGGGACTACCAATGCGTCGGGGGTGTTTGCCAGAGCGATCACAAGCCAGGACCCACCGATAGTGTTCATTCGCCCGGATCCGGGGGTGATTCAGGTTCCGATATCGGTGTGGTTCACCGGAGGTCCGGGAAACTGGACCGGGTTCACCATGAAGGCATCCAACGTCAACGCAACGTTAAGCGGACAGTATTTCGCGGCCGCCTGGGCGTCCATGGGGACAGCGGTCTATGGGCTGCGGTTGTGGGATCAGAACGCTGCGCTTGTTTACGACAGTGGCGCACCAGCGGTGGTCGTGACTTTCGCCGCTGGCAACTGGACGTACCTCGGTACCGAGCAGCTTACCGTCGGCCGCCGGTATTTCTGGGGAATTAACAAGGTGCTTGGCGCGGGCGAGTACGTCTCCTTAAACCCGTTCACCATGAACTGCCATAACGATGGGACTGGGGGCGGTTGCGCCCTGGGTGTCGATTACGCCAGCGGCCGCATCATGATGTACAGCCTCGCATTCTCAGCTTGGACTGACCAAGGTCACCGTCCATTCCTCTGCGCCAAATTACTGGCCTGACCCCCTACATTTCTGGAGATACTCCATGCCCTGGTACAAATCAGGAACGGTCTCTGTCACCCAAAATTCCAATGCCGTGATCGGCACGGGCACCGCATTCATTGCCAACAGCCGGGTCGGCGATGCGTTTCGCGGCCCGGACGGCGGGTGGTATGAAGTTACCAACATTGCCAGCGATACGGCCATGTCGATCGCGCCACCGTACCTGGGCGTCACGAACGGTGCCGGCGTGTACGCGCTGGCCCCGATGCAGGGTTACGTCAAGGATTCAGCCGATGCGCTGCGCGCCCTGGTCAATCAGTTCGGCGGCGTACTGGCTGTTCTCGGTAATGACCCAACGCAGACAGGCGTGCGTCAGGCGCTCAATCTTTCTACGGCTGACGGGCTTGCAGAGGGGGCGATCAACAAATACCTGACGACCCCCCGCGTTCTGGCTGTGCCGTTGACCGGTATCGACCTGGTGACGTCGGGTGCAATCGTTGCCACCGACACGATTATCAAGGCGCTCGGCAAGCTTCAGGCGAGCAAGGCGGACCTGGTTGGCACGAACAAAGCCGTTGCCATTGAGCAGGGCGGCACGGGTGCGAAAACGGTAGCAGGTGCCCGCGCCGCGCTTGGCGCTACCGGCCCCAAGAACTTGTTCCTAAACCCGCGATTCCGAGTCAATCAGCGCGGTTATGTCTCCGGCGCGGCGGCCTCGGCGGGTCAGTACACGCTAGATCGCCTGAAAATGACGGTGGCAGGTCAAGCGTTGGCCTTTGCTGCTTCCGGCGTCGGAGTGCGAGCGACCTTTCCGGCTGGCGGGTGCGATGAGGTCATTCTGGGCGAAAACGTGCGAGGTGGGATCTACACCATTTCTTGGGTTGGCACCGCAACCGCGAAAGTGAACGGCGTCACCATAGCCAATGGCGGGCAGACGGCATCACTCCCGGCCGCCACCAACATCACGATCAATCTTTCTGCCGGCTGGGCAGAGGACGTCATGTTCCAGCTCGGCAGCGTCGCTACATCTCCTGATGACCAAGGTTATGCGGCCGAGCTTTTCGACTGCCAGTACTATGGGTATGCACTTTCTCCTAGCGTTGCTGGGCAGCCGGTCTGCTCGGTCACTTTTACTTACAGCAACTACCTGGCTGTTGGGACATTAAAGTTTCCAAGAGCAATGAGGGTGAACCCTACTGCCAGTTTCTTGGCAGGTTCTCCGGCCTCTTTTACGGTTACCGGCGGCGGTGGCGGCGGAATCGCATTGGACAACTTACAGGTCGCTGCAATCGGTAAAGAGTCTTGCTTCCTTGGTGCCGCGATCTCCACCTCCTTTGTCATGGGCTATGGCACTTTGCTGACCTTCGGTTCATCTCCCAACCTATTCTTTTCGGCCGAGGTTTGAAATGTACAAATATTCAGACGACGTGATCCTTCGCTTGTCCGATAGTGCTTACATCCCAAAAGACCCAGAAAATCGCGACTACGCGGAATACCTGGCCTGGGTTGAGTCCGGAGGGATAACTCTTCCAGAGTTCACCGATGACGAGCTGGCCAGCCAAAAGCTACTGCTCGATACCGCGATTGAAACTGCCTGGCGCGCGGCAGAGTTGTTGATTGTTGCGCGACAGATCGAAGCCATTGAGGAGGATGAGGCCGACGAGACGCCTCCTGATCTGCTGCTCGGAACTCGAAAGCAGTGGTTGAAGTATCGCGGCCAGGTCAGTAACTGGAATGAAGCCGCCGAGCTCTTCCCTGAATCAGGCGGCCGCCCGGTTCGGCCCGTTTAAATCATATGCAGCTGTAGGCCCGCCACTGAGCGGGATTTTTTTGCCCGGAGAAAAGCAATGACTGCAACCGATAATGACCGCGATATCCTTGCCCGAACGCTGTGGGGTGAAGCCCGCGGCGAATCACTGGCCGGTCAGATCGCCGTGGCCTGGACCATCCGCAATCGTGTACTCGACGGCAAGGACCGTTCATGGTGGGGCGAGGGCTACGCCGGCGTGTGCCAGAAGCCTTGGCAGTTCAGTTGCTGGAACGCCAACGATCCGAACTCGCCGTACCTCACTGGGGCCAAGCCGATTCCCTCCTGCGAGTACAAGCGCGCGCTGGCGGTGGCCCTGGCGGTGATGGCCGGGGTGGTGCCGGATCCGACCGGCGGGGCGACCCATTACTACGCGACCACTATGCCGAAGGCCCCGGACTGGGCGGTGAAGGCCAAACAGACGCTAAAGATTGGGCACCACATCTTCTTCAAGGATGTGCCATGACAGCCTTCAGCCGGTTGTCTCGCGTGCTGGCCAAGTCCGAAGAGGATCGGCTGTTCTTCGAATGCCCTGGCTGCGACATGGTCCACGGCATTTCGCATGGCTCAGGCCCGGGCCAAGGAAGAAGCAAAGTCCGACTACGCCGCAGCCAATCGACTACTACAGGAGCGTACTGGCGGCGACCCGGCCCAGGCAGCCGCATCGATCATTGATCAGGAGTTAGGGTTATGAGGTTGGTGTTGATGGGGTTGGTGGTGGGGTGCGCGACCCAGGTGCCCGAGGTGCGCACAGTACGGGTGGAGGTTCCGGTGCTGGTGTCGTGCAAGACGCAGGAGGTGGCGGTGCCGCCTTGGGCTGCGGCGAGCCTTAAGAAGGCCGATCCGCTGGAGCTGAAGGTGCGGGCGCTGCTGGCTGAGCGGCGCCAGCGTATAGGATACGAGCGCGGTCTGATCGCAGCAGTCGTGGCGTGCCAGTAGGCGGGATATGCCCATAGGATCATTTCCCACCTACTGAGCGGATCATGCGATTAGTCAACTTGGTAATTTAAATAGCTCTTTCAAATCCACTTCAACAATAGGTGCGGTGAAGCGAGGAAGACTATTTAAGTTGTCGAGTTCTGTATCGTTTCCGTCAGTGGATAAAAAGGTCTCATCATATACGTGCACATTTGCACGGGCCTCGAACTTTTTGGTCTGACGATTTCGGGTCGCTGTTTTGAATGTCGCTGAACCTGTGTTTATGAGGTCAGCAACATATTCTCGGTCTGCCAACCAAGCGTCCTTAACCTTGTCGTCGACAGATCTTGTCAGCATCACCCAGCTGATATGCTGCTCTTCTTCTGAGTAAGCAGCTGCAATAATCCAGTATTCAGTCATAAATTGTTCCGCTTCCTGCGCCCGAAATTGAGCCTGACGAATATGAGGTCGATCCCTTAATTTGCAAGAGGGATGAGGGCCTTTTGCCTCTGTTTACAGTGACGGCAGGTTTCGAGCTCAGTCGGGCTGCCGAGCCAGTCGCTGGTGTCTTCGATTTCGAGAGGGTCCACGGTCGCGCCTTATTTTTACTGTTCGGATATACAGTAATCTGGGCGCAAGTCTTGGGCGAGGATGAGGCGACGAGCTGTCGCTCTAAGTCACTCTGGGGTCATCAGGACTGCGAGCGTCAGCTTGATGAACTCCTCGTTCTTATCGATGGTGTCCAAGGCGCCGCGCACGTTGTCCGCAACGTCAGCCGAGCCGCGGGCCTCGACCCAGTTTGAAAGCTCCAGGATGGCGGCCTCAAGGGCGAGCTGGTTTTCGTTGATCTTGAAGAGCAGGGAAGGGAGCAGGTCTGAATTTGGCATTGAACATATCCTTGATTTATTAGACGATCAGCGAAAATGAGCGTGATTGAAGCTTGGCAATCTGTCCCAGCACTATGGCTTGAACGGAGGAGGGCTCAGAGCGATGCGATCTTGGGTTTTAGGGAATGGCAATGGGAAATCCTTTTTCCGCCGTATCTCGGCTCCTCCTTCAACCCACTCCTCGTACCCAGATACATCTATCAAAATTCGCTTATCAGGGGCGCGCCTCCAAACTCGATCTTCAAGCCACGTTCCGTCAGCGATCTTCGATCTTATTGCCGCCTCTGTGTATCCCGACTCACTGGAAAACTTCCCGATGGTCAAATAGCGCATTTTTCACCCTCAGCAGTTTTCGATCTACTTCAACTTCTGGCTAGTGCTTCGGCGCTCTAGCCTTTTCGACTTGTGCCTTGTTCCAGGCCAGCACCTCAGATTTGATCCAGACTGCAGTGCGGATGCCGATCGACACTTGGCGTGGAAACAGTTCTTTTTTCATCAGGTCGTAAATTTTAGTTTTACCGAGGCTTGTGAGGGCTTTCACATCTGGTAGGCGAATAAATTCGATTGGTTGCTCGTCGCGTGAGGTATTCATCGGTGTACTCCTTTGCACAACAACGTCAACTCGCGCATTGCCGATCCCGGCTCGGAGAGTTGCGGCTTGAATCTGATGCGGGGCAGGTGTTTCTTCTTGACTACCTCCCGCCGGCAATCCCTTCAGTTGCCTTGGTTCAGATCGAACATCCATTGAACGATTGCTGACTGACGCCAAGCGACCGAGTTGGGGCCTATTCTTATCTGTTTCGGGAAAGTGCCTTCCCTGATCCGGCGATAAACCGTATTGCGGCCCAAGCCGGTGGTGTGGAGCACCTCGTGGAGGCGCAGGAAACGATCAATACCTTTTGTCTCTATCACGCTTGTCTCCTCTTCCCTCGCCGCGCAAACGCCATTCTCCGATCCGACATCACCTGATACTTATCAGCGTCGGTGGAATCTTGCGCTTTCTGCCGACCTTCGGTCTCTTGTTCTCGCCATCCCGGCAGGCGTGCAGGAACTCCCGCGCGTCATCCTTGAGCCAGCAATGTCTCGATCCGATTCTGAGGCTGGGTAGCCAGTCCACGCCACGGCGAATCCCCTCTCTGATCGACGCCTCAGTTCAGCCAAGCATTCTGCTCAAGTCCGCCATGTAGAGGACTTCACATTCGTCGTCCATATACTCTTTCTGATAGATGATCTGCCGTTGCTGACACGGTCGAGTGTATTCAGAAATGAAAGCGTAGCAGGGAGAGGTTCGAAGTGTGGACTTGTGATCGTTGGCGCCATACTTAGCCCACCGTTGGCCGTCTATGCGATACATCGCACGCAGAGGGCGGCGAAGTTATATGGCATAAGGTATTTTGGAGGTGGGCGCATGGGCATGGAATGACGGTGGTGACGGGCAATTCTGATCAAGCTGAGCGGTTGGAACACCACAAAACCCCATTAGTTTTCGTACCACTTTTTGTACCAAAGCTGCGTCCTGCAGGGGGGGTTTGGGGGCGTAATACCCCCTGCAACCCTTTAAAACCCCCGGACCAAAAACGCCAGCTAATCCGCACATAAATTCCTTACCGGTTTTTCCGTTGGGGAGGGTCAATCGGTACCGCGCCAAAAACGGCGGATACTCAGAAACTGACCCGGCTGAATCCCCGGAGTTTTAGACCGATAAGTTATAAGGCGCGCCGTCAGACTTTTCCGCGGACCAATTGGCGCACGGCGAAACGGTTGGGATGGCAGGCCTCGGCGACCGTTCTGGGCAAGGGCAGCGGTTCGTTTTC